>Ga0315903_10001322_pt1 | contig 37463 bp, 23 predicted proteins | sample LakEriMetagenome_7_FD_203524 | JGI IMG/M metagenome (GOLD analysis project Ga0315903, IMG submission 203524) | Freshwater fungal communities from buoy surface, Lake Erie, Ohio, United States - Buoy 2 MA119 | ecosystem: Environmental > Aquatic > Freshwater > Lake | place: USA: Lake Erie, Ohio... | reverse complement strand
TGTATACTGCTGTTCCTACAGGGAATAAGCCTGCTGTGCCCGCTGTCGCCACATTCGCAAAATAGCGCTTAAATGGACCAACAATCGTTCCTGAATTGTATGTTAATGTTCCCGGAGCTGCACTGCTCGTTCCTAGAGTAAGTAAGTTTGCACTCGTAGTAAATACATTCCCTTGATTCATCGTGAGCGTATTTGTTACTAACACCGGTTGCTGCAAGGTTAAGGTTGCACCAGCAGATTTGTTCACACGCATGTCAAACAGCTGGGTATTTCCTGATCCACTAACAATTGAATTACTGCTTCCTGTAAAATTAACTACTCCCGTTGAAGCGATAATAGTTCCATTATTTACCAAGTTTTGAGCAATATTGATGCTGTCATTTGAAAGGTTCCAAGTAATGCCTGGCCCTACATACACATCCTCTGAATTACTAATCGTGGATAAGGTAGGATTGTTTGTACCTACACACATTCCTGCATTTGCAATACTCACAGTAAATACTTCATTATTGATGGCAGGTTGCACTGCACCAGACATTCTAATGTAATGACCAGCCGCTTGTTTTTGGTACCAGTTCGTTGAGGTAGACCAGTCAGTTCCGGTTAAACCACACCATAATAAATCTCCTGTTCCAATTAAACCTGAAATAGAAGCATCAATAGGCTGATTGAATTTAACCACCATAGTGTCAATACCCACGCAACCGTTAGCTTGGTTTGTTATCTGCCATTGAAGTACATAGGTACCGCCATAAGCTCCAGTAAACTGATCGTTAGCTGCTGTTCCAGCAAGGGAGAATAAACCTGGATTACCACCATTATTCGTTGCACTAAGTACTGACCATTGACCAGCCTGTCCAGCTGCTAACGCATTACCGCCAACATTCACCGTATTTTTACCACATGTTGATGCATCGACGATACTTGTTCCAGCATTGGAAGAAGGACCTGGATTTACTGTTACTGTAACAGGGGTTCTTGTCGCACTAACACATGGTCCATTTACACCTTCCATATAATAAGTAACCGTGTTATTCAATGATGGTGTCGTATATGCTTGTGCTTGACCAATTGAAGCACCACCGTTTGGTACCGTATACCAATTTGCATTTGCAGAGGCATTTAAGGTAGCGGTTTGACCCGTACAAATGGACGCTGCGTTCGCACTTGGTGCTGCTGGTAAGGCATTAACCGTTACAGTTACCGGAGTTAATGAAGAAACACATCCTGTTCCAGACCATGTAATTTTGGCAATACCATCACCTAATCTTCCTGTCATATTTCCTCCTGCAGGGTTTGGCATAGAAGCGTTACCTGCAGTAACCTGAGTTACTGATAAGGCAGGTGCTACGTAGCCTGAACCACCACCACCACCGCCACCGGCGTGACCTCCAGCACCACCGCCATACCAGCCGCCGCCGCCGCCGCCGCCTTGGATACAGTCACCCGTAGATGTTGAAGAGGTTGCACCAACTCCAAAACTTGCTCCAATTGCTGCTGATTGGCTAGTACCGCCCGCATTCTGAGTTCCGCCTGATCCAGCAGGACGATATCCGCAATCATTTGCACTACATGTACCTGAAATCCCCGTAGTTCCACCACCTGCACCGCCATTACCTTGGTATTGACAGACACAAGTTCCTCCGGCAGCTCCACCGCCACCACCAGCAACAACTAGCACCGAGTTTTGATTTCCTGATAAACTAGCAAGAACACCACCCGCCGTTGCGATGTGCGTAGCTCCACCTCCGGTATAACCAGGGTCTCCACCGTTCGGATTTCCTGCGCCACCGCCATTGTAAGCGGTAGAACTGGATGATTTAAATCCTGCTTGCCCTACACCTATGTAGATCGTTTGTCCAGCGGTTAGCGTAACATTTCCTTTAGAGTAACCTCCCGCTCCACCTTGACCATAGCAGTTTGCACCGCCACCACCTTGGGCACCCCATACTTCTAAAGTATAGGTACCAGCAACAGGGGCTGTAAATGTCTGAATACCACCCGTATAATTGAACGTTTGTGTACCTCCTTGTGGCGTAGCGGATTGCACATAATACGTTGTAGTGGCATTTATATTCGGTGTAGAATAAGATGCGTTTGTTCCAAGAGCACCGGTACCGTTAGCATTGGCATACCACGCATATCCACTTGGGCTACCGCTAGCTGTTAGCGTAGTATTTGCTGAACCGTTGGCACAAAGCGTTGTGTTACCCGCAACAACAGGAGCCGCAATAGCATTAACCGTAATAGCTACTGGAGTTAAAGCTGAAGTACAAAGAGCCGCGCCACCTGAACCAGTAATAGTAACCACACCCATTCCATTGTTTACGGTTTCTGAAACGAAGGTTCCTGTAAAGAAACAACCACCGCCTCCACCTGCACCTACTCGACAAGCTCCACCGCCACCACCAGAATAACCTCCACCGCCTCCACCGACAGCTTCGTAATTGGTACACATTCCTGCACCACCTCCACCACCGAAGCCGCCATTGGTACTTGAATTCCAGTTTCCACAATACGTTTGATTTACACCACCAAGTCCACCAGAGTTGAACATTTGTCCACCGCCTCCACCGTAAGAACCAACGGTACCATTGCTGTTCCAACCCGCACCACCGGCACCACCACCTCCTGTTCCTCCGGCTCCATTTGCTCCACCATTTCCAACAGAACACCAACTTCCTGCACTGTTAATACCATTGCTACCGTTCACGACATTGTAGGAGTTAGCATTTCCACCGTTTAAGGTGTATGGGTAAGATGGGCTTCCTTGAGCAGCACCCCCACCTCCACCGGCAGCCAATATAAGCTGATTGGTCGTTTGGTTCACAACAAAGGAACCACCACCACCACCACCGGCCCAACCGGTAGAAAATGTTAGATTTCCTCCTTCTTGACCAACCAATACTCGAATAACATGTCCTTGGGTAAGGTTGGTTGTAATTGTAATTGATCTACCACTACCACCAACAGCATTATTGGCATTTCCACCTTTTGCACCTGCAGCTGTGATGGTGTAGGTTCCTGTTGCAGGAACAGTCCATTCTTGAATACCTTGGGTTGTAATAGTCACTTGATTTGCTAACGGAGTTCCAGCATACGCAGCATTAACTTGTGCCTGTGTTGGACCGGTATTTCCCGTAGCGCCTGCTGGCGTAAATGTTCTAGTTACGTTGACGCTACCCGTGTTATTTTGAACATAATAGGTAGTTGAATTCGCAAGTGTTGGCGTAGTATAAGTTGCACCTGTGCCAACTTGAGTCGTTCCTGCTGGATCCGAATACCAAGTATAGTTATTACCTCCAGAAGCGGTAAGAACCGAAGTTTGTCCACAGCTTACCGCAGCAGCATTTGCTGCTGCTACCGGAGCTGCAAGTGCATTAACAGCCACAGCTACAGGAATTAATTGCGATTGACAACCACTTCCAGACCATGTGATTTTGGCAATACCATTACCTAATCTTCCCGTCATATTTCCACCTGCTGGATTTGGCATCACCGTATTACCTGCTATAAGCTGAGCATTAGCCAATTGAAACGCTGCAGTCGGTGTATACCCTCCTGGAATCCAAGAGGCCGCAGTATAAGCATAACCAGAACCACCAGAACCGGTAGGCCAACTGGAAACACCACCATACCAACCGCCGCCGCCGCCGCCGTTTGCCCAGTTATCTGAACCGCGTGCACCACCATTCCATCCACCTGCTGAACATGTGTTAGAATATGGTGTAGGATTAGAGAAGCCGAAAGAACCAACCACGTTTGTATTGTTAGAACTTCCACCTCCGTTCTGTGTAGATCCTACAACGTTAACACCGTTTGCTGTAAAGTTTGGTGCAGTTGAACCACCACCGTCGTTACCAACATAGGCAACTCCTTCATAATTATTTCCGTGACGACCGCCACCACCACCGGCAACTAAGATACGAGAAAGAAGTCCGGCATTATCATTCCAGTTACCTCCTACCAATCGGAAGTCTGTTGCACCACCACCACCAGTAGATCTCCAGTTAGAGTTCATACATCCAGAACCTTGCTGACCAACGTAAACTTGAATCGTTTGGCCCGCGGTTAATGTTACATCACCTTTAGCATAACCTCCCCGTCCGCCAAAAATTGCATTAGGATTTGAAGGGTCGTTACCGCCTTGTGCACCCCATGCTTCTAACGTATAAACACCTGTTGCCGGTGCCGTAAAGGTTTGAACTGAGCCCGTATAATTAAATGTTTGACTACCTGCTTGACTAGTACCTGAAGATACATAATATGTAGTTGAACCACTTAGTACTGGTGTTGTGAAAGTCGCTCCTGTGCCTACCTGTGTAGAACCATTCGCGTTTGAGTACCAATAATATGTATTACCACCACCTCCGTTTGCATTAAGCACAACAGTTTGACCACAGTTTACAGCTGCTGGAGCCGCTGCTGCTGGAGCCGCCGGTAAATTTACACTAACGGCAACAGGAATTAAGTTAGATGAACATGGGGTAGACAATGACGTAATAATAACTTGTCCATGACCCGTTCTAACACCTCCAGTATTCACTTGGTTGGTTCCGTTATTGTAGGAACCACCACCACCACCGGAACCATCAGCGCCACTGTGATAACCTCCTGCTCCTCCAGAATAGCCGCCGCCAGCGCCACCACCACCGGTGTTTCCGTGTGTTCCACCACCGCCACCAAAACCACCAACGCAGATCGCATTGCTACCATGATTTCCACCATTACCTCCGTTTACAAAGGCCATACCTCCTGTACCATAGGTTCCATTCGTCCCATTGGTATTGAATCCACCACCACCGGCTGCACCGCTGTTGTTACAGCCGTTACCACCGTTACCACCTGCACCTCCCGTTGTACATCCCGTAGGTTGACCATTATTAACAATAACCGCATGGGCGTTATACAAAGCCGATCCACCGTCGTATTGACCACCACCGCCACCGGCAACAATTAATGGTACGTTTGCAGATGTGGCCACGAATGAGCCACCACCCCCAGAACCAGAAGAAGAAAAACCTCCTTGTTGACCAACGATAATTTTTAATTGCTGTCCTGCTGTAAGGTTGAAATCTCCACGAATTTGAGCTCCACGACCGAATTGGTTATTTCCACCACCCTGTGCACCAAAGGCTTCAATTCGATAAGCACCTGTTGAAGGAACCGTCCATAACTGGATACCATTTGAAGAAGTAACATTACCAGCCAAGTTTGTACTTGTATATGCCGCGTTAACCTGTGCTTGAGTTGGACCAAATTGACCAGTCGCTGAACAGTTGGTAAAGGTCCATGTAGTACCTCCACCAACGCCAGTAGTAGATGCTACATAGTATGTTGTATTTGCATTTAACGCAGGCGTTGTCCATGTAGCCCCTGTACCTACTTGAGTAGATCCATTTGCATTTGAATACCACGTATATGTAGCACCTCCCCCATTCGAAGCGGTTAATGCAGCCGTCTGTCCACAATTGATGGTAACGTTTGCATTTACTGTTGGATTAGCTAAGCCGTTTACAGTAACCGTTACAGGGTTGATTGCTGTAGCACAAGCACCAGTACCTGCACCGATATAGTAGGTTGTAGTTGTACTAAGCTGTGGAGTTGTATACGTTGCTCCTGAACTAATCAAGGTTGAACCGTTGGCATTACTATACCAATTGATGGCCCCTAAATTATTTGAAGCTGTCAAGGCTGCAGTTTGACCACAGTTAATAGTAACATTATTCGCTACTGGGGCTGATAATGGATTTACTGTTACCGCAACTGGTGTTAATGAAGATACACAAACTGCGGAATTCCAACTGATGGTAACTAATCCATTACCTGTTTTAAAGCCTTGGGTATGAGTTATAGCAGACGCTGTTGGATCAGTAAAACTTGAACCACCGCCGCCGCCGCCGCCATTATAACCGGATCCACCACCATAATATCCACCACCACCAGATCCGCCATAATATGCTGAGCCTCCTCCATTACCTAAGGTTCCGGCTGGACCTCCTTGAGCAGCTCCAGCGCCTCCGGCAGCTTGGGTTCCTCCTTGACCGCAGTAGGTTGGATTTAATGATCCATTAGTGAAACCGCCACCGGCAACTAATCCACCTCCAACGCCACCATGGTCATTCAACCAGTTCCAATAATATCCTGCACCACCGCCACCACCAGCGACTATTTTTCTATCCACTAAGGCTACACCACCGATTCTAATATCGGTAGCACCTCCACCACCAGCAACACAGCCACATCCATAAGGCACGCCTCCTCCATTCCAACCTCCAACAGACATAGAGCCTTGACCACCGACATTCACATATACTGTTTGCCCCGGTGTTACAGGAATGGTTGCTTGAACGCGCCCACCATTACCACCCGTACCATAGCTTGAAGTGCCACCTTGCGCTCCTTGCGCGTCAACCGTAATAGAAGTTACACCTGCTGGTACCGTCCATGTTTGCTGAGCCCCGGTGAAATTAAATGATTGAGAACCTGGAGTTGTACTAACAGAAGAAACATAATATGTTGTACCTGAGGTTAAGGCAGGAGTCGTATAATTAGCTCCCGAACCAACTGCGCCAGTTCCATTTGAATTGGTATACCACGTATAAGAATTACCTGCACCATTAGATGCTGTTAAATTTGCCGAGGTACCACAACCAACAACTGCAGCATTTGCTGTTGGAGCCGCTAACGCGTTGACAGTAATTTGAACAGCTACTGGAGTAGAAGCACATCCTACACTGTTCCAAGAAATTGTTACAAGACCATTTCCTGATTTAAACCCTTGAGTTTGAGTGACGCCTGTTGCTTGGTTATTTGCAAAACTTGAACCGCCGCCGCCGCCACCGCCGCCATATCCAGAACCACCACCGTAGTAACCTCCACCACCACTTCCGGCATAATAAGATGCACCACCACCATTTCCTAATGAACCAGCAGCACCACCGCTTGTTCCACCAGCACCACCAGCAACCTGAGTACCACCTTGTCCACAATATGTAACGTTGTATGCATTATTTGTTTTTCCCGCTTCTCCGGTTAAACCACCACCATTTCCACCGTGGTCGTTTGTCCAGTTCCAATAATATCCGGCACCACCACCACCACCGGCAACGATAGCACGGTTTGCTAGTGCATTTCCACCAATACGAATGTCTGAGGCACCACCACCACCACCGACACAACCACATGCGTAAGGAGTTCCACCACCGTTCCATCCACCGATTGAATAATTACCTTGTCCACCCACATTAATAAATAGAGTAGCACCCGGTGTTACCGGTATCGTAGCTTGAGTTCTTCCGCCCAAACCAGCAGTTCCGTACCCTGTATTTCCTCCTTGTGCACCTTGAACATCAACGTTAACTGAAGTAACTCCTGCAGGAACCGTCCATGTTTGTTGAGAACCAGTATAGTTAAAGGTTTGACTTCCCGCATTTATTGTAGCTTGTGTAGCATAAATTGTTGTTCCTGCTGCAAGGGAAGTTGTTGTATAGGTTGATCCTGTTCCTAATAGGTTACCACCTGCCGCAGCTGAATACCATGCTGTGTTATTACCACTTGATGAAGTTAGGGTAGTAGTTGAACCGCAGTTGATTGTTGTTATCCCTGAAACTATAGGTTGTGCAATATTCGAGTTCACCGTAATTTGAACCGGAGCCAAGTTACTTTGACATAAGGCTTGTGCCGCCGTGGTTGCAGAAATTTGCGTCAAGAAGGTGGTTGCAATATTGGTAGCCGTATTGTCATCAATATATCCTCCACTTGATGCAGCATATAATAAATAGTAAAGTCGAGTTGTCCCGGCTAGACCTGTAATGTCATGTTGTGTATTATCTGTATTGGTAGCCCACGTATGTGTTGCTCCTGCATTATTTGGAATAATAACCATTTGGTTAATCGAAGGGTCTCCTGCATTGTATACGCGCTTTAACATGACTTTATAGGTTTGACAACCAACTGTCACGGTAAGCGTGGTACCATTATATGTTCCACCTCCATCTGCACCGTTGTTTCCAGAAATTGAGAACGAAGATATGTTATTAACATCCGCAGCAAGAACCCACATGTTCGTGAGTTTTTTTGTGAAGTATTGTCCACCGGCACCAAAGGCTGCTGAATTAGCGATTACTCCATCCGAATAATTGATATTTGCACCTAAGTTCGTACTGATGTAATTTCCTCCATCATACATATCATTTCCTCCATCGCCGATATATGTACTGTTGGCACCGTTTGGACCATCCATTGTAAAGTTATATCCGTTAGGAACAGAAGAACCGATGGCAACACCGTTTGTATTCACGCCATTAAGAATGTTGGCAAGTGAATTTGTATTACAGCCCGCTTGACCGGCTGAAGTTCCAACATAATAAGTTGTACTAGAAACCAACACTGGTGTAGTAAAAGATGCACCTGTAGCAACTTGTTGAGTACCTGCAGGGTCCGAATACCAAACGTATGTTCCTGTACCATTCGAAGCAGTTAATGTGGCTGTATTTCCGCAGTTGATGGTTACGTTGTTTGCTGTTGGTGTAGTTGGTGGGTTTACTGTAATAGCTACAGGAACCACCGCACTAACACAAGAAGACGACATAGAAGTAATCGTAACAAGACCATGACCAATTCTAACTCCTCCAACGTTTGCTTGATTGGTTCCATTGTTATAGGAACCTCCACCGCCACCGCTTCCATCGGCACCACTGTGGTAACCACCAGCACCACCGGAATAACCGCCGCCACCTCCGCCACCGCCGGTATTACCGTGCGTACCTCCACCACCTCCGAAACCACCTACACAAATTGCATTCGAACCATGGTTACCTCCGTTTCCACCGTTGGTGAATGAAGCACCTCCAGTACCGTATGTTCCAGTTCCACCATTAGTAGAGAAACCGCCACCGCCTGCGGCACCGCTGTTGTTACAACCATTTCCTCCGTTACCTCCTGCACCCCCTGTAGTACAACCTGTTGGCTGACCGCCATTCACCGTAACTGCATGGGCATTGTGTAAAGCCGATCCACCGTCGTATTGACCGCCGCCACCTCCGGCAACAAGCAAGGGAACGTTAGCCGATGTGGCCACGAAGGAACCACCACCACCTGAACCAGAGGAAGAAAAACCTCCTTGTTGACCAACGATAATTTTTAATTGCTGTCCAGCTGTTAAAGAAAAATCACCACGGATTTGAGCTCCACGGCCAAATTGATTATTCCCTCCCCCTTGCGCACCAAACGCTTCAATGCGGTAAGTACCAGAGCTGGGAACAGTCCACAATTGGACCCCACTTTGCGAAGTTACTAGACCATTAAGGTTTGTGCTCGAATATGCACTATTAACTTGTGCTTGGGTTGGGCCAAACTGTCCCGTAGCACTACAGTTAGTAAAGGTATAAACTGTACCCGCGGCTCCGCCACCGCCCGCGGAAGTGGACGCTACATAATACGTAGTATTTGCTGTAAGTTGTGGGGTTGTGAAATTTGCCCCTGTTCCAACCTGTGTTGTACCTGTGGAGTTGGAAAACCATGCATAAGTTCCAGTGCCGCCTGATGCAGTTAACGTAGCCGTTGCTCCACAGTTTACCACTGCGGCATTTGCCGTTGGTGCTGCAGGTAAGGTTACTGTTACATTTACTTGCGTACGCGCACTTGTACAGTTAACATTGATTGTTTGATAGGTTATAATTACTTGGCCGTTTCCTGATTGAACACCTTGAGAGTGAGCCACGTTAGTCGCTTGCGGAATCGCATAGTTCGATCCGCCACCGCCACCGCCGCCGTAATATCCACATCCACCGCCGTAATATCCGCCGCCACCGCCGCCGCCATAAAATCCATTCCCACCGCCATTACCTAAGGTCCCTGCCGGATACCCCCCAGCACCCGTGCCCCCATTGGCTTGAGTACCTCCTTGTCCACAATATGTAGGCGTATAATAACCACAATAGTTGCCATTTTGACCTGTTGTATTACCACCAGCTCCACCATGGTTGTTGTAACAATATCCATAACGATAGGATCCAGCGCCGCCTCCACCACCAGCAACCACTTTTCGGTCAGATAATGCCGTTCCACCTAATCTTACATCAGAAGCACCTCCACCGGCCATTGCATTACGACTAGCCGTGCCATAATTATATCCTTGACCTCCTCCATTATATCCACCATTCATACCCCCCCATCCTGGCGACCCTCCAACAAACACATACAGGGTTTGACCCGGAACTACTGGAATGGTCGCTACTGTTTTACCGCCGTAACCTCCATTACCATATGAATGATCGCCACCACTTGCACCACGTGCATCTACAGTAATGCTGGTTACACCTGCGGGAACGGTCCATTGTTGCATACCCCCATTATAATTAAAGGAAACCGATTGATTACCTCCAACAGAAACATATTGGTTTTGAACCCAGTAGCTGGTGTTGGTGGTTAATGCCGGTGTAGTATACGAATTACCGGTTTGTAATAAGTTACCGTTTACTGCGGCATCGTACCACTGAACAAGGCCTCCTGGAGTTGAAGCAGTTAATGTTGCAGTTTGGCCACAGTTAATGGTAACGTTATTCGATGATGGAGCAACGCATTGTGCATTTGCCGTGAACAGCGAAGATCCAACAAGGAACGTTAAAATTGATTTTGAAAAACTGGAGAACGGACGTAGTAGAGTAGTCATATAAAAATTTTAGGCAGGTTAAATTTATCAATTCCTAAATAAAAAAATCAAACGTATTGTGTTATCAAATTAAGAATTCAAACAGAAGGCTGTTTATTTTGAATATTCAATTAATTTCATCGAATATTCACTGAGAAAGAATGAACGTAAAAAACGCTCAATTTTCCTTTTTTCTTTCGCGATCGCGAAAAAAGGGGGTAGATTTAGTAGCATAAGGTAGGTTTAGGTGATTCAAAAGTAGTAGTATCTCTAATTCAACGTTACATCATTAAATTCCATGTATTTATTTTACGTGTAATTACGTATTCATTTCTGTGTGTTTCTAATTAACTACGAAAGGTAGTATACTATGTTTTTGAGTGCTGGTTGAAACGAATTGTGCTAGGTATTTGCCACTAGCTAAGGGAAGGCTTAGTGATTGGCTTCCTTCTAAAGCTGCATCAAATACTACGCGGCCTTGGGCGTCAAAAATACGTGTTTGAAAAATCTCATCTGTTGGAAGTGAAACATTGAATGATCCATTATTGGGATTTGGGTATAGGCTAAACACCATGTTATCTATGCTCGGAGACTCTGCATTCATAAGATTTTGTACCTGAAAGGAGTCGACCATTTGACAGCCATTGGCATCGGTAATTAGCACCTCATACCAACCCGAGCCCAGCGAAGTCAAATCCTCAGATGCTTCGTTGGTATTCCAAAGGAAGGAGTATGGGGCGACGCCTCCATTGGCTGTAAGATCAATAGCGCCGTTGTTTAAGACCGTTTCATCCGTAACAATTCCAGTAGCCACGATAGCCGAAGGAGCAATCAAGGTGAACGCCTGTTGAATTGAACATCCATTACCATAAGAAAGGGTTGCTACATACGTGCCCGCTCCTAAGCCGCTGAGTTGGGTTCCAATACTTCCCTCTGACCAGAGCACTGAGGTGGCTGTATTATTTGTAACATTTAACTGTATTCCCCCATTGTATGAATCAGCGCACAAGGGATCTGCTTGAATAACGGAGTAGGTTGGCGGAATCACATCATTTACAAAAACAGCGGTATCTAAACGACATCCGTGCGTTCCCTCAATGTGAACTGTATAAGTGTTCGTGGTAAGATTAGGATTGAATACACCGGTTACATTATTTCCCCATACCACTTCAAATGGCGCTTGTGCACCCTGTATTAATAAGGTTGCTGACGCATCTTGTGCAAGGCATGAATCTACAATTAGGAACGATGGAGATATTGGGTTCCAAGTGGTTGAAGCAGCCAAAACCGCTTGAAATGCATCTAACCTACCCGCGCCAAGTTTACCGGCATAGGCTGGGTTCAAAGAATTTAGAGGAGCTGCCGTATTTTTAAGTATTTGTTCTATTTGAAGGTTTGAAATGCATTTATTGGCTGAAAGCATTAATGCAACCGTACCGCTGACATAGGCTGCCGCGAACGAAGTGCCACTCATGTTCAAGTACCATCCGCTAGCAGGCGATATTGCTACATCGTATCCTGGTGCGGCTAAATCTACCGAATCATTATGATTGTGGGTTGACGTTGGATCACCAATCCACTGCTCATGATTGTCGGATGGCCCAACCGAAGTCACAGAAAACACATGATTATAGGATGCAGGGTAAACAAGCGCATCTGGTAATCCACACGTATTTCCATTTCCGGCTGAAGCCACAATAAAGGATCCGTTAGCGGAAGCCTCATCGATTACATCCTGTTCCAATTGACTAAAGAAGCACCCACTGCTCCAACTGATGTTAATTACATCGGCGCCTGCGTAACTTGCCGCCAAGACCTCATTAAAGTTCATTTTGTAGAGGGCAAGGCTTGTATTGAAGCCAATGGAACTTAGACCATAGCCATTGTTCGTTTTACCAGCAGCTGTAATTGCTACCGCCGTGCCGTGTGTAGTTGGAGCAGTATTCGTAGCATCATAATAAAGATATTTACCTTCAAGGTCTTGATGCGTAATTTCAAAATTTTGATCACTGATTGCAATAACAACACTGTCATCTCCTTGAGTAAGGTCCCATGCTTGCGGTGCATTGATCAAGGTTAATGCATAATCTGATATACCCGCTTGAAAATTCAAATCATTGGGAGCAAACAAGGGAGTGTAAGTTGGACCTCGTTCAATGCTATAAATTTTACCACCAAAGATGTTACAAGCGGATTTAAACGCAGCCAAGTCACAATCGCCCTGAACTTCATAAACTTTTTGAAGCTCCGGGTTTCTGCTGGCAGGTAAAGCTTGTACTGGTATCGTGAGATTCAATTCTTTGGTTAGTACATCCCATGACGAGTTGGTAAATACGGAAGGGTCCGCTTTAAACCATAAGGAATTTTGTTGAGCAAACGCAGTAGTACCTAGGAAAATACACACTGAGAGTTTTAAGGCCGAAATCCAATTCATAGCGTAAGGTTTAGTGTTGTTGTTGCCCGAAGGCGGACACTCTTACGGAATTGAATGAGAGAAGGTTACGAATTAACATTCATAACACGTATCTAAGTCTATTTACGAAGCCTGAAGGTCTTTTAATACGAGCTGTACCGTTGAACGGTTATTAAACTCGTTAATGTCTAAGGTATGTAATACGTCAAATGACAATCCTGCCAAGGTTAAGTCTTCCTTTTCTTTCATATTAAACCCAATGGCATTTAATGTCACTCGCTGACTTTGTTGGGTAAGGGTTAATTTTAGATGCAGTGCTTTCAGTAGTTTTGATTGCGTAGCATAGACCTCTTGTGTAAGAAACACTGGTTTGTGATTTCCGGGACCATGGGGTTCAAAAGCATCCAGCACACGCACTAGCTTAGGGATTGAATAAAGCGATTCACCGCCGAAAATCTCATCAAAATTCAGTGTGGCATCATAGGTTAAAATGGGGGTTCGGGGATTAGATTCGAAGTACGTAGCGGCAAGCTGATTGAGCTTTAATTTAAAGTTCTCAAAGTTGTCTGGGTGCAGCGATAATCCAGCGGCATGTTGATGCCCTCCAAATTGAATTAATAAGGATTCACATTGAATTAAGGCCTTGTGAATATCGAAGTTACCCACCGTACGGGCTGATCCAGAAAGGACGCCGTTGTGTTCGGTTAAAATTATGGTAGGAAGGGGATATTTCTCGATGACGCGTGAGGCGACAATACCTACAACCCCTTTGTGCCAATCCGAGGAATACAACACGTTAACGCATCTATCGTTCGGCTCATTGTCTAACAAAGTCAAGGCCTCTTCTGTAATTTGTTGATCAAGGCTTTTACGTGTTTGATTGTCCTTTTCTATTTCCTCAATTAAGGCATCCAGGTCTTCATGAACCGGATTAAGCATGCATGCAACGGCCGTCCTTCCTGAACGAATTCTACCAGCCGCATTAATCCGGGGGGCAATCCCAAAAACCAGATCATTTAATTTAATCGTACCTGAACGATTTGCAGAAGACAGCATCTTTTTAAATGCAGGTCGTGGATTTTCATTTACCAGTTTTAATCCATAAAACGCATATACCCTATTTTCATCGGTAACGGGTACTATATCTGCGGCGATACTCAAGGCCAATAAGTCAAGCTGTTTATAGAGCTCCTCTAGCGGCCATCCATTCGTAGAAAACAAGGCCTCTAATAATTTCATTCCAACTCCTGCACCTGAAAGGCCTTCAAAGGGATAGGTATCTGCAGGCACTTTGGGATCTAATATAATTGCTGGAGGCAGGGTTTCGCCGGGCTCATGGTGATCACAAACAATCACTTGAATATTATGTGAGACTAAGGTTTGTATAAGCTCAACGGAACGGACGCCACAATCTAAGGTGATTAATAGCTCAACCTTATCCTTAATGGCAGCCTCTACCCCAGCCTCACTCAACCCATATCCCTCTGTGTAGCGATCCGGAATATAATAGTCAATTAAATCCACTTTTTTGCGGAGCGCGTTCATTACGATAGCCACCGCTGTGGTACCATCAACATCATAATCACCAAATAAGCGGATTCGTTTTTTGGATTCAATCGCTTGATTTAATAAATCCACCGCCTCTTTCATTTGTCTAAAAAGAAAGGGGTCATTTACATGGCTCAATTTTGGTCGAAAAAAGCGCTCTGCCTCCGAAAATGTAGATACACCACGTTGCACCAGCAAGGATGCGATTAAGGGGCTTATTTTTACTTCTTTAGCTAATTGTTCAACCTTTATTGGGCAGGCTCGTTCTGATTCATTCCACGCGTATTCCATCTCACTTTTTAAATAAAGTTAGTAAAAAACTTGTGAACGAATTACGGATTACAATAGTTTAACAACTCCCTACTTGATGGCATATCGAACGGCCAATCCTCCACCCCATCCAAATCCAAAGCTAGGTAAAACCTGAACAATTGGACCAGAATCTAGCGCAAGGTTTAAGGGAATATTATTAAAGGTGTATTCAATACCAAGCAGAGCGGACCCCGATAAATAAAAGGTACTTCCGTTATTCAATTTACTTGATTGGAACCCTACATTCGGCCCTACACCAATATACCAATTCAAGCCACTTGTTGGCAGGTCGTGATTCCACTCATACAACCCTTGCATCCATAGCCCATAACTTCCAGCACCAACATTTCCTTCGATGGCATTAACAGAGCTCAAATAATGTTTTGCACTAATCGAGCCATAACCAGGACACCCTCCTTTAAATCCAATGGCCGTTTTATAGCTCTGTGCCATTGCGAAGGACCCCATAATAAAAATGATAACTGCACAAATAATCTGCTTCATGGAATATTGTTTTTAGTTCGTTAATTTATGATGAGTTGATTCAGTTGATTCAAGGAAATTATATTGGCATTAATGCATGTGTTCGCATTATGAGGGGAATATTTTTCAAGGGTCCAATTCCCGGCATCACTTCGATTTAGGACATTAAAGCGATTAAAAAAATCAATTTCAAGTGAAGTTCCAAGCGAACGAACTAAATGTGTGATTTTGTCAATGGAACATCCAGATGCTTTTACTTCAGCTTCATTAGCAGAGATCACAATGGCAGCTTGTTCAAAACAAAACCCTGAAGCATCGATAGGTGTTCCATGGGTCTTCCAATTTGAAACAAAAGCGTTCAATTCGTCATTAATCCGTAAGACTTCCTGTTCAGTTAACGTTCGATTGGCCACAAATACCCAGGTTCTTTGATCTGTCATCTTTTTTTACAAATCAGCTGCTTGAGCAATTAATTCTGCTACATCAAGCACTTGAATATCTTCTTCTTTGTTAAAATTCTTCACCCCATCTGTCATCATGGTGTTGCAAAAAGGGCAACCCGTAGCGACGATATTAGCGGCTGATTCAAGCACATCTTCTGTGCGTTCAATATTAATTTCTTTATTTCCTTTCTCCGCTTCTTTAAACATTTGAGCACCACCTGCACCGCAGCAAAGCCCATTGGTTTTACAACGCTTCATTTCCACCAGTTCACCATCTAACTTCTCAATAAGTTCACGCGGCGCTTCGTAAACATCATTTGCTCTACCTAAATAACACGGATCATGAAACGTGATTTTCTTTCCTTTAAATGTTCCTCCGTCATTCAAGGACAATTTGCCTGTATTGATCAAATCTTGAATTAACTGGGTATGATGAAGTACCTCATAGGTTCCTCCTAATTCTGGATACTCATTCTTCAGCGTGTTAAAGCAATGAGGGCAACCTGTAACAATTCGTTTTATTTCATAGCCATTAAGCACTTGAATGTTCATTTGGGCTTGCATCTGAAAAGTAAATTCATTTCCAGCGCGACGTGCAGGATCTCCGGTGCAAGATTCTTCTGTGCCTAGCACGGCAAATTTCACCTTACAATGCGACAATATTTTAGCAATTGCTTTGGTGATTTTCTTGGCACGGTCATCAAAACTTCCGGCGCAACCTACCCAAAACAACACATCGGGAGTTTCTCCCGCGGCCATTAATTCGGCCATTGTTGGAACTTTCAAATTCATCCTATTAATTTTCTTCGGTCCATTTCATTCGATCAGCAGGAGAAAACTGCCATGGCGCTCCATTATTCTCTATATTGGTTAACATTCCTGTTAATTCCGTTGGAACTTTTGACTCTTCCATTACCAAGAATCTTCGCAGATCAACAATAATGGATAGTGGGTCAATATTCACTGGGCATTCTTGCACACAAGCGTTGCAGCTCGTACAAGCCCATAGCTCTTCGGGTGTAATGTAATCCCCAAGTAAGGACTTACCATCATTCAAGTCAAAATTATTTGACCCAATTTCTGACAAGCGATCACGCGTATCCATCATGATTTTTCGAGGAGAAAGCAATTTACCCGTTTGATTCGCTGGACAAACGGATGTACAACGTCCGCACTCAGTACAGGAATACGCATCCAATAATTGCTTCCAAGAAAGGTCTTGCACATCCTTTGCGCCAAAGCGTTGAGGAGCTTCTGTTGCAGGTGCCGCTGCATATGGGTCAGCCGATGGATCAAGCATTAACTTTACTTCCGCTTCTACGGACTCCATATTATTGAATTTTCCTTTGGCGTTGAGGTTGGAAAAGTAGGTATTTGGAAACGCGAAGAGAATGTGTAAGTGTTTCGAATAAGGCAGGTAATTCAAAAATACAAAAACCATAATGAGGTGTCCCCACCAACCAATAGACGAAATTACATGAAGTATATCTTCGTTATTGATTCGTCCAAAAAACAAGGGTCCGAGGTGTTGACTTACCGCGAATCCATACCCCACATTAGAACTCAATATTTTATCTGCTTCATCGGCGCCATTCATCATGAAAATAAAAATAATCAGTAGCAACTCGAATAACAAGATCAGGTTGGCATCATTCCTAGCCCATCCGTTCAAGTCCGAAGAGGAGAATCGAGGGATCTTGATTAAGTTTCTTCGTGCGAAAAAAATCAAAGTAGCAATAAATGTAAGTACGGAAAGTACTTCAATTGAACTGATTACGAAGGTATAAAAAGTACCTAAGCCTGCATGATAAAAGAAACGATGAGACCCAGTGAACCCATCAATGAATACTTCAATAAGTTCAATTTGGGTAATTATAAAAGCCACGTAAAAAATAAAATGTAAAATTGCCGGGATTGGTCGATTAAACATTTTTTTCTGGCCAAAGGCTACAAGCAACATGGTCTTAATTCGCTCCCCTACTCGATCGGTTCGGTTGGTGGGACGACCCAACTTGATTTGTTTAATGATAGACCTCATCTTCCATGAGAAAAGACCAATAGAAACGAGCGCTAAAACAATAAATATTAGATGAGATAACATAGGGCTAATCAGGAATTGTATCTAACCACTTTTTTAATTTTCCTTCTTGTTTTCCGGTAAGCTTTAAGCCTTTAGATTTACCCCCAATCACTGATAAATGGACATATCGCTCAGGATGTGCTTGCAAGTCATCTACAAGTTCTTGAAGTTCATTATTCGTTTCAACCAGTTCATTATAAAGCTTTTCGTCATGAATTAGTTTACCTAAGGTACCGCTCCCTTTGTTCACATCCTCCAACATGAAGTTGAATTTTTTTAAGGTGGTTTGTGCTTCTAAGATTGTTCCTTTAAAATCGGCGGTTACTAAATCATCCGATATCTTTTTAGTATTTCCAATAATGGCTGATACCTCATCACTGCTCTTTTTAAGGTTCGACGTGATACTTTCTACATGGTCCATAATTTTAGAGAACTGTGCTTTTTCTTGTCCAACAAATCCTTGAATTTCAGTGGACAAATCACCAATTTTCTTAATGGTAATCCGAAGTTCTTTAATACTTGCAGTAATATCATTCGACCCATTTTCATCGAACACTCCAGAAAGCGAATTGACCATGCCATCAATATGGAGAATTAGGGATTGAAGTTTTTGTGAAATTGGATCAGCATATTGTTTTACTTGTGAGAACATGTCGGCAGACATCTTTCCCGGTATTTCATCACCAGGCCGATAATATCCCGATTTTAAATGGTCGGGGTAGTTAACAATTAATCCTTTGGTGAGCAAGTCCAAAGAACCTAATTCGATTATGGTCCCTTTTGGTAAATCGATGCCTGATTCGCTAATACTAAATTTTATTTTCACCCGGCGTTTCTCTGGATTGGTTGGCACGTTTTGAATGTCTAGTATTTTTCCAATGATTACACCATTCAGCGTAACATTACCAGACACCATGACTTGCCCTGAATTTGGGAAGTAGGCGTAAAAGGTATCATCTCCTCCGAGTAAGCTATACCCTTTTAAAAAATTAATTCCAACTACCAATAATACGATAGCACTAACGGCAATGAATCCAGCTTTTATTTCCTTTGAAAGTTTCAAAATCTATTTTTCTGCTAATTTAATTGCTTTTTCGATACTGATGCGCTCTCCATTAGAGAAAGCGATAACAAAAGCACTAGAAAACCCTTTTTCTTGCATGGCAACTTTATGTTTTTTAGCACCCTCTAAATCTTTAACAAAGATCCCCGTGTAGTACTTATATAAATTATCCTGCGAATACTCTTTTACTGGAACTCCTTTAAATTTCTCGGCATCAAGGGTTAATTTTTCGGCTGAAGAAACAATTTGAACACTAAAAAACACCTCTGACGAAGGCATTTCTATTGCAGTTGCTGTATCCACTACGGAATCAGTTGTGGGTTGAGTATCAATTTTAACTGGCGTAACCACATGATCTTCAGATAAGGTTTTTCCTTCGTAATCATTTTTATATTTCACAAAGGCTTTGAGCATGGCATTCGCCATTTTTTCTTGTCCATCAAGTTTACCTATAAATCCTTCTTCATTCGGATTGGTTAAAAAGCCCGTTTCGATTAACACACTGGGCATTGCTGTTTTGTATAGCACTAAAAATCCTGCTTGTTTTACGCCGCGATCATACCGTCCAATGGTTTTAAACTCTGACTGTAGAAAACCTGCGAACTTAATGGCATTATTCAGATTAACATTCTGCTGCAATTGAATCGCTATCATGGCGTCGGGTGTCAAATCAAAAGACTTGTATTTAGCTCCTTTATCTTCTTCTAAGGAAATAATTGAATTCTCACGCTCCATAACTTTTTGCTGAGATTCGGTGCGATGCAAGCCAAGCACATATGTTTCTGTTCCGTAGGCAACCGTTGATCCTGCGTTGGCATGAATGCAAATAAATAAATCTGCGTCGGCACGGTTGGCGATGTTAGCACGTTCAATAAGTTCCACAAAGACGTCGGTTTCACGGGTATATTTAACGGTAATCAAAGGGTACTTTTCTTTAATTAGTTTGCCTAATTTGAGTGCCATCGATAAGCAAACATCCTTTTCATGTGCATACCCTCCATGACAGCCGGGATCTTTACCGCCATGTCCAGCGTCAATCACCACCGTTTTCAATTTTGGGGATTCAACTCCTTTTTGTGCAAAAGGTATTGCAACAAAAAGGTTGAACACGATAAATGCGCCAATCACGTTCCTCAGAATCAGCGCTTTTTTTGGTAATTTTGCAATACGTTCCATGATAGAATTCAAATTTAAGTTCAAGATTCAAGCGAAATTTATGCCACCCTGGCTATTTTTCTTCGTTGGAATGTTAATAATGTGTTTTTCTCTAAACGCACAAGGACCTATTTCGGATACAATTTACCTAGATGACCAGCAAATTGATGAGATAATAAAGTATGGTGCGCGTGATTCATCATACTACGACGTTACTTCAAAAAAAGCGTATCTGTTCGGTGGAGCCTATGTTGAAACGCTTACGAGTAAACTTACTGCTGGAGCAATAATTTTAGATTTCGAGGGTCATGAAGTGGAGGCTAGCTATATTATGAATTCAGACAGTGTAGCCGTTGAATTCCCAGTGTTTGTAGAGTCCGGTGAAACGATGACTTGCAAGCGGATGCGAATGAATACAGAAACTCAAAAAGTATATATTGAAGTCCTTCAAATAAAACAAGATGAGTTGTTTTTCACAATGGGTGAAGCAAAACGCTATCCATCGGATCAAATACACTTAAAGAAAGGGGTGCTTACCACCTGTGATCAAGTGGAGCCGCATTACCATTTTTTATTGAGTAAAGGGGTTGTTGTTCCTGAAAAACGCATCGTTGCCGGACCTATGAATCTTTGGATTAGTGGAATACCAACACCCATTGGGTTGCCCTTTGCGTTTATTCCACAGCAAAAAGAACGCACTAAAGGATTATTGTTCCCTGAATTTGTTCCTGCATCACCGTATGGCTTCGGCATACAAAATTTAGGATATTTCATTCCCATAAATGAATCCATACAAACAAGTTTTTACGGCAATTTATACAGTCGTGGAAGTTGGGGACTTCGAAATGAATTGGATTACGCAAAACGCTATGGATATAACGGGCGTGTTGGGATTGGATTTCAACAGTTTAACAATGGATTTCCAACGTATTCAAAGAATAATAAATTTACGGTTACTTGGTCTCACAACAAGCAACAAAAATCAAATCCTTTCTGGAATTTTAACGCCAATGTGAATTTTATTTCAGACAACACTGCGAAAAATAACCCAGACCCAATTAATCCAGACTATTTTACAAATTCCTTCAATTCCGATATCAATCTAACCCGGCTATTTCCGGGAAAACCGGTCACCATGGGGGCGAAAATTTCGATGCGACAAAATTCACTAGCTCAAAACATGGCCTTAGTATCGCCTATTCTCAATGTAAATGTTACGCGGATTTTCCCGTTTAAACGGCTTATTCCTTTACCAAAAACAGAAATAGCTAGAGCGGTACAACGCATTGGATTAACGTATAATTTGGAGACGCAAAACAAAGGCACATTCGGGGATTCATTAATTAGCCCGCTAAATTTTACTGGGATTGGCCAATCGTTCTTTAACGGGATTAATCAAGGTGTTGGAGTTCAAACCACGCTGGGATTATTTCAAAATGCAGTAAAAATTACCCCAACATTGAACTATGGCAACAAAATAAATTTTCAGCAAATTGAAAAGAGTTATGATATCACAAGCAACAACACGGTCATTGATACCCTTAGAAAGGGAGCCATGGCTAACGAATTGAATTTTAGCGCTAATGCCACCACCGTAATATACAGTTATTACCGATTTATTGGTAAAAACAGGCCAATACTTAGGCATTTAATGACGCCTTCTATTGGATATCGATATGTTCCGAAGCTGAATCAATTAATTACAGCGAATGTTGGAGCAAATCAAAGTACAATTACATACTCACCTTTCGAGCGAAGTATCTATGCCGTAGGGAATACCCAAGCCGCTTCGTTTTTGACCTTTGGAGTCAATAACAGTTTAGAATTGAAAACAAAATCAGAGAAAGATACCATTACGGGGTTCCGAAAAACGCGTATTATTGATCAATTCTCAATTAACGGGAACATGGATTTCCTAAAAGACTCGATGAATCTCTCGGATTTATCGATGAACTTGCGAATTAGCCCCTTCAAATGGATGAATTTTGTGGCAAACGGAAGTTATAGTTTATACGGGTGGAATGACAGTACGGGGAAAGCTGTTGGTACATTTGCTTGGAATACAAACCAAGGAGCGGGTCGATTCTTATCTGTTGGGCTTAATACTACCTTTACGATTACCTCCAAAAAAAGCAATGCAATAATTGAGCAAAAGAAAGAGGAAATTCAACAACAATGGAATGCCGACTATACCTATTTTGCATTGCACCCAGAACAAGCCATTTACTTTGATATACCTTGGAAGATTAATGTGGCTCATGTGTATAGTATCGTTGCCAACACGAATAAAACACTTAGCAATCCTGATCCATGGACGAGCATTCAAACGCTTGCATTGAGTGGAGACCTTACGTTTACCAAACGCTGGAATTTATCTGGGAATGTAAACCTTGATGCGAGAACTCAAAAAATCACAAACATGAATTTGGCCCTTAATCGAAATATGCACTGTTGGGCTTTAAGTTTTTTTTGGACGCCAATTGGGGGTAACAAGAGCTTTTTGTTGAGTATCCGGAATACTTCATCGCTGTTTAGGGACGCGAAAATCGAGCTAAGGAAACCTCCAGCCTTCTTTTAGCCTATTCGCCGTTATTGTAAAGTAAAATCTTTGGCCCTACCACCATTCTAATGGTTGTTACCCTGCGGTTCGGATTGTTTTTTTGTTTGTCATCGGTGATTGCGGGAGGCAATACCTCTCCTTTCCCTTCATAAGAAATCTTGAAAGATAATTTCCACTTAACGTCCAATGCCTTGAGTTGCTTTTCAAATTCCGCAGCCACCGCTTTAGCTCTTGCTTCAGAAAGTTCTAGATTACGTTCAACCCTTGTTTTTTCATCTCCCGAACCTTGTTTATCAGAATAACCAGAAACAATTAAGATGGTTGAATAATCTTCATCTGCAAAAATCTGTTCATTGTGATGGTCGAGATAACTCCCCCAAGCCTTGATATCAGCTTTTATGCTGTCTAACATGGCAGTAATTAAGCGTTTACCCTCAGCGCTAATCAATGAGCTTCCAGTATCAAAACTAATGTCTGCTGAAATGTTCTTGATCTCTTTATTTGCTGAAATCAACTCACCAAGCGGTACTACATATTTGTATAATAAGTCATTCAATTCTTTAGCTAAACTTAGTGATTTCTCATGTCCTTCTGGCGTGTAGGGGTCGGTTTCATTTAGCGATTTGATGATTTCTTCTGTTCTTGCCATTAAGCGATTGAGTTGGTCATCAATTTCCTTAATTCGTTCGGTGGAATCTATGGAATAGAACATTTTTTGCTGTTCTTTTAACATCTGCAATGCTTGCTCCGATTTTTCTATTTCCGCCGCCAAACTCTTTTCACGTTCCGCTTGCTTTTTATTAAAGGCATTCACTTCGGTCTCTCCTTGCTGTCCATGAAAAACTGTTGTTTTATATTTTGGTTTAACAAGAACCCCACTGTCTTTGCACGAAAAAAGCACTAAAAGTAATAAAGAGAAAAGTAGTAGATTTTTTGATTTCATTGTTGGCTATTTTAAACTAATATACAATTATTGCGGGACTTCATGATGTGCCTTTCCATATACATAGGTAAACTTTGCTCCAAAAAAGATAACCTGTGCCGAATAAAACACCCATGCCATAAGAATAAACATAGAGCCTACCACATCCCCCCTACCCAAGAAAAAATAATGTTGTAGGTAGTATTTAATAATCAATTGGCTAATAAATAACAAAAGGGATGTAAGCAAGCCCCCCTTGAGCGCAAGTTTCCATGAAATAACCCCATCATGGACAAACTTAAAAATGAATCCAATAAGAATTAAATTCATCAAGATAGAAAACAAATGATGAAAAATAATGAACCCAATATGAACATTTCCCAAGGTTGAAGAAAGCCAGTTTTCAACTATGCTGAATGCAAAAATTTGAATAAAGTAGGACGTAATGATCAGCAACGCAAAAAAGGCTAAGTAGGCTAAGGATAAAAATCGAAATTTAAGAATATCCATAACCAAGTTCAGTTTTTCCCTTTTTTTCTTTTGAATATTAAAGAAATCATTAATACTGTATTTTAAGGACACCATAAAGGCTGAACAGGAATACAGCAAGGCTAGAATCATGACAATATTTAAGGAAATAGACTTCGCTTGATTATTCAAGTTTTTAAGATAGCCGGTAAACATTGAAATATCCTGAATGCCTATGTTCTTTTCGAAGATCGATGTAATTGCATTGATACAAATGTCTTGACCGAAAATTTTCCCAAAGCTTATTAAGGTTAAATAAAGTAATGGGATTAATGCGAACAAGGTATAATAAGCCAAGGCTGCGCCATGAAAAAATGCTCCTTCTTCAAAGAATTCTGCAATGGCACTCCGAAGCACTTGAATCAACTTAATATTAGATTTTCTTGTCATAATGTGGTATAATTTCCAAATGATCTGGCAACACGGTTAAGCTATGAAGAATAACTAACTCATTATTTGCTGAATAAAAATAATGGATATAAACTGTACCATTAAAAAAGCATCGACTTAGGATTAAGGGCACGCCATTGGATTGAATTGAGAAAGACCCTGGACGAAATCTTATTTTTACGTCATTCCAGGTAATTGTATTGACTTCGCCGAACCAACGTGCCTCACGAAGATTTTTTAAATTCCAATAACGTTCCATGGGATTAAAAAATCGCGACAAGTTGCCTTTAGCTAAAAAGGCCATATGATTGCATAGTCCCAACATATCTTGGGCATCGTGTGAAACCAAAATAATACATAAGCGCTCTTTTTCTTTTAAAGCGATTAATAAATTAATTAAGCGTGCTTTCAATACCGAGTCAAGATGCGAGAAAGGTTCATCTAAAAGCAGCCAACTTGGTTTTTTAGCAATAGCTCTAGCCAAGGCTAAGCGTTGTTGTTCACCCCCAGACAAGTCCTTTGCTATGGCATGAGCAACGTCATCAAGCTCCAATAATTTAATAAGCTGTCGCACGCGTTGTTCCCTTTGCACTGGTTCCCAATTCAAAATTACTTCGCGAATATTTTCTGTACAGGTATGATACAAATCGAGCTTATAGTCCTGAGCAACTAAGGACATCTCTGGATGCCCGGGAATTAAGCGTTGGGATGCTCGAGGTAATTTGCTGTCGTTTAAATATACATCACCCGTTGAGGCATCCTTAATTCCGGCAATTATTTTTAATAAGGTAGATTTTCCAGCACCACTTTTACCTGCAATGCCATACACTACATTGGGTTGAAAAACGGTGTTTATTTGATTAAGGATCAAACGGTCTGAATCCAGCTTAAATGATAGGTTTTTAATCCTTAACATTCACCATGAGTTGTTTAGGAAAATCATGATTCGCGATATATATGCCCGTTATTGGATTGGCAAAAGGCTCATTATCTTTCAATTCGATGAGCACATGTACTCCCCAAGGAAACTCCTGTTGATGAACTGCTTGAATTAGTTGATTAGAAATTGCAAATTGCACCTGACTCCCATCCGTTCTGTTTAAGGAAACCAAATAAACTCGGGGAACTTCATAGGCAAAATCACCTTGCGTTGGGTGCGCTCCTTTAAGCATGTACACATCCTGTTCGTTAATTTCAAGTGAGGTTACATCTTGAACCTCCAATTCATCTTCCCAGTGATATTTGTGATTATCCGGTGTCTCCGCACCTTGGTGCTTAGCATTTGCTAATTCGGGGGAAAACAAGTCATTTAGGTGAGCACATGTAAGACGAAAAGTTGACATTCTATGCGTATTAATGAAGTACGAAATTATTAAATTCCATTCATCCACCATCCTTTTCTTATGATGAACAATGAAATGTGAAGAATAATCTAATTTAATCACGTGTATAAATCAATGAAACTATTAAATTCGGATTATGAAACACGCCATTATATGTATAACAAGTTTGATGTTGACCCTATTTGCTAATGGTCAAACCAAATTAACTACAACAGAAAAAGCATCCTATAATCGCTTTCTAAATAAAGGGATCGAAACCTATAATGCAGGAAGATTGAATGAAGCATTAGAATCATTTAAACGTGCAGAAGCACTTGACCCTGATGCTTGGAAGCTAAATTACTGGATGGCTGCCTGCCATTATGAATTAAATAGCTATTACACCGCAGAGAATTATATCCTTAATGCTGTCCGAAACATGCCTGAAAATGAAGAGGGCGACGCTGTATTTTATGAACTTAATGGAAAAATAAATCACAGGTTAGATAAGGTGGACAACGCAATAACTGCATTTAAAAAATGCGCAATACTCATGGGAACCAAAATGGCGAAATCATATGGAATCTCAATGTACATCGAACAATGTGAACTTATGATTCAAGCTAAAAAGCAAGGATACACCTCATTAAGAAAGCCTTTATCCATTCAATTGAACTCTCTTGAAGATGAATATGCTCCCATATTAATCAATGGTGAGACCTTGTTTTTTACCGCACGAAGGCCAGAAACCACCGGTGAAACAGCTGACCCAGATGATTCTAAGTATTTTGAGGATGTTTACAAAGCGCAATGGAATCCAATTACAGCAGATTTTGAGATCGATTATGAATTCTTCAAAAACATTAACACTGCTGGATTCGATGCGTTAAGCTATATCAATTCCAATGGCACCTATGCCCTGCTTACTGTTAACACCTCAATGACTGAAAAAACAACTAAAGGCTCGGATTTATTTGAGATTTCGAGTGAAACACCTTACGTATGGGAGGCTCCAACAATTATAAAAAAGAAAGGATTAAACACTGATTTTTTTGAAGGAAGTGCCACGAGTACAGAGGGTGCTGAAACGGGTGATTTAATGCTTTTTGTTTCTGATCGGAACTCAGACGTTTCTGGCCTAGATTTATTCATGTGCACTCGCAATGAATCTACCTTTGGTGAGGTTACCGTGCTCCCAAAACAAATTAATAGCCTTGGCAACGAAACAACACCAATGCTAAGCGCAGATGGTAAATACTTATTTTTCAGTAGCGATGAACTACCGGGTTATGGAGGGTATGATATTTTTTACAGCGTCAATGAAAATGGTGTTTGGTCTAATCCCATTAATCTAGGGCCTGAAATAAACTCCGTAAATCACGATACGCACTTTAGCTACAATTCCTCTACTAAAAAAGCAGTATTCGCGTCCTTAGCAGAGAAGGAAGGATATTTCTCATTCGATTTATATACTGTGGATTTAGCTGGAAAGGAATTTCCTTTTACGAAGTAATCCTAGTTTACTCGTACTTTCTTCCGATTGATATTATCTAGGTTGTATCTTACAAAGGTTTCAAATCCTCCTTTGAAATTTGACACAAGCGATAACCTTGAAACGTTAATGTCATAAGCAAATCCTGCGGAGAAAGGTCCGTAAAAAATGGATGATCGAACCACTATAGCATCTTTCAATCGACTAAAAATACCTAAACTGAACGCGATTTCTTTAATGTTATCGGTTTCCCAGGATGCTTTGCGAATGATTTGCTTGTAACTTACCCCGTAAAGTAATTCATTTGACTTTCGCTGGCGTTGGTAATAAATTGCAGGCTGCAAAATACCGTTTGTTGCGGTTATTCCAATGTTAGCATTAACAAATCCAGCGTAGCGAATCGGAAGGGTTTGAATGCTTGAATTATAAAAAGAATACCTTGGGTTATTTACGTGATAAGCGGCAAACCCAACATTAAATCCTTTATCGGCCTCATTTGTGATTTTACCAATGTCTGTTTGAAAAGAATAAACACCTCCAACACCTAGGTCGAAATAAGAGAAGTTTTGTTCATAAAACGGCTCTCCATTCGGGAGCGTTGGATTAAATGCCGTGCCATCGTATTGAGAGCCCCACTGACCTGATGCAGGATTTGTTACGCATTGGCCAAAGGTAGAATTTAATCCTAAAGCAACTCTACTGAATCGACTCACCTTTAAACTATATGAAAAGTTAAACCCAATGTTACTCTGAGTAAAATATCCATCTCCCATGCGATCATTGAAGAACACTAAACCTGCTCCAAGGACCCCATTTGAATTTTTAAGTGCGGCGGTTAAGCGGCCGTCGATGGATGCGAAAAACGTGCTAAAGGGAGAGGCAAAACTCCCGTATTGACCACGATACATGGCAATTCCTTGAAAAGAGGCATTAGCTCCGGCCAAGGCGGGATTTAAGGTAAGTGGAGAAACATCAGGTTGTGAAAAATGGACATCTTGCGCATGAACAACAGAAGATTGAAGTACACAACTTAACAACAGGCCAATGAAATAAATTATTCGTACACGCATTATCTTACCAATGTTAAACTTCCTGATTTATGAAGCATTGTATCGTCATACAATTGAATATTCAAATCAAACACATAATTCCCTTCTTGAGCTGGTCTTCCTTTATAAAAGCCATCCCATTCCTTATTGATATTCGTAGATTCAAAAACCTTTTGACCCCAGCGGTCATAAATCACAAAACCAAAGTCTTTCACACATACATTTTTACCAAATACCTTGAGTGTATTGTTTTCTGATGGACCGGTTCCGTTTGGACTAAAAATAGTTGGTACAAAGAACTCTCCACAAAGTAATTTAACAGTAACAACAAGCGAATCTTCACCCTGGCATCCGTTGTTGTCTGTTGCTTGTAAATAATAAACGATGCTTGAATCTGGAGCTACCATTGGATTCGCACAATTATCACAAGAAAGCCCATCTGACGGAGTCCAGGCAAACACAGTACCTCCATAGGCATTCGCTATAAAAGAAGTGGCTGGATTAATTACCGTATCGCCCGGAACAATAGAAACAGGCAGGGTATTGATGATACCTATGGTACCAGATGCACTGATTTGACATCCATTCGCATCGGACGCAATTACAGAATAGTTCCCTATGTCAAGCCCCGAAATGCTGTCTGTGGTATTTCCATTTGTCCATAGATAAATGTAAGCACCTGTTCCTCCAGACACCGTAACATCCATTGTTCCAAGTAAGCCTGTTGCACAATTCACCGGGGTTGAATCCGCACTTATTGATAAGGCTGTCGGTTCAGTAATGGTGATTCCTTGAACAACCACACAATTGGCTGCATCAACTACAACAATATTGTAGTTTCCTGGTGCTAATCCAGTTACAGTATCATTGGATACAGCAATCGGTGACCAAGAAAACACAAAAGGTGGAGTTCCCAGCGAATCCACTTGCACCGCTGCAGAGCCGTTTGCTGCTCCGAAACAGGTTACATTGTTCACGTAATCGATACTTATAGCAGGTGGCTGTGGCGTGGGATTTATTACAAAAGCACTTGGGTTGGAAGCCGTACATCCTGAGCTTACGGAAGTAACTGTTAATGTATAATTACCCCCAACTAAACTCATAAAATTCGGGCTTGATTGTGTCGGCCCGTTGTTTAGAGCATATGTGAATCCAGCGCCAAGTGGGGATGAAACAGTAAGCATTCCTGTAGGCAATGGGCATGTCGGTTGCGTAGTTGAAGCGGCTGGCACCGTTGGGATAACTAATGCTGCATTAATGGACGCAATGCTACTTACTGCTGAGGTACAACTCGCAGCATTCACTACTACAAAGGTGTAATTGGTAGAAGGACTCAATCCAATAACAGAAGTTGTAGTTCCTGTTCCCGTTTGGGTTGTTCCACCTGGGGTAATTTGTAAGGTCCATGTACCTGACATTGGAAGGCCACTTAAAAAAGCAATTCCTTGAGCCGAAAGACAGGTTGGATGATCCACTGAATCTACTATTGGAGCAGATGGCGGGATCGGATTATTTACAAATACAGTATTTGAATTTGCAGAAACACACCCATTATTAAGGCTGGTAACTGTAAACGAATATGAATTAACTGGAAGTCCTGTGAAAGAGGTTGAAACGCCAACGCCTGATTGCACGAAGGTTGTTGCCGGAGAATTTCCATAAGCAGTAATTGTCCATCCCCCAGTGTTGGGTAAATTCGAAATTGGAACATTACCTGTTGCTACCGCACAGGTCGGTTGAGTAACCATTCCAGCAATCGGCGTTGCTGGCACGGCTGGAACAAGATTGATATTTACGCTTGATGAAGCAGGAGAAGTACATCCTGCTACCGTATTTATGTATTGAAAAGAAAATGCACTACCGGGAGTTAAACCAGTAATTGCAGCGATTGTACCTACACCTGACTGAGTAAATCCTGCAGGAATTGAATTTACCGTCCAGCCTGTACTTGGAAGTCCTGAAAGAAAAATTACGCCGTACTGATTGGAACAGGTTGGCTGGTCCAACGAATCGATGTTTGGAGCAAGCAAACACTGTCCAAAATGAACTTGGGCAGAGATTAAAATAAAAATGAATCCGAGTATTCTCCCTGTCATTGAGTAGAATTAAGCCAAAAAGTTATACTATCTATCGCTTCGTAAAGTTACACTAATAATCAAAATTATAGTGCTATTCTCTAAAAAACTTAAACGAGCATTGCCTTGTTGCGTTGCCTATTAAAAAAATGCAGAACTTTGCTTGATGAAAAACGAAGGTGTTTTTTTCGAAATAGCTTATGACGGAACCGGGTATTGCGGTTGGCAAATACAACCCAATGCGCCAACGGTTCAAGGCACCATAGAAGACGCTCTTTCTAAACTTAATGGGAATAAGCCCATAGGTATCGTGGGTTGTGGTAGAACCGACACTGGAGTTCATGCCAAGCAGTATTTTTTTCATGTTGAACTTCCTGATTTTAACTTGTCGGATGTGCGATACAAGCTCAATAAAATGCTGCCAAATGACATTAAAATCGTTGATGCGTTTTACAATCAAAAACACGCACGCTTTGACGCTAAAAAGCGCACTTACAGATATTTTATCGCAAAAGAAAAGTCGCCATTCAACGATCGATTTTGTTGGGTTTACGAGCGGCCATTATCGGTAGAGGCAATGAACACAGCGTGCTCCCATTTAATCGGACACCTGGATTTCGCCTCCTTTGCCAAAGGGGATACCGACGTAAAAACTACCCTATGCGAGGTTTTTAATGCTTCATGGAAAGAGACGAATGATGGCTATGTTTTTGAAGTAAGTGCAAACCGGTTTTTGCGCAACATGGTGAGAGCCATGGTGGGTACATTAATGGAGGTTGGCATCGGGAATATTTCGCCGGAAGAAATTCCAATAATTCTAGCAAAAAAAAGCCGCCAAGAGGCAGCTTTATCGGTCCCTGCTAAAGGACTATTTCTTTGGGAGATTTTATATTAATCAGCTCGTTGACGAAGTAAGTCAAAATACCCATAGGTTTCAACAACAATTGCTCCACCTAAGGTATCGCCGTACTTTGCAGGCAATCCACCCGTGTATACCATCATACGATTGATTGAACAGCTCGGCACATTGTAAACATCCTGTAATTTAACGCCATCTAACACATAAATCATATCCCCTTTTCGGGCGCCACGAAACATCAACTCACCGTCATCAGCCATTTTAATTTCTGAAGACATTTGGGTAGCCATGGTCGCTACACTGAATTTATTGGGGTTATGCTTAATGTCCTTTTCAGTTAATTCAGGTGTTGGTAATTCTCCCATTCGCAAGCGTAAGCGTTCTTTAACAACAATTTCATCCTTCATTACGCCTTTCGGTTTAAATTCAACGGAACCTATATTACCATAGGATTCTATTGGAATATCAACTAAGTAATTCTGGGAAGTATCCCTTCCAAATACCAAAAACACATTATACTTACCCGCTGGAATCGCTGAAATTCTAAATCGACCATCTTTATCGGTAATTGCCTGATATTTCTTGCCTTGATCAAGGATAAACGCCTTTACGTATTCCATTGGTTGTTTTGAATCCGAATCTAAAACGGTTCCGATGGCATCTCCGAGTGCAGATTGAGCATACAATTGTGACACTAAAATGCTCGCTAATAGGGTTAAGGTTTTTTTCATATTTTCTAGAGTTTGATTAGAAAGGTAACGAAAAAAAACGAATAACCTAACCTATACTTGCAGAAGAAACGGGCAACTCACGATTAATTTTCTTAAAAAGTCCTTGAAGTACTTTTCCGGGCCCAACCTCAATTACTTCTGAAAGCCCATGATCATTCATTGCCATCATGATTTGAGTCCATTTCACGGGGGCTGTTAGCTGTGCTAATAAATTTGTTTTTATAAGGGTCGGGTCGGTAACCGGGAGCGCATTAACGTTTTGATAAATGGGGCAAATTGGAGCGTTAAATGCTGTAGATTCGATAGCGGAAGCTAATTCTGCACGAGCGGGTTCCATGAGTGGTGAGTGAAAAGCGCCGCCTACCTGCAATATTAAGGCTCGTTTAGCTCCAGCCTCTGTGAGTTTTGTACATGCTTCTTCAACAGCTTTTAACTCACCTGAAATCACCAATTGTCCGGGGCAATTATAATTTGCGGGCACTACCACCCCGTCAATGCTGCTACAAATCTCTTCTACCAGATGATCTTCCAATCCAAGAATGGCTGCCATGGTTGAAGGTGTGAGTTCACAGGCTTTTTGCATGGCCGTTGCGCGTGCACTTACAAGACGTAAGCCATCTTCGAAACTGAGTGTTTTATTTGCTACAAGGGCAGAAAATTCGCCAAGGGAATGCCCTGCAACCATATCCGGATTAAACGAATCCCCTAAGCATGCCGCTAAGATGGTAGAATGAATAAAGATTGCGGGCTGCGTAACATTCGTTTGTTTCAAGGCTTCATCTGAACCTTCAAACATAATGGACGCAATATCAAAACCGAGCACTTCATTGGCTCGATTAAATAATTTACGTGCATCAGCACTTGCATCATATAACTCTTTTCCCATTCCACTAAACTGAGCACCTTGCCCAGGAAAAACATAAGCCTTCATAATAATCTAAGTTTAAAGTTGTCCTAAGGAGTGAAATTTACCCTCTTTATAAATTTTAATTTTCTTTAGAATTCCGTCGTCGCTGTAAATATAAACTTTACCGTCATACAACTGTCCGGCCTTAAAGTTTCCATCCAACCAAATTTCATCGTTTTCATTGTAGACTTTATTATATCCTTCAGAGAAAAAGGTAACCCCTTTTGTGATTGGATTGGTTACCACGGGTGGTGGCTCATTGGATTCTGGTTCTGTATGAGCATCCTTCACTTTAACGGCTTGCTTCTTAACCGTTTCGGTTACTTTGCCCCCGGTAAACTTGCATGACAAGCGAACCGACCCATCTTCATTATACTGCGTGTAAAGTCCTTCAACCTTACCTTTTTTCAAGCCATAAGAAGCTTCTAATTGTCCATTCTCGTAATAGTGCTTTACCGTTCCCGTTTCTTTCCCCTCGTCATCAAAGGTGGCTTGATATGCTATGGTTCCATTCTCATGGTAGCGAATCAACTCTCCTGAAAATGTATTATCCCCAAAGGTTCCTTTTTCCTTTACTTTACCGTTTGAAAAATAGCGTGTATAGCTTCCATTAGGTCTATTATTTACATAATTCCCTTTGAGCTTGACGGTTTTACCATCCTTATTGTATTTAATCCAAACGCCCGTTTTGCGTCCGTGATGGTAGGTGCCTTCTTCTATAATGGCATTAGATGCATAGCCTGATTTTGGACGATCTTTTCCCTTAACAACCCATTTTCCGTGTTTTTTTCCATCCTCATCTTTTAAATTTTGAGCCCACGATGCATGAGAACACAAGAAACAAACTACTGTAAAAAAGAATAAAAATCTAGCCTTCATACCTGATGTAAAATTAAATTAAATTGTGAATAACAAACCTGAATCTATAGATAATGACCCAAATTTGTTATTAATTTTGTTGTTCATGTTAAGTATTTCTCCCTCAGATATCACGGTGCAAAAATTGCATCATTATTTACTTGGAGCGGTTGGTCCGAGGCCTATTGCTTTAGCTTCAACGATTGACTTAAACGGGGAAAAGAATTTAGCCCCTTTCAGTTTTTTCAATGTATTTAGTGCAAATCCACCGATATTAATTTTCTCTCCCGCTCGTTCAGGACGAACCAATTTGTTGAAGGATACTTACAACAATGTAAAGGCTCATCCTGAAGTGGTTATTAACGTAGTCACCTACAGTATTGTTGAGCAAGTTAGTTTGGCTAGTTCTCCGTATGCTCCAGGAATCAGCGAGTTTGAAAAGGCGGGTCTTACCCCTATACCTTCAGAGTTAGTTAAACCTTTTCGAGTAAAAGAATCGCCGGTACAGTTTGAGTGCAAGGTTAATCAAGTGATTGAATTGGGTACGGAAGGAGGCGCAGGCAATCTGATTATTTGTGAAGTGTTGAGGATGCATATTGATGAATCCATATTGGATGAGAATAATCAAATTGATGCGCACAAAATCGACCTTGTTTCGCGCATGGGAGGCGATTGGTATTGTCGTGCCGATGCCAACAGTATGTTTGAAATTAAAAAGCCAATCACCACGTGTGGCATTGGCTATGATGCACTTCCAGCTGATTTATTAAATAGCAGCGTTTTATCGGTAAGTGACTTAGCGCGTTTAGCTGGGATAGAGAATCTGCCCGACGAAACGGAGGTAAATGAATACAAGCTCACCGAATTAAGTGACATTTTTATGACGCATGTAGATGATGCGGTACGCCTAGAGAAGGCTTTACATGAACGAGCAAAAGCATTATTAATAGCAAATAAATTAACCGAAGCCTGGCTCACGCTTCTCAGTTTTAATCATTAACAAATCGATATGAATCAGCTTAAATTAACGAACGTACGAATCAAATTAATTCATCCAACACAACAGGTAACTGAAAAATTTTCTAAAAGAGAATTCGTAGTTACTGATGGCATAGACAGTGATTACCCACAACATATTATTCTTCAAGCTACACGCGACAAGTGCAGTTTATTGGATCAATTCAAGGTAAATGACATGGTAGATGTTGCCATTAACATCCGTGGACGTGAATGGACAAGTCCACAAGGAGAGATTAAGTATTTTAATTCCATTGAAGCATGGAGAATTGAGCCATCTTCAGGACAAGCTCCTTCAGCTGCACCAAGCGGTATGAGTGATTTTGGCATTTCTAGTCCAAGTCCAACTCAAAGCCCATTAGAGTCTTCTTCAGAAGAATCAGATGACCTACCTTTCTAATCGGTAGTATCCGATTTATATTTAGCCTTATACTTCTGGTATAGGGCTTCTTGAAAGTTCATCGAGGTTTGGATTTTTCCGTTTAAAAGCACGGTAGTTACTTGGTTGGTTTTCATATCCAACGCGGGGCCTTTTGAAACGAAAATCGTGGCGGATTTACCAAGTTCAATGCTTCCGAATTGTTGATCGATGCCCATTATTTTACAAGAATTAATGGTTATAGCCTCTAGCGCTTGATCTTCCGTTAAGCCATAGGCCATAGCTGTTCCTGCCAAAAAAGGGAGGTTCCTGGTATTCATAGCCTCCATTCCACCTTCATTTTGCAAGCAAAATAAGACGCCCATTTTAGCAAGCATTGCCGGTAGGCGATATGGTAAGTCCACTGGGTCTTCATCATGTTCAGGTAAGCGATGTAGCCGTTGAATCATCACAGGAATATCAGCATCAATAAATCGCTGTCCGAGTAAGTAGACATCGTCCCCGCCAACGAGTACGGGATAAGGCAACTTAAACTCTTGTACAAAGGCTATAACATCAATTATTTGTTGTGCATCGTTCGCATGAATATACACGCGTTTAGCACCTACAAAACATTCCTTCATTGCTTCGAGTCGTTGATCGAACGGGATAACCTTGGCATTAGCATAGGTACTCGCCAACTGGAAAAAATTCGTAAGTTCCTTCAGTTCCTTCGTATATTGCTCATTCTTTGATTTGGGTTCCGGCTCAGCCCACCAACCCCCACCATAGGTGGTGTTAGGCCAATTCACATGTATGCCATCATCTCCTTTTGCGGTTGCATCTTCCCAATTCCATCCCCCCATAAACATGACAGAGGACGTACCAGAAACAGAACCTCCCCTCGGTGTACTTTGAACCAAGAGCACCCCGTTTGTTTTAACGGTTTCAACCACCTTGGATTCCGCATTATAGGCAATTTGAGCCCTAATATGTGGATTAAACTCCCCTACCTCATTATAATCATTTGAAGCACGTATTGCTTCTATCTCAGTTAATCCAAGTGTACTGTTCGGAGCTACAAACCCAGGATAAATGTGCTGCCCTGTTGCGTCAATGATTGTATCCCAGTCTTTGGGATTGTAGGTAGAAGAAAGTGCGTTTTTAATTCCGGTAATTTTTCCATCCACGACTTCTAGTAAAGATGCCGTAATTTCTTGCCCAACTACTGGATGTAAATGTCCATTCACAATAAGAATACGTTGCGCTGAGAACCCTATACTGAACAATAAACCTGTTAAAAATAGAATCGTTTTCATGTTAATGTAAATTTTCTGTTTCAGACCCTTCCTCTCCCACGGTATCACAATGGAAATGTTTTTTCTTACGCTTAATGAATGGCGCTTTAGGCTCTGCCTGCACATCCTTTGCTAGCATTTTACCAATGATGCGCATTTTTTCGGCTTGATTTTGAGCCTGAAGCATGAGGTCTTGCTCCTGATCAAAATAGAACACCCCTTCAATCATCGTAGATTGCACCTTGGCCTCTATAGAAAGTGGATTCGTAGTCCATAACACCAGGTCGGCATCCTTGCCTACTTTAACACTTCCTGTACGATGATCTAAATGCAATAATTTTGCAGGGTTTAGCGTAACCATTTTCCATGCTTCAATTTCTGAAACCCCTCCATATTTGACTGTTTTTGCGGCTTCCTGATTCAGTCTTCGTCCCATTTCTGCATCGTCAGAATTAATCGCAACCGTAATTCCCTGTTCATGCATTAGGGCCGCGTTATATGGAATCGCATCGTTTACTTCAAATTTATAGGCCCACCAATCGGCAAAGGTAGAACCACCAACTCCGTGTGCTTTCATTTTATCTGCTACTTTATATCCTTCCAGGATGTGCGTAAAGGTATTTACCTTGAATCCCATAGAATCCGCTACTTTCATCAACATGTTTACCTCACTTTGCACATAAGAATGGCAAGAAATAAAGCGTTTTCCGTCTAAGATTTCGTTAAGTGTTTCGAGTTCAAGATCCATCCTGTAGGATCCCGACATTCGCTGCATGCGGTACTGTTTTGCTCTGTAAAAGGCATCATAAAAGACCTGTTCAACCCCCATCCGCGTTTGAGGAAAACGAACAACATTTCGATCACCCCAATTCGATTGCTTCACATTTTCTCCGAGCGCACATTTTATAAATCCTGGGGCATCATCAATTTTCATTTCTTCAGGTGT
>Ga0315903_10001321_pt1 | contig 37464 bp, 47 predicted proteins | sample LakEriMetagenome_7_FD_203524 | JGI IMG/M metagenome (GOLD analysis project Ga0315903, IMG submission 203524) | Freshwater fungal communities from buoy surface, Lake Erie, Ohio, United States - Buoy 2 MA119 | ecosystem: Environmental > Aquatic > Freshwater > Lake | place: USA: Lake Erie, Ohio... | reverse complement strand
TAAAAGCCAAATACAATTAGACAACATCATCTATAAAACAGAGCCTGAGCCGCATCAGCATCAGTTGGTACTATCAACATTGGATAAAGAGTATTATGGGCTATGGCTCACGATGGGGGCAGGCAAAAGCAAGATAGCTATTGATACCGCTTGTAATTTACATAGGCAAGGCAAGATTAGCAGCGTTGTCATTGTAGTAAGAAAATCTCTTGTAGAGAATTGGAAAAGAGAGCTGGAAAAACATGCCTCGGTAGAATACTTTGTACTAGATAAATATGATTTTGATAGCCCAAAGAAATCAGAAGCTGCACAAAAAATGCTAGTAAACAATCCTGATACCCTCAGGTTCTTGATACTCAATATAGAAACATTTCAGACAGCGACTAAAGCGGCACAGCTGAACATTAACCTATACTTGCAGCATTTTCATTGCAAAGACAGCCTGTTTATACTTGATGAAGCTACAGACATTAAAGATATGACGGCTAATAGAACTAAGTCGATTATCAAGACCTTTCAGAACTACAAGTATAGACGCTTGCTTACAGGTACTTTAATCACTGAAAGTCCTGAGAACTGTTTTAGCTTGTACTATTTAATGAACCCAAAAATACTAAACTTCCCTACAGTATATGCATTCAAGAACTACTACTGTATATTTAAAACCATTCAGCTAGGGAACAGGTCATTCAAGAAGATTGTAGGATATCGCTACTTGACCCAGCTAAGAGACAAGCTGCTGGACATTGACCATGCGACACATATCAAGAAAGAAGATCTAAAGCTAACTAAAAAGCATGATCCAGAGTATAGATACTTTGACATGTTGCCAGGGCAGAAGCACGCTTATAAACAAATGCAAAAAGAATTACTGTATGAACTAGAGAACGGTGATACTTTTGAATTAACATCTGCTATGCACAAGCAGATGAAGCTATTGCAGCTATCAGCCGGAGTATTGCATACCGATGAGCAACAGCTCTTGATTGTGGACATGAAAGACAATCCAAGATACAAGATACTAAAAGAAATCATTGAAGATGTCTTGCCTAATAAGGTAGTCATATTCAGTCTATTGAAATCCAAAAAGCTTATTCAAGAGCTGGAAGAACAGCTCCGCAAAGACTTCAAAGAATACGGTGATGTGCTGGTAACTTATACTGGTGACACTAGCCAAGAGGATAGGGCTATGGCGGTGGAAAGGTTTGAGAATCCAGCCTCTGAATGCAAGATTTTCTTAGGTAATAATGCTGCTAGTCGTGGACTTACTTTAGTTCAGTCTAACGTGACGGTGTTCTTCAGTAACGATTTTAGCTTTGAGACTAGGGAACAGGCGGAGAGTAGGTCTCATAGGATAGGGCAAGATCGGGACGTACATATCATTGATATCGTAGCCCGTGGTTCAGAGGACGAAAAGATTTTAGATGCTTTGCGAGGGAAGAAAGACTTGAGCGAGTATTTAACTAGTAAGAAAAAAGAGAGGAAAGAAATAATATGAGCATAGATAATATAAAAGTACTAGAAGATTGTGCTAAAGAGTTAGAGGATATATTAGTACAACTTACTACTATGAGAAACAAGTTATGGGAAGCTGAATGGCTCGCTATATCAGATGATATACTGAACAGCTCTAAAAATATAGTGTCTGTTATGGAGACGTTTAACTATAAGATACTTAAAGAAAAGTATCTAAAGGATAGGGCAGCTGAATGAAACCAGATAAACAATGGACACCGTTAATATGCTCTTGCTGTGGCACTGAGTTCTATGTACCTGTGTCCAGTCAGAGGCAGCACAATAACAATAACTTTGTGAATGATTATCATAGAAAGAGATACTTTGCTAATTTCAAGAAGCATAAGCCATTGACCATGAGAGATAAGCAAAGGGAAAATATATACTGGGTCAAAGATGGTTACGTACTAGAGGAAGAGATTACAAATAACGGAGGAAAATATGGAAAATTTTGAAATACGAAGATTAGATGACGGGGCAAATGAAGAGCAAATGATTTATAAAATAAATCAGATGATCGATGAGATTAATCTTACTAATCTGAGACTAGAGATGCTCAGCGATATTGTTATGAGGTACTTAAATGAAAATAGTAAATAAACAATATGACCTAGATTATAAACGTATAGTAGAAGGGGAGAATGAACTTGCTTTAAATGCAGAAAAATTACCTGATGGAGCGGAGGTGATATCTATGACGGTAACAATTACATATATTATGCCAGAGGAAAACAAATGAAAAAATATCAACACATTGTCCATGGAACATTACGCATAACACAACTGCAAGCGATATTGATAAAGTATCTAACCGTTGATACTAATGCGCTATCGCTATTCCATGTCATACACCCAGAACACAGTCTGCAAGGGACATACAGGGTAGCAGCAGCCGTACTAAATAAATTTGGTTACAAAGATATCAGCAATAAAGAATCACCTGAGTTTAGAGAAGCATTCCAAACTATATACATGAAATATAAAAAACGCATTGATGATATATCTATGTTTGGGACAGAGGCAGACACTGAGACATGCGAGAGCTAATACTAGGTTGTCCTGGTACAGGGAAGACCACAGAATTAATCAGTATCTTTAGCAGATACGATAACGCTCTTTACCTGACATTCAGTCGTGCTGCTTCTCAAGAGGTAAAGAAGCGCTGCAAGAATCACACTGACCATGGGACTATAAGAACTATACATAGTCTTTGCTACAGTCTATTGTCCATGACCAAGCAGCGAATGATAAACTATTCAGAACTTAATGGTTTAGCAGCAGCCACAGGTCTACCTAGACTAGACATTGACCATAACAATATTACCAGTAAAATCATTAACGAATATAATAAGATACGCATTAACCCTGACATGTATCTGGAGTATAAAGACACCATAGCCTTTGAACATTTTGCCAAAGCAACAGACGAATACAAAGCAGCTAAGGGTAAAAAAGACTTTACAGATCTACTGACAGAAGGTCTAATAGCCGCTAAAAATCTAGATCTATCTGGAGTAGATGCCCTGATAATAGATGAGGCGCAAGACCTGAGCCCTTTGCAATGGGACATAGTGCGGGTACTATCAACAAAAATAAATGATGTGTTTATAGCTGGGGACGATGACCAAGAGATATACGGCTTTAATGGCGCTAGTGCTGAATCCATGCTCAGACTTCCAGCTGAAGGCTACAGCGTCAGGATACTGCCTCAAAGCTACCGTATACCAGAACGTGTTCACTCACTAAGTCAGAAGCTTATAGCTACTGTACAAGATAGATACTACAAGCCCTATGCTCCAAGGGAAGAAAAAGGTCTGGTTAGAAAATACAGCGATATAGAGCATGTACCCTTTGAATACTTTACAGATCCAGATATCTTGTTTCTATCTAGAACTAACCATCATGTTGAAGAACATAAAACCAGAATAAGATCTTTGACAGGTGGGCTATTAAGCTTTAATGATAAACAGCATAAGACTATACATCAATCAAAAGGACTGGAAGCTAATACAGTATTTGTATTTCTAGCGGTAACCAATAAGATAGCTAACTCCGCTGCGTCTACAGCAGAAGCCAAGATATTTTACGTAGCAGTTACAAGAGCTAAACAAAATCTGATTATAATAGGGAACCCAGCAAAGGAATATACAGCATTATGAAAATACTTAGTTTAGACATAGAAACCAAAGACCCTTACCTAAAGAAACATGGGTCAGGAGCCATGAGACATGACTCTCAAATCCTCTGCATATGCGCCTTTGATGGAGAGACAGGATATACTAACATTGCCTTTGAGGAATTAGAAAAACTTATAGAACAGGTTGACGTTATTATTGGAGCTAATATCCAGTATGATTTATCTTTTCTTCATTTCAAACATGGATTAGAGATACCAAAGCATGTAACTATATCCGATATCCTTGTCAATGAAAGGCTTTTAGATACCCTATCACCTAGAGTTAATCTTAATTCTCTTGCCTTGAAATATCTCGGAGTCTCTAAAGCTACAGATGAGCTGGAGGCTTACGCTGAACAGAATAAGATAAAGAAGTACATGGAGAACTTAGATCTTATACCAATAGAGCTAGTATCTAAATACTGTTTGATGGACTCAGTGTACACGCATCAGATTTATAGTCTACAAATAAAGCAGCTAGAGAACTTTGCCACAGGCTACGAAGTAGAGAACAAGATACAAAGAGTGCTGTTTGAAATGAAGAAAGCAGGCATACCCTTTGACATGAATAAATCAAGAGAGCTGGAGAAGCGCATTGACCATGAGCTATTAAACACTCTAGCTAAAGCTATTGATGAGATAGGTGTAACTAATGTAAAAACAAAAGATGGTAAAGCTAAGCTTGCTGAGTGGTGTAAACAAAGGGACATACCTTTTGCTCTGACCAAGACAGGTAAGCCACAGTTTAATGCTATGTTCTTCAAGAAGCACATGGGCGGGGAGTTAGCGGCTCTTAAGAAATTGCAAGAGCTAGAGAAACTACGTAACGATTTTATAGTTAACATGAGGCAAATGGTAGTTAATGGTAAAATATATCCTACGTTTAACCCAATGAAGGGGGACGGTGGCGGGGCTGTCACAGCTAGATTTTCATGTACAAAACCAAATATACAGCAGATTCCAAGCCGTAACCCAGTATGGGGTAAGCTTATAAGATCTCAGTTTAAAGCTCCAGAGGGGCATGTCTGGCTGAAGCTAGATTACAGTCAGCAAGAGGTTAGGGTCATGTTACATTATGCAGCTGAGACAAGAGCTAGCGGGGCTTTTGATTTGATCCAGCGTTACCAATCAGATCCTAAGACAGACTGTTACATACTTGCCATGGACATTGCTAAGCAGCAGGGTTTTGATATTACAAGGGACATAGCAAAGACACTCATTCTTGCTAACCAATATTGCATGGGCCCTTGGGAATTAGCCATGCAGCTAAACACCAGTCCAGAAGAAGCAAAGGCTCTACTAGACTCGTTTAAAGCAGCTTTGCCCTTTGTAACAGAGTTTAAATATACTATTCTTAATAAGCTTAGAACCCACGTGGACAAAGGCATTGCGCCTCATGTGACTACACTTGCAGGAAGACATATACACTTCAATGTTGTTGAAGAAAAGATTGAAGTGGCAAGAGGAATCTTTGCAACAGTCAGGCAAGCTGAATATGCGTACAAGGGAATTAACTACACTGTTCAAGGATCGAGTGCCGACATTACTAAATTAGCAATGATTAATATATGGGATAAACTAGGCATAGCTCCAGTATCCACGGTACATGACGAATTAAACTTTGTGCTTCCAGATGATGATAAGCTGGACAGTACTATCAACACAATTGTAGAATGTATGGAGAACACATATAGTTTACAAGTACCGATGACCGTTGACTGGCATGTTGCTTCTAACTGGGGGTTAATTGATGAGACCAGAAGCGAAATTCTACAAGAACAAAGTGTACAAATTCCTGAAGAAGATACAGTGCCGCTTTGACAGAATAGAAACTACTACGGGATCTGGAGTACCTGACCTGGACTTTACTCACAAAGGTATCAATTACAAAATAGAATTAAAAATAGTTAAGGATAGAAGAATGTCATTTCGACCAAGTCAAATCAACTGGCATAGCCTAGAAACCAAAGCTGGAGGCAGTCCTATGGTATTAGCCTATGATGAAAGCCTAGGTCAGATGTACTACTTCCCTATGCATGATAGGGATAACTATGAGAAATATTTAATAAAAGACTTAGTACATATTTTAAAAGTTTAATCTATTTATATTATAAAAATGGTATATTAATTACAGGAGACGAAACAATGCAAGAAATTATAGATTTAGTAGGTGTAGTAAAAACTTTAGACAGGGACATAGAAGCGGCTGAGCAAGCTGTTTCTAATATGAAGTCTCAGAAAAAACAGTTACTGGAAAAAGATATTCCGACAACTATGTTTAGCTTGGGCATCAGTTCTTATGAGGGTTTGGACGGTTTGAAAGTATCGTATGAACCTAAGTACAGAGGATCAAAAGCTGAAGATAGAGTCCCTGGAATTGTCCAGTTACTTGGGAAATATAACATGGCTTCAGGATTCAAGAAGTCCATTGTTGTCACATTACCGTTAGAACCTAATGGGGATCTGCCTTATGTTCTAGACGATGTTATAAAAGCTATCGTTAGTCTTGGTGTAATGTACGATGAAAAGTTTGACATTCATGCCAAGACTTTAGAGAAGGTTGTCAATGACCTTATGTCTGTAGTGTCTGAGGAAGACAAGCCTCAAGCAGTAGAGCTGTTAAAGATTGACGAATATTTCAGTACAAAAATAAAAGGATAGAAAATGACAAAAGAAAAAACGACAATAGATAAAGTAGAAACAAGATCAACAGAACTTGTAGCACCTGGTATAGGCGCTATCGGAGGGTTTGAGCATTTCGAAGGATTTGCTCCTAATGTAATAGTGGAGCATACTCCATATATTGTATTGGTTCAGGGGCCTAACTCTTTGAAGAAAGAGCTGGGCGCTGTAGACGGTCAGTTTGTAATTGACAAGAAGCTGGGCACTGATACTGTAGAAGTACAGTTATTGACTTCGGGTAAGCGTTATAAAGAAATGGAATATTCTATTTCTAGTAAAGGCGAAATTCTTACTAGCGGAGTTAAGAACATTCTTACAATAGCAGAATTTGCCGCTGTAACTGGTATGAAGAAAAAACAGAAGGATTTCATTCTTGTATCAGATTCTACAGGTGCATTGAAAAGTATATTTGTAGAAGTGTTAACCCTTGTAGTTATGCATAACGGCTTCCCGCATAAGATGGTGTTTAAGACTACCAACAAGCTTAAGCAAGCCGGTGTGATTATGGCTGCTGTAATGAGAGAGTCTATAAGACTTAAAGCTAATTCTATTCAAGAGTTAGTACTCACTTTGAAAAGTGTGCCAGTTACATCAGGTGACCATGATATCTACGAAATAGAGCTGAGAGATACACGTAAAGCAACAGAGGCAGAAATCAATAGCGCTAAGTCTATCTTATCGTTCTTGAACGTAGCCAATGTCGTAGCAGAGGAAGAAGAGACGGAGTTCTAATTGAGAGAGACAGTCAAACTATTTAAAGAACTGTTTGAATGTAGACGCACGGGCTTTGGGACATTTACTCCAAAGCCTGGGGCTGTCTCAGGTAAGGCAGAAGGTAACTATGTGACTATCAGTCATAGGTCAATAAACTACGATGACTTTGAAAATCATATAGACGGCAAAACCAGTATCGGTCTTATCCCTCTTTCAGAGATGGGCTTATGCAAATGGGGCGCTATTGACATTGATATTTACTATGACGAGAAGTTTACTAAAGATCTTCTTGAGAGAATAGATGTTACTAGTGTGCCATGTGTACCTTGCTTCAGTAAGTCTAAAGGTTTGCATCTTTATTTCTTCTTCGCTAGTCAAGTAGACCCTGTTATAGCTAAGGCTTATATGAAGAAAGCTGCTGCTATATTGCAGGTGTCTAGGATAACTAGAAAGAACAATACTGTACCTGAAGAAGTGGAGATCTTCCCTAAGCAGACTCAGATATCTGGACTAGGTAATTTCATCAACATGCCTTACTTTGGTAGCGAGAGACCTGCTATCTATGTGGACGGGGACAAGATAGAATCTTATAGCCTAGAGCAGTTCTTACATAAAGCATTGTCTTCTGTAATTTCAGAAGCTAGATTAAAAGAGAAATCTAAGCCGAGCAGTACTATCAACAAAGATAGCGACAGTGATTTTGCTGGCTTCCCACCTTGCTTATATCAAGTGCTTGCTAATAGTGGCGGCAAGATAGGTACAGGGGATAGAAATAACTGGCTGTTCAATGTAGCAGTAGCTCTGCGTAAGAAATACGCTGAAGAATGGCAAGAGTATTTGCCTCAGTACAATACGGAGTATCTAGACCCGCCACTGTCATCAAATGAGCTAGAAGCGCTGCTTAAAAGGAACATGGAGTATAACTACATGTGTTCTAAAGCGCCTATCTCAGCTGTTTGCAACAGAGCCGTTTGTCTTAGACAGGAGTATGGGGTCAGTGACGATAAGCCATATGAGTTTGGGGATTTGACCATTGTTGAAGGGGACAAGATACTTTATTACTGGAATATCAACGACATAGAGGTATTGTTTACAGCTGAAGATTTGTTAAGCCCTCCAAAGTTTGCAGCTAAATTGACAGAAGCAACGCATCGGATAATGCATATGAAAAAAGAAGAAATACAAAATATATTTAACGATGCGGTGAAAGAAGCTAAGTATGTTAAGCAGCATGTGTCAACTACTAATGAAGGTTACATGGCTCATTTACTAAAAGAATTTTGCCTACGATCTGGGCAAGATGCTTCATCGTTGAAGAAAAAAGATATCATCGACAGGCTACGTATCAGTAACTCACCTGTTAGAAGCGACACTTCAAAGTTCTATTTCAAGCCGCATAGTTTTTATGAATATCTTGCGCTGAAGAAATTCCCTAAAAACGAAAAGACCTATATCAATAAAATTTTATTAGATAAGTTTGCAATAGAAAAAGCACATTTGAAAAGTGATGGTCTAACAGTTACCGTCATGGAAGTAGATCTAGATGCGATAGATAAAATATTAGGAGAAGAATAATGAAAAAGAAGAAAGACAAGGCTATGCATTTTCTTAGTGTAGCTATTACAAAGGAAGCACTGAAGAAGATCAAATTAAAGGCAATAGAGCTAGAAGTCACCGTTAAAATCTTGATGGAAATCTTGATTACGGAACACTTGGACAATGTGAGGTTGAAATGATAGAAGAAGAATTTGACCGATTAATGATAGAGCGTTTAAAGCGTTTACAAGAAAACGATCCTATAAACGCTTCAACATGGAAAAGTTTTATAGATAGATACAGCAAGAAATCAGATGACCTAAACTCAGCTAGATTAAAAGATATATCAATAAAAAACGGATTAGGCGATCTTGTTGTGCTATCACCTACTCTTAAAAACCCAGCATGGGCTGTACTTTTAGGAGGTCATTGCATAGGAAATCTTAGTAAGGAAGAAGTAGAAAAGATTTGTATCTTTTACCGTAAGAAAAAATTCAGTTTGTGGAATCGCATTAAATCATGGTTCATGAAAAAGGAAAGTCCTTACAAGCTTCCTGAACCTTGGCACATGGAATATAGAAAAATTTTAATAGAGCTAGGAGAAAAAGAGAGGAGGGAATAGGAAAATGATTTGGTTAGGATATATACTTGGTGGTGTTCTTCTTAGTGGAACTATTGTTGCATGTTTGTTTTACGAAATAATGAAATCTATGCGCACTGAATTAAAAGTGATAAAGATAGACTTAAAACATACTACAGAAGAAAATGAATTTTTGCATTCCCAGGTTACAAAATTAAAGGATAAAAACTTTGAACTTGGGCAAGAAAAAATGTATGCAGAAAGTAGGCAATACCAAGAAATAGAAAACGAAGTTAATAGACTTTTAGCCGACGAAAGAGCAAGGCTTCGTGTAAAAGAAAGAGAGTTAGAAATTAAAAGAGCAAAGATGCGTGATGAACTTGAGCTAGAGATCTATCGCAAAATCACTGGCAGATTAGGGGGTAATGAGCAATGACATACAAGAATTTAATTGAATTTTTAAAAGATATTTTTTGGTCTGAAGAGATAAATGAAAACAATTGTTTGAATTTTTATGATGATGATCATACTGTTGACAATATTAAAAGAGTTTTATTTGTGTATTTCAAAGATTCTTTTTACAAAAATAAAGAAGATTATGACGCAAAGAGTTATAAGAATTGGAATCAAGACCACGTTAATGCAATAGTAGTAACAGACGAAGGATGGTGGTTAACTGGTAAAGGGCGTACTAGTCAGTATAGAAAAGATTGGATTCGTTTACTAGAAGCAATAACTCAACCTTCAAAAGATTTTATAGGTATGAGTCCTCCGGTTTTAGTCACAAAAACAATGTATTTTACTTACAAAGAAAACGAGATGCAACGGTCATCTGACGAGGAGGAAACATACATCTTAGATAATCCTGATACTAATCATATATTAGAAGAATATTATCAAAGAATGTCTAAAATTGGGGTTCTTACTGTTGAGCATTTAGAGGTGAAACAATGACAGAAGAAAAACTATATCTAACTAAAGAAGAATATGCAGCACTTACTGCAATGGGCGCTAAGATAGGCGATTCGCTTAATGCTGGTGATACTATGGCGGTGATGCTCAGCAATAACACCATAGTGACGTTCCACTCAAACAAAGGTTATGACTTGGCGAAGATAGAGGAGAAACAATGATGGAAGAAAAACTAAACAAGATGAAATGGTTGCACGAACAGGGGTTTGAGCCGGATATGTGGCGTGGTACCGTAGAAGGTGGCTATATAATGTTGTGCTCGGATGGATTTCGTCATAATCAAAACGCATACTTCACTGAATCAAAGCTCTGGAGCCTGTTGCCAAAAGCAATAATGTATTCACCGAAAGAAGACGCATATAGCTACCTTCGTATTTCAACTTCTATGACTCTTAGTTATGGTAGAGAGCCAACATTTTACACGATCCCTGATTTGCATACAGCTCTTTTAGATTGTGTCATTTGGTGTGTTGAAAATAAATATTTAAAGGCGGAGGGGGAATAAATGAGTTGGAGGTATACGGCAGATTTGGAGGGCTATGACATAAAAATTAATGATGACGGTGGAGACAGGGCCAGATATTTTGTTATACATGGTGATCGTTTAATACACGACAGTTGCGCTGACAATTTGCAGCAAGCAATACGTGAATCAATTGCTTGGGTTCACTACGATATAGAATTAAATAAAAATGGTAATTGCTTTGGTGTTACTTTATGGAAATTAAATGATATATTAACAAGGAGTTTTTTAAACGAACGATGAAACAAGAAATTAAAGTCAGTGATTTGGAAGACGATAGAATGTATATTTATCACTACAATGGAAACTTTATGTATTTAAACGGCTATTTTATTAAAAATTATTATGCTTTAGATACTACCGTGATCGTAGAACCTAAAGCAAAATTAAGTGAAAAAGATATAGCGTTGGAAGAAGATATAACAACTTCTTAACCAGCTTTGGGCATATAACCAACAGCTAAATGTATGAACCAGGTGACCCCAAATATTCATCTGGTTCTTTTTTTGTAAACCTTTACCAAAAGATAATATCCATATGTTATACAGTAAACAGTTCACGAATCCCCAATTTGAATGAACGATAAGAAAGCCAGATTCCGATCCTGGCTTTTTTCTTTTTTCAAGGTATAATGATAATAAAGAAATGATTAACCCTGCTGTAACTAGGTTTGAAAATCGTTCTAGGCTCGAGAAGCCCCTTATTAATTTTCCTTTGCTTATTTTTTTTGATCGTATGTTGCGTTGTTTGGGGTTACGATAGAAATTATGAGCGAACGCAATTTCTATATCCTGATGATCCTGCTTTTTTTTCTATTTGCATGGGCCAAGTCGGCTTTCGGGGGAACTATACACCCAGAGTATTCATGGGGCTTCAATACCCTTCCTATCTACATAGATCCAGATTTAAGTTACAACGGTAGAATTTTAAACAAATGCATAGCACAGTTTAATAAAGAACCTTTGCCTTTCAAAATGTCTTTAGCAGGCGCTTCAGCAGATTACACAGGAGAGAATTATAACGATGCTATATTAGCAGCTCAAACATTAAACGGAGTTATCATAGCCTATGAACCAGGTAGCAATCTAGGTATCAATGCTGTAGGCAATGCCTCGATACACGCAAGAGATGGCTTTGGGAAAGCTTACGGTGGTGTAGTAAGAATCAACGCTACTCACCCATGGTTAGAGGGTACTACGACAACTAGCCCAGAAGCTATCCCTAATATAATCATGCATGAAGTATTGCACATAGCAGGTCTAGAACATTCAGCTAACATACAAGCAGTTAATAGACTACCGTTGATGAACGGTGCGCCCGTCATAGGCAGAGAGTGTATGCTTTACGATGATATAAATGCTTTGTATGAAAAGTACAACGTGAATTTAAGAGGGCATAAAAAGTTTACTATAAATCTTCCTGGTATTGTTGAAATGAGAAATACTAAAAACGTATCTTTATCAGTGTATAAAAACTCTAGTGGTACAGTAACTTTTACAAATCTTAAACCAGGTCGGTATTTTATTTTTGTAGATAATTCAACTAAACGATATAGAACTATCAACTTATGATATATTAGGGAAGCATGTCAACAATGTACTTTGCTCAAGAATTGTTTAACCCTGACATATTGGGCAATACCAAAGAATCTGAAATAGATTGGATTTCAAAGCAAGTAAAACGAATCCCTATGCTGTCTCACGAAGAGACAATAATTTTAGCTAGAAGATATCGAGATCATAATGATCTTGCGGCAAAAGAAAAGTTAATTACTAGTAACATGAGACTAGTACTCTCGATGTTTGGCAAATACAAAAATAAAGGTCTTAGCTCAGCTGAGCTTATTCAAGAAGGTAACTTAGGATTAATCAGGGCTGTAGAAAAATTCGACCCCGATAAAGGTTATAAGTTTTCTACATATTCTTGCTGGTGGATAATGCAATCCTTTGTAAAAGCTCTTGGTAACAAGGGCAGAATGATACGACTTCCTTTGCATGTCGTAGAAGACAATTACAAAATTAGAAAACAGTTTTCAAAATTACAAAGCGAAGTGCCTGCTTACCTTAGCGCTACTGATATGTGCGAGATTTTAAACATACCACAAAAGAAAGCGGAAAATTATCTACGCACTGCAAAAGATGCTTCTTCCCTTAACGCTACTGTAGGCGCTGATGAGACAGAAGAGATGATGGATTTCTTGCAGTCTCAAGACAATACGGAAGACAATACATCACGTTCCATGGTCAAAGATACATTGTATAAATTACTAGATACTCTTAGTCGAAACGAGAGAACAGTTCTTATTTACCGATATGGTTTAAAGAATAATAATCCCATGGTATTGACTGAGATAGGTCAAATAATGGGCATCACTAGGGAACGAGTTAGGCAAATAGAAAACAACGCTTTGCGTAAGCTAAGAATCGTAATTCCTATGGACTTTATTGAAGAATTGAACTAGTCTTTAAGTATGGGCATATGGCTTAATAAACCAGTACACGTAACCTTTGCAGAGGATTTACCGAAAGGGACTATTAGAACTACAACGTACATAGGATACGTAGATAATAAAGGTCAATTATGGGAAGCGCCTATAGGAACTGTTACTGATGGAGCATCTATTCCAAAAGCTTTTTGGTGGGTCATAGGAAGCCCTATTAATCCTGAATACATAGAAGCGAGCATAATCCATGACCTGTATTGTCATAATATAACTAGACCTAGTAAAGCTGTACACGCTGTATTTGAAGAAATGTTGACAGAGTCTAAAGATGTACCTAAGTGGAAGCGTAAGGCAATGTCATTTGCTGTCAAGGTCTTTGGGCCCCGTTTTGAGTTACAAAGTTAATTCCCCCTTATTCGAGGGATTTCAATATTAATTATATAAAAGTCCCTGTACACTTGCACAGGGTTCTGTAAAGGGCTTGCTGAACTATTGGCTGATAGCTCAACTTGTTTATTATAACAAAAAAAGAGAGCATCAACTCGTAATGCCCTCTCACTTTGACCAACTATTGGCTGATTTTATTGTACTTTAAAAATTAACCCTTTCTCCAGAAGTTTAACCGTCTACTGGTTTCAAGCGAAAGGGTCTAGTAACTCAACTTTGATTAAGTATAAAACTATTATACCAAATAAAAAACCCCGCTGTATGGGCGGGGTTGGACGAAACAATGAAAATATTATACTACATTTCTGTGTAAGAAAGTATAAGCTTCCAGGTCATTTCTTCTTCTTTAGAACCGTTAATATGCAACTCAACACCGCCTACACCTGAGTTCATGGTCACTGAAAACTCGGGACTTGACGATCTATCCGCTGCTATTACGTTCTCATCTTTAATCTTAACTATCTGACCTTTTTCATTTTTCAAGAAGCTGTATGCCTTGATAGCAGTATAGAAATTAATACCTTTATTGTCACAAGCAAGTGCATTGATTTGCGCTGATATTAATCTGTTGACGGGTATAGAAGTTACCTTCTTGCCTGGATTGTTTTTATTAGTGTACACTTCAAAATCTTCTACTTTGATTGTGCTACTGAAAGGTGCGTCTTTACCAGGTTCTCCGGCGTCGCCTTTCTTTGGAAGCAAATCATTGTCTACTACTTTTTTAAATATTAATCCAGCTACTTCTTCAGCCGTAGGTACAACTGGCTCAGGGATTGTAATCTTAGGAAGTAGAACTTCTGCTACTTCTTCAGCTGTAGGAGCAGGCACTACGATAGGCTCAGGGATTTTTATATCCGACCAAATCTTTTCTACTACTTGATTGACTATAGCTGTAGAAACTTCTTCAACGGTAGGAGCAGGTACTACTACAGGTTCAGGTACTACTACTTTAGACAGTACTTCTTCAACTAGTTTAGGTACATCTATTTCAGCTGCATCTTTACCTTTGAAGTTACCTAGGTCTTGCTGTTCTCCGTTTGAGTACAAAGCTATAAGATTATCTTTGTCTCTTGTAAATCTAACTGATATGCCAGGCTCGCCTCTATCGCCTTTGCAATCCTCAGGTTTTGGACTAACTCCATCATCGCCTACTACTTTACCTAGGTTAAAGGTAGTGCCATTCTCATAAGTATAAATAAGACTACCGTCTTTGATTTCTACTTTGAGTACTTGTAAAACTTTATCATCTTTGCTCATAAATATAATTATAGCTGTAAAAAGAAAAAGCCTTAGGTTTTTAATCTAAGGCTTTAGGGTTTATTTGCAGCCTTTTTTCTTTGGCATCTTAGCGCCTTTTGCAGGAGCTTTAGGAGCCATTTTAGGCATTGCTTTTACTGTTTTTTTCATGATTTTCCTTGTGTGTTTATTTAGTTATCTCATCGACCTAATACTCGAAAGGCGCAACAACTTTATTGCTGTTAACACCCATATGAATTATATTATCAGATTTCTTGTAACCTAGTTCACCTACAAAAGTAGGCAGATCATTTAGTACATTCCAAGCTTCTCTTGTTACGTCTACTGGTCTGGTCTTTGTTTTTTTAAAAACTTTAAAGTCGCCAGCCATGAGCCATTGACCATTTTCGAATCTCCACATGTGTAGTGATGTAGCAGCACCGCCAGCTCTTTTGTTTCTTACTGCATTGCGGTAACCACTTGTAGTAGTCATATATACATCACCTAAGCGGGCTCTTAAAAAGTTTCTAGTCATGTTTAGATAGCCAGCTAGTATGTAAGCACATGGCAAAAGGTTCTCAGGTAGTTCTTCTATTGGGCAGTATATAACCTCGCCTAATGTAAAATTACCAATGATCTCTTTTGGGTTTATCATTTTAAATACGTGAAAGCTGCTTGAATGATCACTTCTGCGATAACGATACCTACTGCTAATATCCCTGCGGTATAAGCAAGTTTAATTTCTAGTTGATGTTGACCATCGGTTAGTTTGTCTAAAGTCTTTTCTAATCCACCCATGCTTTTTAAAATAGTATCAACAACAGCTTCGACGTGGGTCATTCTCTTATCCAACTCTCTTACTTCTACTTCTATGTCTTTCATGGCTTCATGCATCATTTATCACCTACCCTTGTTCCTGTGTTTCCACTGGTTTTAATTTTTGTAATTCTACTAATAAGCCTTGAACCTCGATCCACGGTTTGGTAACTAGATAGTTAGCTATCTTCTCTATTAAATCTTTGTCTATTTCTAATTTCATATTATTTTCCTCTCAATGCTGCTACTTGTACTAAAACTGCCTCGCCTGCTGCTTTCTCTACTGCTTGTTTCATTGCCACGGTTAAAACTTCCCAAGCAAAATTTCTTATGACGCTAATACCTTTTGCATGTACGGTTTCTGGATTATTTATCTCTTCACCATTTTCATCTTTAACTGTTTCAGTCCAGCCATATGTTTTAGCAAAAAGCTCAAAACCATTATTGTTTACAACCACTTTAGGTATGTGCAATGGTACATTAAACACTACTTTAGTTGCATCCCCTTCCAGCTCAGTTACAATTCCCGCCACCAATAAATCATCTACTTTTGCCATAAATCCATTATACCCCTACATTACCTTATAAGTAAACCATCCCACCATTCCAGGCCCGCCTGAATCGGTTTGCACTGCCACGCTAAACGAACTTGTAGCAAGAATACCGATATCGTACCTCGTCATAAATCTACCTTGCACCGTGTAGTCACCGCTAGCAACATCGTTAAAGATATCTCTAGAAGTGCCGTTAACAGTGAGTTGTATTTGTCTTAAAACTTTATTTGAAGTACCTTGATTAGATAGATACAAAGCATCAATTAGAAAAGGGCCACCTGATGATACAGATCCAACAGTTGTTAAAGACCCGCCACCAACTGCAACTGGAGCCACTGCTCTAAGCTTGTCACCTTTAGGAATAAAAACTTTGTTAGCAACTTTACTATAAGTGATCCATGCAAGCGTGTTAGTACCTGAAGCTCTAGCCTGTATGGTGATTGTGTCACAGAAGATATCTACTAAATAACATGTTTGAAATACTGGTGACTGTAAAGGGAAATCATCTGCTGTTGACTGAGCAAATATATCTCTTGATCCAGCGCCATCAACTTGAACGCTAATCTGATTAACGAACCTATCTGAACCTGATGCGTTTGAAAACCAGATTTCATCAATGATATACGGCCCACCTGATGACAGTGTTGCGACCGTAACTAATGATCCTGAGTTAATATCTACAGGAGCGGTTGAGAACTGTTGAGGCCCTACGGGATAAGCGCCAAAGTATTCTAAAGCATTAGCCATTAGATTGTTACTCCTTCAAACACTCTATAGCCGATAGTTGCATCGATATAAAGAAAGATGTAACTTGCCCATGGAACATTACTAGTGAAGTCTGCTGCTACACCGTTGATTAGTACACTGTTTCGTCCTACTGTAATTCCGTTAGTTCCCCAAGTACCTAGGTAATCGAATATCTGGACAATAGTACCTGCTGTTGGGCTAGGTGCAAGCGTTACAGTGAATGATCCACTAGTTGTGTTAGCTGGGACAATTTGGTTATTAGCTGCTGTGTAGTTAGCAGTTTGAACGCTTACAATAGTCTTGCTTGATCCACCACCACCTGGTGCTGCCCATGTACCATCTGCTCTTAAAAAGTTTGTAGTTCCTCCACCTGATGATGGTGCTAGACCTTTTAAAGATGTCGTAAACGTGTTCAGTAAAGCTGTAGCTTGTGTTACCGTTAGATCTTCTACGTTACCAGTTGATGCTGTAGTTCTACCCTTGAATGTAGCTGTTGCAACTTGAGCTAGCTTAGCGTTAGTAATAACATTAGCTGCAACAGTAGCAGCGAAAGAACCGTTACCTGAGCCTGTCACATCACCCGTTAGAGTGATCGTCTGGTCGCCTGTGTTAACTCCTGATGATGTTCCAGAGAAGATCCCAGAGAATGTACCTGATTGAGTTGCAAGAGAACCTAAGCCTAAAGTGATTCTTTGTGCGCTAGCGTCAGCATCATCAATTAACGCTCTACCTGCTGCCGTGCATGTGATTTCTTCTACATCACCAGCGCCTGCTGTTGACCTGCCCAAGAGCCTGTCTGTAGCAGATACGTTTTGCATTTTCGCATATGTAACAGTATCGTTAGGAATTGTTGTAGCGTTAGAACCTGCTGTAGCAGTGACATCACCAGTTAAAGCAGCTCTTGACAATAAAGGTGTTGCATCTGTATAAACCAATGTAGAATCTACCATCGCACCGACTGCGTCTTGTGCAAGCTCATCAGTGTATTGGGTGATTGTTGTTGCAAGTGAAATGCTACCAGCACCATTAGTAATAGACATGCCAGTGCCTGCTGTTAAGTTTGCATTTTCCCATACGCCAGCCGCTTGATCTCTTATAAGTAATTGACCATCAGAGGGACTTGAAATAAACACATCATGCAATTCATCAAGCTCGTAACCATTGTCTACTTTGAGATACAATGATCCTACTGTTGCTGATACACGCTGAACAAAGCCCAGTATAACTGTTTGCTGTGGTGCGACTGGTTTAGTGGTTGTATACGCTCCAGCAGTTGTAGGTGATAAATAAATAGTTTGACCTGCTGTTAGGGTATTGGTGTTTAAGCTGTATAAACTTCCAGCGTTAATTACCCAGCCTTCAGCACCTGAAGCGATATTTTCCGCTGCTAATCCAATAGTGTCTTTAGAAGTCGCTTCAGTATTGGCTTGTGCCAATTTGACTGCTACCCTGTTGCCTTGTGCGCCTGAGATATAAACTACTTGACCTTTGGTGATAGTAGATAAGGTATCGTTATAAACCCTTGCGTATTGTTGCTCTCCAATTCTTAGAGTAACATTACCACCTTTTAAACCCAATTCAGATGTGCCGTTGCCATCGTCCCATGCCATAGTACCAGCTACTAAAGTAGGTGGTGTCGCTGCTGTGTCAATTTGAAAATAGTCTGCTGTAACATTTGCTGTATCTAAAGCACCAGCGTCTGATAAAGTCGCTGCGCTGTTTTGAATTAACTTACCTGTAGTGCCATTAAATCTAACTAACGCATTGTCTGTTGCAGTAGCAGGGCCTGCTACGTCACCGCCGCCACCACCAGTAGTAGACGCTTTTGTAGTCGTATCGTTAAAATTAACTCCGCTCATAATGTGTACCAATTACTCCCATCGCTGTATAGCCTTGCAACTCCGTAATTAACCGTGATTGCAATCGAAGCTGCTCCATCAATTAATTCTGCGCCTTGTGTATCAATAGTAATATTATTTGTGTCAGCACCACCAGATTCATCTTTAATGAAAACGACTCTACCTGTTACCATATCTGCTGTGGAAAGCGTAATTGTTCTTGCTGCCGCAGTTGAAGTTACACCAATAATAGTTTCACCTGCCGATGATACATTTGCAGCCGTTGCAGTGCGACGAAAATTAAAAGCACCTGCCGAACTAATAGAGGCAAGCACCGTGCCTGTGCTATTCTGCCACTCAGTTAAGTTTGCAGTTTGAGATGCTGCGCCGCGAATAATTGCACCAACAACAGAAGCAGTTTGCCCATAAACATTAAATCGAGCCGCACCATTTTGAACACCAACACCTACGTTGCCAGATGAGTTAACCGCAAAATCGGTTGTTGGTCTTCCGTATAAAGTGATCCCCGTGTAACTAGTTCCACCAAGCGTGCTGTGATACAGTAAACCAGTATTGTTAGCAGTGAGCGCCCTGCCAACAGAAATATATGAATCTTGTGATGCACTTGGGGCTAGTAGACTTGCAATAGATATACTCGATGCCGCACTTGTTGTGCTCGCTACAATTGTGCCCGTTGCATTCGTACCATTTGCTTGTAATCCCGTACAAGCAATCAACCCACCCGCAGTAACACTCGCCAACACTGTGCCAGCACTATTCTGCCATTCTGTTAAGTTTGCAGTTTGTGAAGCTGCTGCTCTAACTACTAAACCTCTAGTACTTGCTGATTCAGGCTGTACTGCCACTCTGGCACCAAGGTCTGTAAATAAATTAATGCCAAATTGAGTTCGTCCGTTTGGGAAGGTTAGCCAATCATAGCGACTATCCGTACTATTATACACTGCAAAAGAACCTGCACCAGGCCCTGCTAATGCTCCAGTTGATATAAAAGACCATTTCCTACCAGCAATGTTATCAGTTGCATCAAGACTGAGTGCGGTACCTATATTACCCCCGCCTGAGGATCTAACGTATACTGGCCCAAGAGCAGCAAAATCGGTGTTGCCTGTTACGCTGAGTGGGTAACCGGCTGTTGTTTGATTGATTCCAAAGTTACCAGCACTTGTTACCGCTGACAAAACTGTCCCTGCGCTATTCTGCCACTCAGTTAAGTTTGCAATTTGTGAAGCTGCTGCTCTGATAACTACATTTTTAGTGGTTGTTGAGCCCAAAGTATCTATGTGTAATTTTGCAGCTGGGCTTGTCGTCCCAATACCAATATTTCCATTGATATCAATTCTCATTCTTTCGGCTCCAACAGCTCCAAATGCAAATTGAGTTGCGTTGAATTCCATAGGAATATTTGACGAAGCATTGTCTATGCCAGCAGTGAATCGTACAGCCCCTGAAATATTAATACCTTGTGCAATTCCCCAATTCATATTTGTGCCAGCTCTCACCCAAGCTTTAAGCGCTGAAGGCGCTGGGTTCACTGCCCCAACTGAAATTGCTCCATTAGTATTATCAACGTACAATGTTGTACCAACTTGCAGCATTTGGGTTGGGTTGTTCACTCCAATGCCTAATCTATTATTTGTATCGTCCCAAAAAAGATTTGCGTCAGCACCAAAAGCACCAGCATTATTAAATTGAATTTCACCGGTGGAACCCGCTGGAGTACCGCCACTAGTAACCGTTATAAACTCTAAGCCTGTAGCAGTTGCATTAACCGCAACAACTTTACCTGCTTGACCCGTGTAACTGTTAGGGGTATCCTCAAAATCTAGGAAATTCCCTGCCCCGTAACCCGAGTTATAGCCGTATTGAGACATTAAGCGTAGAACTCTCCTCTAGAATACCCTTGAGTACCTAATACACTTATACGTAGTTCTCCGCCTGATGAAGTGCTGTAAATAGAATGTCCTTTAGGAATATCATAGGTAGCTCTTTCTGATGCCGTAATTACATGGCTGCTGGCTGCATCTGGTGTAGGCACTGTTCCAGTACCTGAATAAATTTCAAAATAGCAAGATGCTGTTAAGCCCTTCAATTCCACCCTAGCGTCTTTTAAAAAAGCATTGGAGTTAGCTGTCCCTGAAAGTACTATAGGCTTACCTAAAGGGAATTGTCTGTCAGTTCTATCTTCTATTGATCTCATACTATCTATAATAGCTGAGTTTACTTAAGTCTTCTAGCCTTTTTATCTCTAGCAAAAGATCTATTTTGTGAAGGTGATTGCGCTTCAAAGTTACTTAGCTTGTCGTTAAATACATTATTATCTTTATGAGCTAGGTCATTACCGTCACCTTTCTTAACCATTCCCGCTTCCATAGCTTTTCTTCTAGCCATTACTCGTTGAGAGCGCTTCTTTCTTTGTTCAGCCGAGCCGTGATAATTCTTATATTCACGTCGATAGTCCCTATTTTTGCTCATTACGATACCTGTTGAATTGCTAACCTAGCTCCACTTTGTACGCTTAAACTTCCTGATCCAGACGACAACGCCACTTCGATATCAAATCCTACTTGAGCTGCTTGGAATTGACCTTGCGCTATTACTACATAGTTACCAGTGGTACCTGGAACTGTGTTTAATTCTGGCGCTGTAGTAGACATTAACCCGCCTACCATAGAAGGCGCTCCAAGAGTGCCGTTGATAGGAAGTAAAGTTATAGCAGCTGTTCCTGCTGGGCTTCCAGCTTGAACTCTTAGTTTAATACCAGTTGAATTGTTAATCGTAAAAGATCCAATGAAAGTATATTTATATTCTCTACCTGAAGTTAAAGCGCTGCTCATTGCCGAGATTGGGCCATACGTTGTAGTTGTTGCAACCGTTGTAGAAGACATGGACTTAAACACAGTCTCTCTAGGATTTAATGTAGCGCCTGACATTGACAAGCCAGTGCCTAACGCAATAGCTGCTATGTCTCCTGATGCTCCTCTACCAAGTAATTGAGATGCTGCTAAAGCTGTAGTACCTGCTACTCCTGTAGTTCCTGCTGCTCTTGTGATTACTGTGTTAGCTGCTAGGTTTGAAATAGTGCCAGGTTCCATAGCAACAAAAGTACCGTCGCCTCTCAAAAACTCATCGTCTTCTCCAGCTGCTGGAGCTGGTACTAAACCCGCTACACCAGCTGCCCCAGCTGTAGCTCCTGTCATAGGAACAGTGCCTGATGCTGTGTTTAAAAGAGTTTGCGTTTCGCCTTGTGTAAGTATTTTATTAGCAGGGCTAACTGTGTTTTTATACGTACTACCTGTGCCTGTGTTTAGAACAATGTCACCGTTAGCTAATACACTAGATATGGTGTTAGCTAAGATCTCATCAAAGGTCATGTCTGCTGTGAAAGTAGCTGCTTCGTCTCTAGCTACTAACTTGTCTACTATAAATTGAATAGCTGTGTTTACTGCTGCTCTAATAGTAGAAAAGTTTTCGTCTAGCTTTTCAGGAGGAACTGCTGTGTTATTTCTAAATTGTAATAAGTCTGTTGAACCTATTTGCTCTACTTCTGATCTAATAACCATAAATTTCCCTTATTGCTTTGTTCTTTATTTCGTCCGGAACACCTTCGTACTTGTTGATGGATTTTTCTAGAGACTCTTTTAACTTCATCTCATCTCCATCATAGCCGTATTTTGCAAGCATTGCATACGTTCTCTTATCGCTCTTACCCGCCATAGCTAAGCCTAGTAGATACCTTCTGTAGTAAAGGTGCTGGTCTTCTTGAGTGCTTTTGAGTATTTGAGATTCTGCGTTAGTATACGACACGATGCCTCTGGTTATTACTTCCTTAACGTCCTCAAGTCCTTCTATTTTTTTAGTGACTCCAGCGTACTCCATTTCACCGTCAATAAGATCTACGATCATGTTACCTAATTTTTCTACCTGTCTTTGTCCAATAGCAACAGGGCCGATTTGTATAACACCGCCTTTAGGGGCTGTAGCTGCTAAAGACACAAAACGTATCCAGTCTTTTTGATCTCCTTTATTACGAATAACTTTGTATACGGACTTACCTGCATTACCTATGTAATTCAAAATAGGTGCTTCTATTTTACCTTTACTCTGGAATAATCCCCATATCATTTCTGGAGCCCATGTTAAATTCTGCGAATTTTCAAAATTTATTGGAACCGTTCCTTTAATCCATCTTGGAGGAGATACGTAGTCTAGAAACATTGCTACGTCTTCTATGTCTTTTCTAACTTCCGGTGCATACTCATTAATCATGTGCATGATAGGAGTAGGTACTGCAAACCATACTGCTGACTTGCCCATCACTAATGTTTTAGCAAATAGATATCTACTTAATTGTTTAGTAGCTTCTGCTCTTGTTATGTTCTTAGGAGATTTTATTTCCGATACAATATCGTATAACATTCTTGATTCTCTGATAGGGTGTCTCATCAATGACATCAATGCGTTTTGTATTTCTCCAAGGGCTGTCTTTGTGTTAGCGTTAGCATCAAAAGCTTTTGAATGGAATAAAGTATCCGCTACTTCAGAACGTATAGGAGCCATGCTGTCTATCAACTCTTTATGGTCTCCTTTAGCTAGAACTTTTTCTAACACGTCTACAGCATTTTCATACCCACCATACTTCTTCATCAGTGAAGCTATTCCTGTGATTCTTGTTAAAAATCTTTCTGATCTAGTAAACGCATCGTATTTGTATAAATTAAGATCTTTCTTGGACTTTATATTCACTTGGTTATCGTAGGAGCTTATAGCATCTTCCATAGAACCGATATTAAAACTATCTAGTACATCTGTTAAAGCATTCTGCTCTCTTACTTTGGATAAAGCTATCATAGTTCTGGCGTATCCAAACTTAGGAGAAATCATAGTAGGAATACTTGTTAAGTTTGTGATAGAGCTTCCGATATTATTTATCAAAGATATTTTATAGAAACTATCCCTACCTGCTTTCATTAATTTTCCGAACTTACTAGTAGGTTTGAACTCTATCATGTTCTTGACTATCTGTTCTGTGGCACCTATGTGTACTTCATTCAATCCAAATAAATTAGGGTCTGAATTTAGTTTGACGATTATGTCGTTAGCATATCCGTGTTGAATAGATCTTATTACTGAATTTCTATAATAGTTAATCTGCTCTACCAAAGGAACTTTAGCTGCTGCAAAATCTCCAGTTCTTGCCTGCTCATAAAACGGTACTTCGTTGGCTCTATTAACTCCTAGTTTTTTATTCAATTCTTTTAGTGCTTTTGCCGATTCATCTAAATTTTCTAATTTACCTATAAGTGAAGGGAAATAATTTTTTAGATATCTTTCTAGTGGTAAGTCAGCAGCTTTAGCTAGCCCTTGAAAATACTTAGCTATAGTTACTACTTTATTTACAGCGTCTTTACCACCTGCTTTTACATACTTATCAAATTCTTGACTGGGTATCTTTTTACCCTCTGCAAAATCTTTTTCTAAATTGTTTAAAATATAGTCTGTGGTAAATTGAGAGTTCTTAGTGCCTAGTACATTCGGTAAAAGTTCATCATCTGTTTTATCAAAGTCTAGTTTTAGATACGCTGCTTCTGCTTCACCTGCGTATAACTGTATCTTATAATCCGCTTCTATAGTAGCTTTTTGGGCGGTATTTTCAGCGTAGTAACTAAAGACTTGGTTTTCTTTCTGTGCTAGCGTATCTTCTAGTTCTTGAACAAGTCGGGTTCTTTCTATTTCATCTAGATCAGATTTAGCTAACTGTTTTTGCATGCCTTCTATCTTTTTAGCAAATTCTAGTTTTAAAGATTTTTGCGAGTTGTCTAGTAGCCTTAGTGAACTACGAAATTCTTGTGTTAATTGGTCGAAGTAACTAGGAGCTTCTTTACCTGTCTCTATTTCTACTCTCTGTACAGGGCCTACCATCTTACACTCAGCAAAAACTTTTTCCCTATCTTCAAAGAGCCAGCCTAAATCTGAACTATCGTAACTCATTTACACTTAACCTCTTTTTTAATTTTATTGTTCTGATTAACCTTTGTAACATCTTCTTTAGCCTTAGATATAATTTCTTCTTTAGCTTTAGGTGAGTCAGCTTTTAATGCTTTCTCTAATTCTTTTTCTTTCTTGATTCTCTCTTTCAATTCCTGAGCTGATTTGCCGTTAGAGTATTTTTTAATTGTGCCTTTCTTATCGACAATTACAAAATCGCCTTTAGGGGTTTTTACAAGTGGATATGTTTTATCCCTTACTTTAACTGGACTTGTTAGATCCGCTGCTTGTTTGTTTTCTGCTACTGTCCTAGCTTTCTTTCTTTCCGCTGCAAGTTTAGTTTCTTCTGGTGTACGTCCTACTATATCTTTAGCACCCGGTGTATTTGGTATCGAAGTATCTACTTTAGTTACTGCGACTGGTGTAGAAGGACTTTCGGGAACTTGATTAAAAAACCCTATTTGACCTTCTACAGCTTGGTCAGGTACTACTTGATTGCCTGTTACAGATTCTAAATCCATAGAGAGCTGTTGCTCTCTTGGAGTACCTGGTTGTAAGTCTAGCCCTAGTTGTTCTAATTGAGTTGGTGCTTTAGCAGCTAAATTCTGCCCTGAAAAATCTAATGCCTGTTGTCCTTCTGGCGCATTTTGGAACGCTTCGTCTACTTGTTGTACAGGAGGTTCTTCTACTTTAGGTATTACAGTAGGCTTTTGTACTTCTGCTTTATATAAATCATCTAACTGTTTTTCTACAGCATCTGCTGTAGGTTTTAAATCAGCTACTACTTTCTCTGCTTGAGCTATTTTAGTTTGTATATTACTGTATTGTGTTTTAGCAGCTGGGTCTGTGTCTATCTTTGCTGATAACTCATCTAGCTGAGCCGATGCTGATTGAACAAATTCTTGTGCTTTTACATAAGTACCATAATCTTTTATAAGTTTAGGTTCTACTTTATGTGACGCATCTTCAAAAGATCTTGCTAGAACATCTACATTTTCAGGAGCATACTTACCTGAACTTTCCATCATGTTTCTAGTTGTAACTAGATCTTGGTTTATCTTAGCTCTACCTACTTGGTACGCTGGGTCTTCTACCAAAGCCAATTGGTTAGGGTGTTCCTGCGCTACTCTTTGTGCGTTTAGTTTAGTGTTTTCTTGCTGTAATAATCTTTGCTGTTCTGCTGCTGATTGCTCTTGCAAAACTCTAGCTTCTTCTGCTTGCCTTAAAGCGGTCTCTCCGTCTAACTTTGCTGCTTGTAAATCTTTTTCTATTTTTACTTTTCTTACAGCGGCACTGTCAAATGCACCTTTAATTTTTTCTACACCTATTTTACCTAATCCTTTTGTAGCTTTGTATCCAGCTTTTAGAGCTGCTCCAGCAAAGGGTGCTGCAAAAGAAGTTCCTACGTTAAACGCAAATTGTCTTGCGAATGTACCTCCGTCTAATGTACCGTCTTCTTTTCTAGAAGTTTCTATATCTAAAGGTAATGTTTCTACAGATCCTATTGCTCCTGCTCTAGCTGCTCTTTTTACAATCCCTGCCCCTTGTAGTGGTCTAGATAATTTTGAAGCGAAGTTTAATACGTTTCTTCCTGCCTGAACCGCTCCTAAAGCGGTTCCTACTCCAGGCATTGCGGCAGTTAACGCTGCTTCTGTAGCTAATATCTCTGGTATTACTACACCTCCGTAACCTACTACTTTTCCTGCTGTATATTGCCAAGGTATATCTCCTCCAGTGACTGCTGCTAAATCTTCTTCTGAAAATCCTCTGCCCTTGTCTAAAGCTTCTTTATTTCTTGTTTGATACTCATCGGTTCCGCCTTCGAAGGTCTTCCCTTGCGCTGCGTTGGAAAAGAAATCTTGGTATTGTCCTACGGCTTCTAAGCCGCCTGGAGCTAATCCAGTCCCAAAATTAAACTTAGAGCCAGGGTCTACTACAAAATCTAATTCATCTTGAGTAGGTTGAAATCCTGTTTGCTGTGCAGCTCTTTGAGCTATTTGTAATCTTACATCTCTGTTGTTTACATCTTGTGGTTCTAGAGAGGCTGCATATTCTAAAGGATCTACGCCTGCTCTTAATGCAGCGTCTTCTTCCCTAGGATCGTACACAGGGTTCCTTGCTCTCTGAAGCTCCTGACCTACTAAAGTATAATAGTCTCGGGTGTTTTTCATTAGTCTTCTGCTATGCTTCCACTTTGTGTTCTTGTATTTGCTGTACCAGACGGTATTGGGTACGGTATTTCTGAAGGGTCAAATCCTTCTAGTAAAGCTTCTTTTTTCCATAAAGCTCTTTGCTGCGCTACTGTAAGATTAGGAGATGTCTTAGGGTTTAAGAATCTATCGTATAACTCTTTAGTCAACTGTCTTCTTCTAGCTTGTCTTTCTTTAGCTGCTGCGTTTGCTCTAGCGTTTTGATTAGCATAAAACTCTTGTTTCTTCATGCTGTAATCAAGTTCTTGCATTTTCTTTTCTTGTTCAAATTCTGTTCTTCTTTGACGGTATCCTACGTATCCTGAATTTACGTCTTGGTTATTGCTATACCCAGGGTCGTATGAACCTGCTAAATACGATAGATCTTCGTCTGAAGCACCTGCCGATCTTTGGGAATCGTAATAACCTTGCGCTCTTCTTTGTCCCTCTCTAGCTTTAAGCCAGTTAGTTACATTAGACCCTATAAAATTTAAATCTCTAGTGTTCATTAAAACTTACCTCCAACGTAACCGCCTAAGGCTCCTCCAATAGTTCCACCTACTCCTGGAAGAATAGCGTTACCTAATACAGTTCCTGCGACTCCGCCTATAGTAGAACCTATTCCACTTCCGCCACCTCCTCCTATCTCATCTGACATAGGCTGAATTGTGCCTGCTAAATAGCCATCTGCTGCTCTACTTGCGCTAGTTTGTCTATTTGCTAAGTCTGAGTTTCTTAAATTGTTTACAGCGTTTATTCTTTGGTCGTCTGTCAAATTACCTGTAGTGCCTGGATTCAAGTAAGGATTGTACAAGCTGTATAATGAACCGCCTCCAGCTGAACCAAAAGCTGCGTTAATAGAACCTACTCTTTGAGCCGTTCTTTGAGCTGCTGAGTTTCTAAAATCATCTGCTTGCTTACCTAGTGTAGACTCCATGTTTGTTTGGAAATCACCGTAAGCATCTAGCGCTCCTCTCTTTAAATTTTGTCCGATCAAAGAACTGTTTAAAGCGCCTCTGTTTCTCATTCTATCGAACACGCTTCCTACGTTTTGATTGAAAGCTTGATTGCCTCTGCTTTGCAAGTATGCTCTTTGATTAGCAAGTATATTTTCTTGGTCTGCTGTCAAACCGTCTGGTGAAGTAGATCCTAGTTCATCTAGTAATCTTTGTCTTAGAGCTGTTTTAAATTCAGTAGCGCCTTTGAGATCTTCACCGAGCAAAGGCATAAGATCGTTAGTAATACCTAAAGCTGATTTAGTTCCAGTGTCTCTAAGTGTATCTATTTCTGCGTTAGGATCTTCTAGATTAGCTCCTACTGTAGTGTTGCCTGTGAAGCCAAACTTACCAGTTTTCTTGTTGTAAGTTAAATCATATTTATAGCCGTTTTCTTGTAACCAGTTTTTAAACCCAGGTATATTAATTACTTTTTTCTTGTCGCCTTTAGCTGTGTATTTAGCTACTTCTGCTGAGGCTTGCTCTGCTGTCATGCCTTGAGATATTAAAAAATCTTTTGCTGCTTGTCTTCCAGATTCTGTTCTAGCTTGTTCTCTAGTTCTGTCTCTGCTTCCTGCAATACCAAAGCCTGTACTCTCAGTTGTAGGTGTAGCATTAGCATTTGCAATAGCTCTATTCTCCGCTTCAATTGCCGCTATAGCTCTTGCTTTATCTTCAGGAGTAAGTCCATTTAAAATAGGGTTAGGGTCTCTAGGAGTAAATTCTGGTACGGCATTACCTAATTGAGCGGGAGATGTCCTTTCCTGTTCTTGAGTAACTCCGCCTTGTATTCTGCCGTTAGCGTCTTTAGTAACTACTGGCTCGTTATTACCTGGTACTGTAGTAGGCGTGGTACTATACTTTTGTATCAGATTATATGCCTGCTGCAATCTTTGTTGTAATTTGCTGTTTTTAGCCACCATATCTCTATTTTATTGCTTTTTAGCATAGGGTGCTAGGTTATTTTCTCTATACACGACCGCTATTAGATTTATTCCTACATCTTGCTCATTAACAGTCTCTATCCTCTGTCTAAGTATCTGCCCGTTTTTATTCTTGATCGGTTTGAAAAGTATCTCTAAGGGTTTACCTATGTCTGAAAGGATATTACTCTCAGTGTTATTTAAGTATTCTCTTAAGTCCTCTAAAGAAACTTTATCTGTGAAATTAAATTTCTCTAATGTTTCTTCTCCTGAGTCCCATTTAGCTCTGTAATATATTGTTCCTGATGTGTAATTAGTTACGGCTAGCATTACTCCTAGCACTTCTTTATTAACTACAGGGTTATTGAACAGCTCTGGTCTCAGCTCTACTACAGTTCTAACAGGTTCTGTGTCAAACCTAGTTCCTTTGCCTACCAAGCAAATTCTGTTGCCTTGGTTTACCACAAATACCTGCCCTGTCTCTAAGTTCAAATGAGCGCATGTCATTCTAAAACTAGAGCCCCAATCTGATTCGTATGTCCAAGAAGGGATAGACCCTGAATACTTATACACAAAGCACTGCTGCATGTATCCATCGTGCTGATCTTTAGGAGTAAACATCAATAGTTCTCCCTCAGTGTGGTTGTTAATGAAGAAAGTTTTTTCCCACATCGACTTAGTATATTTTTTAAGTGCTATAGAAATATCTTCGCTCAGACCCTCTGTCTTAGCTTGATTGAAGTTTTCACTAGACTTTAAAGTAAACACTCTGTTTCTACTAGTGATATAGAACTGATCCCCATCTGAATTTTTCTGAATTAAATTATTTGAGATACAGCCGTTAATTGAGTCTCTGACTGACCAAGACAATAACGGTTCTTGGTAACCCTCTCCTGGAGGCTGTTTGCCAGATTGTACTATGTATCCGTTAGTCAAATAAATTACAACGTATTCGTTATTTAAAACTTCCCAGCCTGTAACTGGATACGGTGTAGGTAACTGTACAAAGAAAGCTATGTCGTAATCAGCTGGAGCGTTTGTAGCAAAGTCTGTGTAATCATCCCAGCGACTGAATATTACTATGTTTCCATATTTTGTTTCTGTAACTTGAAATCTATCGTTGATATAAAGCACGTTATTTATCGGGCCGAAATCAGCTGGTCTTTGGTCTGCTCTTGTACTAAACGGGCTATTGACTATGTTGCCTAACTCACCTGGCGCTCCTGCATCGTTGTTGTCGTTTGTTAATTGCTGGGGCCAAGCTACTTCTACGACTGTGTTTCCTGTGATTTGTAGTGGCTTGTTTATACCATCTACAAGCATAATGGTAGTCGGTGACTGTGCTGCTCTAGGCTTGCCATTACTGTACCACTTCTTGTACAATACGCTGTAAGAAAAATTGTACGGGTTGATTTTTAAAATATACGGGTAAGATACCGCTATCCAAGAGTATTCGCCTTTGTAGTAGTAATCGAATATCTCAGTTATATTTACCCAGTCAGGTAAAGCTTTTTGAAATTGATATCCGCCTCTAGGAAAAAAACCTTTGTTTGTAATGTCTGTGTTTACCATGTAAGGACTTTGATTTATCTCCAGTCCAAAAGGGTTAGAGTTTAATTGCAATCCTCCAGATACATCTGTATACGCTACGAACTCTATGTTACGTTCCATTACAGGATTGTTCTCCTGGTTCTGTTTCTGTAAGTTACTCTAGAGTGTCCTGCTCTCTTTTTATTCCATTTGTTGAGATGCCTAGCTGTGTCTTTCAATGATTTTAAAAATCTTGCTTCTGCTTCTGGCGCATCTGAATGTCTAGCTTTAATTTTTAATTGAGCTAGTATTCCTTCCAAAAGTACTAGATCCCATTTTCTGTCAAAAGGTACTTCGTCTTGAATATTAGTCTCATCTATTCTGTCGTATTGTTTTTGATAACCTATTTTCAAAGTGTAGTTCTGGTCTGCGTAAGGAATGATTTTTAATTGATTTTGATAAGTATAATAGAACCTAGGTCTTCCTTCTTCAGGGTCAATCCCTTCCAGCTCCTCTGCTCTCTCGTCTTCAATAAAAAATAAATCGTCTAATGCTGTACCGTTTGCGTTCAATATTTTTATGTATTTGATTGTGTCTACAGCGATATCGTCTGGTAACACAGGCAAATTAGATCCGTTTAGTAATGTTATGTCTTTTCTTCCTGAGGCAAATTGAAGGTCTGTTGAATGGTTGAGCATCTTTTTCCAGGCAGTGTTAGTAGCGCTTATTCCCTCTAGCACCTCTGCTGAACTTCCTGAAAGATCAAGAGGGAATAGGCTGTCTGAGCCTATCCCGTTTCTTGCATCATTTAATATATTGAAAAAAGTTTCTGCCATTAGATATCCTCAGTATTAATCTTAGCTGAACTTTTAGTTGTAGGAGCTGATGCCGCTACTACAGGAACTGGCTCTGGAACTGGCTCTGTCTTGGTTCCTGTTACAGATTTTGCGTAGTTCAAAGCTCTTTTTTCTAGATCGGCTAGTTCAAGTTTGTCGGCTAGTCCTAACTCTATTTCGTCAAAAGATCTACTGTACTCTAAATACTTTTCTGCTTTAGCGCTTTTTCTTTCTAGATACATCTCACATAGTAAGATTTCCAGTTCTTCTGTACACATAGTGTCTGTGTCTTCTATCGTAGGAGCTCCAGGCAGTCTGACTATCTTCTTAGCTTTAGTTATGTACCCGCCTCCAAAGAAAACGTCTAATGCAAATGTAGGCATAGATAGGTCTTGGTTTACCTTACCTCTTGCTTTCTGTATGTCTAACGGAGAAGGCTCATACAATACGTTATGTACGTTTTTGGCTACTTCTCTATCAAATCTAGGATTAGATAATTCCCATATACCTTCTACGTATGTCAGTACTCTAAGCTGCTCGGTTCTTGAAAGGTCTTCGAACGGCACTCTAAACACAGGTGTAGTTTCAAAGTATCCTTTAGTAATGTTCTTGTTACCTCTAATCAGGTATTTGTCTGTAACGTCTTGCTTAACTAAGCCATCTGGAAGATTTCCTCCAAACGATATTTTAAATTCTCTAAATGCTTTTGGTGTAGGTGACTTCCATTCTGCACCCCCGTACACTTCTGCAAACACTGAATTTACGTCATGTGAAATTATTTTATTACTTTCTAATGTTACTAATGGCATTTTATTTTCTCCTCTTTTTTCTGCTCTAGTTCTAATATAATTTTAGCTCAAAAACAAAAAACCCCTCTAGGGAGAGGGGTTTTTTACAGTCTTAGTCAAGGAGACTCTTAGTCAAGCAAAGGCCCAAGGTTGTAGTTGTAAGCGTTCTGCCAAGGAGCGTAGAATCTACCTGTAAGTGTTGTAGCTTCTTCTTTCTTGATGTTATCGCCACTCACACCGTTTGTATTAGCTGTTTCAACTCTATCTCTGAGTACAAGAATTTCGTTGTTCTCAGGTTTACCTTCAAGTACATATCTACCTGTACCGATTTTGTCTGAGATAACTGGTTTAATATCGACTCCACCTAAGTGAATCATGTCAGCTGAGTATCCAAATTTCTTGTCTCCAGCAAGTACATCACCTGTAGCAGTCATAAGCATCAATCTATAAAGATCGAACTTAAGGTTTCTATCACAGTACATGTAAATCAAAGGTACAGAAGAATCTCTTGGAGATACTGAAGCAAATGTATCGAAAGCACCTTCTGCGTCCAAGTATCTTACGTCTCTTAAAAGCATCGCCATAGAAATCGGTTTACCTGTTTGGTCAACTGATCTGCAATCACCAGCAACAATCTCAGGAATAAATCCACCCATTCTAGAACCAGCTGTGCTGATTACGTTACCGTTTCTAGAGCTGCTATCCGCTCCAGCAATTTTAGGTGAGTATAAGCAATCATGCTCAAGCTCAAGTAATTGTTTAAGTGCTGCAATCTTTTGTCTGTCTTCGATTGTATAGTCTTTAGACTTATAAGAAGCTAAGTAACCTTCTTCCAACAATTTAGAAACTTGGTATGTCAAAGTTTTATTTGAAATGTAGTTCAAGCCATAGCTGTATACTAAACCTTCGTTAGTATCTTGCATATCTTGACCATCTGGTACGTTTGAAGTCAAGGGAAACTCTGTACCAATTGGGTAAGTAGTTGTATGCGAACCGTTAGTTCTCTGTACTGTAAGAACTGTACCTGTTGAACTTCTGCCAGTAACTTTAAATAATAAACCGCTTGTATCTGATACAGCGACTTCTGTCAAACCTAAATTGATTTGAATAGGAGCTTTAGTAGTTCCTGCTGCGATAGTCATTGTAGTGTCGCCAGGAGCAAAAGCTGCTGTTAAAACTACTTTTTGCTTAGGTACTGCTCTGTGCGCATAATCATGAGGATTAGATACAGATCCTTTTGCTGCCGATTTTTGGTGATTACCAAAGAACGGTACTCTTAAACTTGATGTTGATACTGTTAATTCAGCTAATTTTCTTTCTAATTGAGCTGTGTCAACTTGATTTGCTACGTTTGTTCCTACTACTGCCATAATAATTACAATATAGCTTAGAACTATACTTATTGCAATGATTTTTGTCTTTCTATAAGTTCTTTAGCTTTTCTCATGATCGAACTTATTTCATCTTTACGCATTTGTTTTTCGATAGGTCTCAATTGTGCGAACTCGTCCAGCTTCTTATTTACATCTGAAAGCTCTCTATTTATGTCCCTCATCTCTTGAGTCATCTTAACTGTGGTCTCTGTAGATTTAGCAGCAACGTATTCTGTTTTTTTAGTTCCGATATCTTTAGCGTACATGTTCCAGTGTTTTTTGCAGCACTCGTCAACTTCTCTAGGAGTAATTAATCTTCCCTTCTGATCTTCGTAAGCTGTAATGATTGCAATCAAATCATTGGTAATAGCTTTGACAGCAAGTTCTCCGGCTCTTGTTTTGACTTGATCTTTACCTACGATTAACGGTAATGCTTTACTTAGCTTCTGTTCAATGTAAGTGGTGATGATGGTTTGATTAACTTTCTCTTGTTGATTTTCTAATTTTAAAGTGTGTTCTCTTTTAGCAAGTTCTTTGGCTTCTCTTTCTTTAGCCTCAAACATTTCCATCAATCTGTCGATTTTGTTTTTTGTTTTAGGATCTTCTTCGTCGCTTTCTCTTTCTTCTTTTTTAGTTTGTCTGATTAAATCTTTTAATTCTTTCAGCTCGTTTTTTAATTCCGATAACTCCTCGTTACCCTTCTCTACGACTGGTTCTTCGTCAAATTGTTCTATGTATTTAAAATCTGATTCTGAAAGTAGACTATATTCTAAATCTAACTCAGGTTCTTCTATTTCTACTGCGTCTGTCTCTACTACAGATGTTTCTTCTTGTACTGTTTCTACGGCAGGTTCTATTACTGCATTTTCTTCTTCTGGTGGCATTTCTTCCTCTCTTTGTGTTCTCTATTCACGTTCATCTGACATCTTGCACAGTGCTTCGTACATGTGACCGATACCTTCTTTTTTAGCACATTTAACAGTAAAGGTCAAAGTGTCTATTTCTTTGTCCCCTATCAAAGGTCTTTCTGATTCGTATAAAAACCAGCATTTCAAAATCTCTAATGCCTCTGGGCATTTTTCTTGCATAACTTTAATAGACTTTACTTTTACAAAATCTCTTATCGCTTGGTTTTTGCTATAAGACTTTACTCTATCTCTGTCTACTTTAGCTTCGTATATCTCAGCCACGCCTCTTTCGTTTATTCTTACTCTGTTGTCCATCTCTTCTCCTCTCTGTTGTTGTGAAATTTATTGCGGTCTCATGCGTGTGGTATAAATACCTGTCCTGGCGGGAGTCCCCCAGGTAATGGTGTAGCCGGGGTCATTTTTATAGATGAGTATCTAGGTTTTTGGAAAGGCATCTGCTTAGCTTTCTGTACCCCTGTCGCTGATGGCATCATAGATTGTGTCTTTGTCAGCAAGTCCTGTCTTTGTTGTCTAGCCTGGTTCAAATACGGATTAGCCTGTAGAAAAGCTTCTGGGCTGTCGTATCCAGCTTTAGCTATTTGGTTTAATCCTCTTTTACCAAAAGCACCGGTATTCAGAAACCTAGTTCCAAAGCCTTTGCTCATGCCCTTTAGAGGATTTGGATTATACAATTGCTGCACGTCTTCTTGTCCCATAAGATCTGATACACCCGGGCCATTTAATTCTCCAAAGCCTAAATCTAATGAGCCTGAAGAAGTCATCATGTCCTGTGGCTTTCTTTTCTTTCTTTGCTGAAACCAGTTAGATAGCATACTCTGCATGTAAGCTGGGTTAAACATTGCCTGTGGTGTCATATTACTGTACTGGTTCATTTTGCATGCCTCCTGATAACATCGCTTCTTGTTGTTTGTAAAGCATCTTTTCTATCTTCATCAGCTTAGACGGATCTTTCAAAACGTCTTGCGGCTTGATCTTCAAAATTCTACATACTTGCGACACAACTTTTTTCGGGTCTGTCATCATCTTAAATTCTGGTATCTCTGCCATGTAAGCCTTCATCAAATCAAATGTTTCTCTTTCGTCTTTTTTCTTAGCTGTAGCAGTTCCCGCCACCGCTTCAATGTCTGATTGAGACACAGGTGTAGTAAGCATTCTAAAATATAACCAATCGCTAGCTTCAGGTATTTCTTCCAAGCCCTGCAAAGAATCTTTGATAATTCTCATTTCTTCTACAAGCATCTCTCTTTGCAATAAAGCATCTTGAGATTGCTGGTCTAACATAGCCGCTTGGTTAGGATCTTGTACTGAAGACATTTGTATCTGCATCTCTTCTAGTGCTTTGTCTAATTCTAATAAATTGTTTTCTAGTATCTGAAACTGTAGTTCAGCTTGCTGCTCATCTTCAAATCTATCTTCATAGTCTTTGTAGAAATCTCTATATCTCAATTCTATTTGCGACCATGATTTTACTTTCTGATAAAAAGTACACTCTTTTAAAACATCTGAAATAAACTCTACGTCTTCGTTCAAAGCTTTTTGGAAAAACTCTATATCGTTATCATCGTTATAGTCTAGTTCCAATTTAGCAAACAGCTCATCTTCCATGGCTCTTTTTCTATGTACTGTTCTATACAAGTGACTAGGCTTCAAGCCTTGATCGTCAAACTGATACACAACATCTTGCACAGCTTCACTAGAGTTTTCGGTTATCGAAGAAACTTCTTCAGCTGATCTTCTGCCCGGCAACTGCATACCCTGCATGATCTTGTTCATGCCGTCTCTTTGCTCGGCATCTTCTTGGATAATCTTCTTAGTCTGAATTAGAGAATTTAAACCCGCTACAAGTTCTGTAGGCACTATTAACTTTATCTCTTTATTCTTGTATCTCTTACCAGGTATAAGAGTCTCTGTTTCTGTATACTCATCATCAACTCCATCTAAATCTTCTTCTGTGTAAGAAGGATCGGTAAGCATCTGCACTAATCTCACCTGAGATTGCTTCAGCAAGTTTAAATGCGCCTGGTCATGCAGGAACGACATTAGAGGCCCTTTTCCAGGCCAGTCTCCAGGGAAAGTATCATTGAAATTAATTACTACATCTCCAGCTTCTTCATCAGATACTTCTTTAAAAGCACCTAAAATCAAGTCTGTAAAACCGTTGTTAGCCTGATCTTCTACAAAAGATCTTTTCAAATTAGGGCTCTTTGCAACAATGAACATCGGCTTCTCTATCAAAACCTCTTCATAGTCCCCATCTTTTGGAATATATAAATGCGGCATAATAACTCTTGTCAATCTGACACCGTATTCCGCTTTGTAATTGTCATTAGTTCTTTTCTCAGAAGTACCGTAATCTTGTCCCATGGACTCCATCATCGGCTCCACATACTTAGTTAATTGATGGTCAAGTAATGGATCTTTCAGAAAGTCAAAGTACGGCACAACATACTTGTAAACTCTAGATACTCTCTTAAAATCATCTGTAATCGGATAGATACCAAAGTTTCTTGAACCTACTGCAAGAGGCTCACAGACCTGGTCTCTGGAGTTCCACACATGCAAAGCTGGACTTACTCCATGAGCTACAAATTCAGGTATGAGCTTAGAGTATTTCTGCCTGAACCCATATCTCTTGCTCTCTTTAGTATGGTAATCCACTTCCGACTGATTTAAAGCTGGTAAGAAATCAAGCAAATTGTTCTCCGCAAGAAACGCATCGTATTCCCTATTTATCGCAAACCACTCGCCAAGCGGGTTTAAGTTCCTGTTCTTGACCATTCTAAGCCATGACATATACAGCCTTGGCAAGAAAGGATCTTTCAACTCAATAAATTCGTCCTTTTCCCTATTAAACTTCTCTTCTTCGACACTAGGTAGTGTATTAGTGCCTGTATTATTGTTTACCGTCTCCACCAAAGACGCTGGTATATTCGTCTGCCAAGACGTATCTAATGCCGCTTCTAATATATCCTTAGGTCTATTTAAGCCCTCAGTAGCTCTAATAGCTTTCTCTGCAACATCATTAATTACACCAAGTAATTTAGAATACTGATCTTTACTTAACGATTGTAAATTAACTCTTTTCATAGCTACCTATTCAATTATAAGGTAGTTCT
>Ga0315903_10001315_pt1 | contig 37559 bp, 26 predicted proteins | sample LakEriMetagenome_7_FD_203524 | JGI IMG/M metagenome (GOLD analysis project Ga0315903, IMG submission 203524) | Freshwater fungal communities from buoy surface, Lake Erie, Ohio, United States - Buoy 2 MA119 | ecosystem: Environmental > Aquatic > Freshwater > Lake | place: USA: Lake Erie, Ohio... | reverse complement strand
CCGACTGATCCGACTGATCCGACTGATCCGACTGATCCGACTGATCCGACTGATCCGACTGATCGGACTGATCCGACTGATCCGACTGATCCGACTGATCCGACTGATCCGACTGATCCGACTGATCCGACTGATCCGACTGATCCGACTGATCCGACTGATCTGACCGCTTGGCAGCGGATGGCTAGGACTCGGCAGGAGCTGTGAGTTAAAGAAGATACTCACGTGCCCCCGGGCTCTGACGGCATAAGCCGACGGAGCCCTTGAATCGATCGATAAGCAAATTCGATCAGCTACAGCCAAGGCTGTTGCCGCAGTTGTGGCACAGATAACAGTTGCCGTTGCGGACCGTAACGGATCCGCAGTTATCGCATCCCGGAGCGTCGCTTTGGAATCGCGAAAACTGTTCGGCTCGGCTGTCCTCACGGATCGCTGTCGAGGAGACCGCCCAGGTCGAACTCTTGTCATCATGGTTGACGAATCGTGCTTCGGTTCGGATCGATTCGCTCGAGGATTCGGCCGACGATGCTGCCGACGATGCTGCCGACGATGCTGCTGACGATGCACTCGAGGACTTGATCGAAACGATCGGAGTCGCAGCAGCTTGCTTGCCAGCTTGTTGGCTCTCATTGCCTGAGATCAGATCGGCTTTGGCCTTTTGCTCCTCGCGATAGCCAGCCAGGAACGTCAGACCCATCCAGCGGAAGATGTAGTCGACAACGCTCTTGGCGATTCGGATGTCCGGATTGGTCGTATGGCCATTGGGTTCGAACCGGGTATGGCTGAACTTATTGACCAGGACTTCCAAGGGGACGCCGTATTGCAGGGACAAGGAGATTGCCGTACCGAAACTATCCATCAGACCGCCGATGGTGCTACCTTCTTTGGCCATGGTGATGAAGACTTCGCCTGGCCGACCGTCTGGATAGAGTCCTACGTTGATGTAGCCTTCATGCCCGGCGATGCTGAACTTGTGGGTCACCGAGTTGCGGGTATCGGGCAATCGTTCCCGACGCACTTTGTAAACCACCTTCTCGACAACCTTGGCCGCTTCGGCATCTTCGGCCTTTTTCGACTCGGATTTCGTCGAAAGGGGCTGGCTTTGCTTGGACCCATCGCGGTAGATCGCAACGGCTTTGAGGCCAAGTTCCCAGCCCCAATAGTACGCGTCGGCAATGTCCTTGACGGTCGTATCCGAAGGCATGTTCACTGTTTTGCTGATCGCACCGGACAGGAACGGTTGAGCGGCGGCCATCATCTCGACGTGGGCTTGCCATCGGATGCTGCGTGTACCGTTGGCCGGGGTGAATGCACAGTCGAAGACCGGCAAATGCTCTTGCTTGAGATGCGGTGCTCCCTCGATCGTATCGCGATCGTTGATGTACTTCTCGATGTCTTTGATCTGCTCAGGTGTGTACCCGAGGTTCTGCAGACCCAAATGAACCGAGCCGTTGACGATCTTGAGCATGCCACCGCCTGCGAGCTGCTTGTACTTGACCAACGCGATGTCCGGCTCGATACCGGTCGTATCGCAGTCCATCATGAAGCTGATCGTTCCGGTCGGTGCAAGCACCGTGGCTTGTGCATTGCGGAACCCGTGGATTCGCCCGGCCTCCAAGACCTTGTCCCAAACCTCGCGAGCCGCGTCCTTAAGATACCTTGGACCTGCATCGGGAATTTGTTCGACGGCGTTGCGATGCATTTGCATGACGCGCATCATCGGTTCGGCATTCTCAGGATACTCGGCAAAGGCTCCGACGACACCTGCCATCTCGGCGCTGGCCAAATTGGCCGCTCCATGGAGCAATGCGGTGATCGAACCGCACAAGCCATGGGCCATCGGGGAATCGTAAGAAGCCCCATTGGTCATGATCAACGACCCAAGGTTGGAGTAGCCGAGCCCTAGCGGACGGAACAGGTGGCTGTTGTAAGCGATCCTGTCGGTCGGATAGGCTGCATGATCGACCAAGATCTCCTGAGCGATGAAGAACAATCGGCAAGCGGCCATGAAGCCTTGGTTGTCAAAAGACCCGTCGGCGCGACGGAATTTCATCAGGTTGATCGAGGATAGATTGCAAGCCGTATTGTCCAGGAACATGTATTCCGAACAAGGGTTGCTCGCGTTGATCCGTCCACTGTTGGGGCAAGTATGCCATTGGTTGATCGTCGTGTCGTACTGAACACCCGGATCTCCGCAATTCCAAGCGCACTCGGCCATTCGGTTGAGCACCTCTCGAGCGCGGTACTTAGGCGGCGCCTCTTTCGGCTTGTCCGAAATCCATCGCGTGCTCCAAACTTGATCGTCACGAACCGCTTGCATGAACTCGTCGGTCAGGCGAACCGACAAGTTGGCATTTTGGAACATCACCGACGAGTAGGCCTCGCCGTTGAAGTTCGATTCGTAACCTTCGCGGATCAGAGCGTGCGCTTTTTGCTCCTCTTTCCACTTGCACTCGATAAAGTCCATCACGTCCGGATGCCATACTTTGATCGACTGCATCTTGGCCGCTCGCCGGGTCTTACCACCGGATTTGACCACCGCTGCGATCTGGTCGTAGACGCGCATGAACGACAAAGGACCACTGGGCTTGCCACCACCCGAGAGCTGCTCGCGACTCGAACGGATCGTCGAGAGGTCCGTCCCGGTCCCCGAACCAAACTTAAAGAGCATCGCTTCGCTCGACGCCAAACGCATGATGTCTTCCATGTTGTCATCCACGCTCTGGATGAAACATGCCGACGCTTGCGGGTACTCGTAAGGGTTCTCGGGTTGCTCAAGCTTGCCCTCCTCGACGTTGTAGTGCCAATTGCACTTGGTACCAACGACTTGGTATTGCTGGAAGAGTCCAACGTTGAACCATACCGGAGAATTGAAAGAACCGTACTGATGGAGACACAGCCAAGTCAGATCCTTGTAGAATCGCTCCGCATCTGCAGGCTGGTCGAAGTACCCGTCCTGAAGACCCCAATCGGCAATCGTTCTTGTGACCCGATGGATCAATTGCTTGACCGAATACTCACGCTCCTTGGTGTTCTTCGGATCCCCATAGAAGTACTTGCTGACCACGACATTGGTCGCCAATTGGCTCCATGTCGATGGGATCTGGCAATTCGTCTGCTCGAATAGCACCTTGCCATTCTCATCCTTGATCGCCGCACTGCGGGTCTCCCACTCGACGGTATCGAAAGGGTCACTCACGCCAGAAGGACAAAACCGAGTCTCGATCTTGAGTCCATTGCGATTGCCACGAAATTCCTGAGGGGTTCGAGTTCGAGTCTTCAGTTCGTTGCCGATTTCTGCGGTTGCCATTGTTGTGGATTGACTCCATGAGGGGTGACTAGGGATGGAAAGCAAATAAGCTCTTCTAATAGCCAAGGTTCAGTGGATAGGGTACCGCTGAGGTGTTGGACTGGAAAAAAGTGGCCCTTACTTGCGCAACTTGGAAAAGACGGTTCCTTGCGACCTCTTGGGAGCTTCTTGCTCCTTACTCCTACAAGCCTCCGACGCTTCGAATGGGGTTGCCTGGTCGCTTGCGGCAATTCCCAACCGAGGTGTCATGCAGTTCCATTATCGACCGAAAACACTACCCTTGGTAGTATTTCTGCCGCGATGGCACTACATGTTGCGTCATGGACCCGCAGTTTATCGTTTCCAAACGCAAAGTCAACTTTTTTCTTCTCCGCGTCGCAAAGTCCGCAGGAGACTGGGTTTGAGGGCTAGGTAAGAAAACCTACTAGAGCCAAAAATCGACCCCAAGAGCGTTCCTAACCTACGAGGTAACCGTCAGTTAAGATAATGTGAACCGGAGCAGTGACTAGTTTGGTCACTAGGTCAAAAAACGACAAAAGATTTCTCTTACCCCCCCGATGGCGGCCCAGCAGGCGGTTTCATCGCTCGAACCTGTCTTTTTCCCCGACCCTTACCCATAATGACCCCGGTGATCGATGCCCGAGGGTCGATCCCAAGCCCGTACTTTAGCTCAAACCGCATCCCAAACCACACAATCCCGAACCGCGATAGAGAGCTACCCTACCATCGAAACCCTCTCGATCGATCCTCTCGCCAATTGCTTAACCCCCCGAGGCTCTTCGCCCCGAGAACGGAAAGCTCTGCAACTGCGAGGCATTGTGCATCTCCCACGCATGCTGACTGCATGCTTAGCCGCCCTCTGCCTCGGTCTGGTGGCTCACGCCGATTTTGTCGTTTATCGATTGCCAGGGACTCAGGTCACCGTGCTCCTAGAAGGAAAGACCAAAGGGGTAGGCCAAGGTACCTTCGAGTACACGCACCCGTCGCTCGGGACATTGACCTTCAGCCACGAAACGGCTTTGGTGATCAAAGCGCCGACGAAACTCGAGGAGTACCGACGCTTGGCAAACGTCGCGCGTCAAGAGCAGCGGTTCGACGACTACATCCAAGCGGCCCGCTTTGCCCTGCGCAGCGGTTTTCTCGAAGAGTTCCGCGAATGCTGCAACGCGGCTTACAAAATCCAACCCGATCACCCAACCATGCTCAGGCTGCTCGAAGCTCGCAAAAGGATCAAGCAGCCAGTCATCGGTTGGGAATCCTCCGAACTGCAGTTGCGAGACTCGGTACCGATCCCATCGATGGAACTTGCCCGCAGCGATCATTATCTCCTGCTCCACGACACCGGATCGAATAAGGTCGGTCGTCGACGCCAGAGCCGCTGGCAGAGCCGCCTAGACTTGCTCGAAAAAGTCTACGAATCGTACTTCATGAAGTTCGCCCTCGAAGGGGTCGTTCTCGAACCCCCCAAAGAGCCAATGAAAGTGGTCCTGTTTGGAAAAGAACAAGACTACGTCAGCTATTCCCAGCAACGCGATCCGTCGCTCATCGGCGCTCTTGGGTACTGGTCCTCAGAGGACAATGTCGCTGTGTTTTTCGACCAAGGGACCACGCAACGCATGCGCGACTTGGAACAGCATTCCAAGGAGCTCCAACGCAATAAAATGAGAGCTCGGGGAACCGTTCAGGCCAAAGATTCAGCCTACTTGGCCAACACCGTCGAACTGCTGGTCAAACTCACCCGAGAGGACGACGACATCGAAGTCGTGTCGCACGAAGCGACCCATCAACTGGCCGGCAATACCGGGATTATGCCCCGCGATCAAATCGCCTTGCGATGGGCCCACGAAGGACTCGCCAGCTACTTCGAAACCTCCAGCGATGCCGGTTGGGGAGGTATCGGTGCGGTCAACGAAAATCGACTCAAAAGCTACTACCGCGTCTCCTCGGACCCCCGCCGTGCAGACATCGGACTGCTGGTCTGCGATGGTCTGTTCGATATCGCCAGAAACCAACAAGAAGAAGCCGAGGTCTACGGGCAAGCCTGGGGACTGACCCACTTCTTGATGGAACGACACTTCGAAAAACTCATCGGCTACTACCGAAAAATCTCCGAAATCCAAACCAACCAGGGAAACATCACCCGAGGCCAACTCGTCGCGCTGTTCACCGACTCGTTCGGCGATCTAAGAACTCTGCAGTCTCAATGGCACGCTTATATGCGCGAACTCAAGACCGATCTGGACCGCGCCCGAAGCCAAGCCGCCAGCCAACCCAACAGCCAAATCCCACCCGCACCCTAGCGCTCCGAAGTGGGCTTCGTCAAACAGACGGCCATCTGATCTCCACGCGGCGTCTGCGACCAGTCCAAAGCTCCCAATGCCCCACGGACCTGCTCGAACTGCTCGGGAACCGTCAGAGCCTGGTCGACAAACAACACCGCCTTGCTCCCAAGACGAACCAATCCACCCCGTACCCCCGAAAGCCACTCGGATCGTACCTCGATCCCCTCGTCTTGGGCGATTGCTAGCATTGTTTCCAGGGCTTCCAAGGTGTTCATGGCGATGGGCTTCTGTGCTCTTGTGCAAAGGTTCCGTGGGCTCGGAGGGCTTGCGCCCAACCGCTTTCAAAAACCCTTCGGCATGCGCCGAAAACCATTCAAAAAATCTTTCCTAGCACAATTGCACAGCCGGGGGCAATCCTGGTGCATCCCGCAGCCGAAAGAATCCGATACACAGGGCATGGATACACAGAGCATGGAGTCGAGCGAAAACCCAAAATCTGTTCTCAGCGACGTGCATAGCTATGCTTCTGGCGATCGGTCTGCCCAAGACCGCTGGATCGCCCAGCTCGAAGAGCGTCTGATCGACTCGGAACGCTTGGCCTGCGTCGGTGAGCTCACAAGCACCATGACGCACGAGTTTAACAACTTGCTCATGACGATCCTCAACTATGCCAAGCTAGGCATGCGGCACAAGGACGAGGCGACTCGCGAGAAAGCCTTATCGCGGATCCTCGATGCGGCAAACCGCGGCGCGAAAATCACCAGTTTGGTCCTGGGGTTGGCTCGTCCAGGTGCCGGCAACCTCGATCCGATCGATTTGGTAGCAACCGTCAACGACGCTCTGGTCCTGCTGGAAAAGGAACTCCAAAAGTACCGCATCGATGTCCAAAAGGAGCTGTCGAGCGTTCCGGTGATCCTCGGCTCGGCAAGCCAACTGCAGCGATTGCTCCTGAACCTGATCACCAACGCTCGCCAAGCGATCAAAGAAAACGGCACGATTCGAATCATCGTCAAGCATGAGCCGAAGACCGATTCGGTGGTCCTGACGGTCCGGGACAACGGCGCGGGAATCCCCAAGGAGGTTCTGCCGAAAATCTTCGACCGTTTCTTTACGACCAAATCCGGACCGGATGCCTCGGGCAAAGGGGGCACGGGATTGGGACTGACCGCATGCAAGCAAATCATCGACGAGCATCGAGGTCGTATCCGCGTCGAGAGCACCGTTGGGAAAGGGACTGCCTTTAGCATCCGATTCCCAGTTGCAAACACCGCACGGGCTACTCCGGCCGCTTAGGCCCTCGTGCTATCGGTTCTCCCTGCATAGAACAACCAGTAGGTCACCGGGATGACAAACAGGGTGAAGATCGTGCTGGCGATGAGCCCGAAGATCAGCGACCAACCCAACCCTGAGAAGATCGGATCGAGCGTCACCGGGATGGCCGATAGCATCGCCGCCCCAGCCGTCAAAAGGATCGGACGCAATCGCACGACGCGGCTCTCGAGGATCGCATCGAAGAGCGGTCGCCCGGCAGCGACGGCTTGCTCCATGAAATCGACCAAGATGATCGAGTCTCGTGTGACAATCCCCGAGAGGGCGATCATGCCGATCATCGCCGTGGCGGTAAAGTACACCGGATCGGCATAGCCTCCTGAACTGCTCGCTGCAAGTTCGTTGAGCAAATAGAATCCAGGCATGACACCCAAGACCGTCAACGGGATCGCGAGCATCACAATCACAGGGACCAAAAACGAGCCGGTCTGTGCGACCAAGATGATGTAGATCAGGACCATGGCCGCTCCGAAGGCCAACCCGAGATCCCGGAACACATCGAGCGTGATTTGCCACTCGCCTTCCCCGGAGAATCGGGCGGTGTGTCCGTCTTGCAATCCCCAAGCGATCCCCGATCCATTCCGCAGGAACGTCCGACTCTGGACCTCCCGAGCCTGCCCCTGGTCCACAAACGATCCCCTGAGCGGTTCTCGGACCTCGTCGGCCAAAATGTCGATGATGCAATCGGCCGGTGGACGGCCAGCCGTTTCGGCCGTGACATAAGCGACGCGTTGAAGGTTCTTATGGTAGATGGTCTGGCCGACCCGGTCCTGTTGCCATCGCCCGATCTCGGTGAGTCGAACGAGCGATTGGTTCTGACCTCGTACGGCGATCTGGCTGAGCTCCAAGGGGTCTTGCCGCAGCTCTTGTGGCAAGCGAACGACGATCTCCAAAGGCCTGCGTTCGGTCTCGGCGCGCAGGATTCCGCTGGTCTCGCCGACCGAAGCGGTCCTGACGGCTGAGGCAATGTCGCTGACGCTGATCCCGGCCAGGGCCGCTTTCTCTTGATCGGGCACAAACGTCAAACGGGTCATAGGAGCCTCGGTCATGTCGTCGACCTCGACGACCCCGGGCTCGCGTTCCAAGCGGCCTTTGACGATCCGCCCCGAGGCCAATAAGTCTCGGTAGGATGTTTCGGACGTTCCATAGACCTCCGCGACGATCGAGGCTAGGACGGGTGGTCCAGGGGGCAACTCGACGATCCGCAAGGTTCCGCCGTTGTTGCGTGCAACTTCGGTCAATGGATCGCGCAAACGCAGCGCGATGGCATGGCTTTGCTCATTGCGATTCTTTTTCCCTACAAGATTGATTCGGATCTCTCCGTGATGGGTTCCGTTTCGCAAGTAGTAATGGCGGACGAGGCCATTGAAATCGATGGGACTCGGACATCCCACATACGTCGTGTAGTCGATCACTTCGGGCTCGGTCGCAATGCGGTCTTCGATCTGCTGTAGGACCGCTGCGGTTCTCTCGAGCGTGGTCCCCTCATCCATATCGAGCAGAACCAAAAACTCGTTCTTATTGTCAAACGGCAGCATCTTCAAAGGGACCATGCGCAAGGCCCCGAGCCCCATGGCTGCAAACGTCAATCCAGCGATCAAAAGCAGAAACACGATGGCTCGAAAACGGGTCTTGAGAAGCGGTGCCATGATCGGTCGAAAAATCCGATAAAGCAGCGTCTTGCTGACGGCCACCGGATCGTAAGCCGCATGATTGCTCAGAACCCCAGGATCGGAAGGCTCGTCGCCGACGTCCTCGCGGTGCTCATACCCGTGCTCATACCCGTGCTTGAGCACGTGGTAGCTGAGCCATGGGGTGATCGTAAAGGCCACGAGCATCGACATGAGCATCGCGACTGGAACGTTCAAGGCCATCGGGGACATATAAGGCCCCATCATGCCGGTAATGAAGAACATCGGCAAAAAGCTGACGATGACCGCAAGTGTCGCGCTGATCAACGGCGGACGAATCTCCGCGACAGCCTCCATGACGATCCTCCGCGAAGCTCGCTTGCGGTCATGAAAGTGCCTCGCGATGTTCTCGACATCGACGATCGGATCGTCGACCAAAAGGCCCAATGCCAGGATCAATGCAAAGAGCGTCACACGGTTGATCGTAAAGCCAAAGAGCAAATTGACAAAGAGGGTCAGACCAAAGACCACCGGAACGGCGATCGCCACGATGAATGCCTCCCTCCATCCCATCCCGATCGTCAGGAGCAATATCACGATCAGAATCGCGATCCCCAGGGCCTCGATCAACTCGTTGACTTTTTCATCGGCCGTCTGGCCGGCATTGCGTGTGACGATCAAATCGACGTCATCGGGTAGGATCGTTCGCCGAAGCTCCTCGGCACGCTCGATGACCGCACGGGATACCGAGACGGCATTGGCCCCCTTTTGCTTGGAAATCGCGATCGTCACGGCCGGGCTCGAATCCCCAACGGCTCGGAACTCCGCTCCGCTGTGGCTCCCGAGAAAACTACCCGGAGTTGCTTCATGCTGTGGGAACTCAGCAGCCGCACCCCAACCATGCCGAACATAAGTCCTCGGTTCGCTGGCCCCGTCGATCACCTGGGCGATGTCCTTGAGATAGACCGGCATTCCTTGGAAGACCCCGACGACCAAGTCGTTGAGTTCCTGCGGGTATCGAATCCCCGCCGAGGTCCTCAGTTGGATCTGCATGTCCTTGCGGGCGATTTGGTCTCCAGGCGCTACGTCGTTGGCCGCGCGAATCGCCCGCTGCACATCGACAAGCGTGAGTTGATAAGCTTGCAAACGATCTGGCGAAATTTCTACTTGAGCAACTCGGGGCTCACCGCCGACGAGGTAGGCGCGGTTGACGTTGCGGATCGTCGCGAGGCGTTCGACGAGCTCTTCTCCGATGCGGCGCAATTGAAAGCTGTCGTTGCCGGCCCCTTGGAGGGTCAACGTCACAATCGGCACATCGTCGATCTCAACGGGCTTGAGAATCCAATCGCGGACCGCCGACGGAATCACGTCCTGATTCTCGTTGAGCTTCTTAAAGAGTTTGACCAAGCTTCTTTCGCGGTCTTGGCCTACATAAAATCGGACGGTGATGATCGCTTGGTCGTCGCGCGACATGCTGTAGACATATTCGACACCGTCGATCTGCGAGAGCATGCGCTCCAGGGGCGTCGATACGAGTTGCTCGACCTGGTCGGCGTCGTAACCCGGAGCGTTGACGAAGATATCGGCAAGCGGGACGACGATTTGAGGATCCTCCTCGCGGGGTGTCAGCCACAGAGCCGCAAGACCGACCAAGGAGGCGGTGATGATCAGGATGATCGAAAGGTTGCTGTGGACAAACGCGCGGACGATCCCCGAGAGGAAATCGTTCGGGCCGTGGTCATTCTTCGAGGAACTTGTCATTATCGACCCTCCGCGAGTTCTTTGCTCAGCAGGATCGTCTCACCCGATTGCAAGCCAGCTAAGACCTGAATTTGGTCACCGTATCGGCGACCGAGCTGGATATTGCGTCTGCGGATGTGCCCCTCGTGGACGACCATGACCATGGCCAATTGGCCGATGCGAGCGATGGCCGTTTGAGGAACCAGGATCGCTTCCTCGGTTCCCAGCGGCAGTTTCAATCGCCCGAACATCCCGCTGTAAATCCCCTCGGGCAATTGGCATTGAACCTTGACCTCAAACGAGTGCGTCGCCGAGTTGGCCTGGGGGACCACCTCGGTGATGGTCCCTTGGGTTTCCAAGTTCAAGGCATCGAGGCTCGCGGTGATCGCCTGTCCGGGCTTGAGCGAGAGCGCAAGCGATTCGCGGACCTGAGCAACGAGTTGCATCTCGGTCGGATCGTAGATACGGAAGAGGACTTGGCCGGGCACCGCGGTATCGCCCGCTTTGACCTGCTTGTCGACGATCACCCCTTCAAAGGGTGCAGCGATGGTCGCAAACGAGAGCTGGATCCGTCCCTCCTCGATCGATTGCTTGGCCCGTTCGACCTCGGCGTTGGCCGATCGCAAGTCCGCCTCGCGCGATTGGTATTCGCTCTGCGAGATCGCCGACTGGGCCAACAAGGAGTTGGCGCGTTGGAACTCCGACTGGGCTTGGCTTTGGCGAGCTTGGGCGGCCACCAGGTTCGAGTCGACTTGGCCGAGCCGAGCTCGCAGGTCTTGATCCTGAAGTTTGACGAGGACATCCCCGGCGCGGACTTTCTGTCCTGCCGTGACGTTGACCTCTTCGATACGAGCGAGGATTTTCGAAGCCACAGCGGCTTCATGCACCGCTTGGATTGTCCCTACGGCCGTCTCGTAACGCGGGATCGCAACGGGCTTGAGCGTCTCGAGCACAGCACCCGGTGGGATGGCCACAGGTGCATGCTCAGCCGAGGAATGGACCTTGGGGTGGAAAACCCCGGCGGCCCACAGGAGCATCCAGCCGACGGCCGCAAAGCCAACGAGAATGAAAAGCCAGGATCGCAATTCGCGCATCAGAGCCAGCAAACCAGCCAGTCGGTTATTCATCGCTTGCATCATTTCGTAGTGAATAGATTTCGTAGTGAGTAAACTTCGAAGTGATTGAAAGGGATCCGTGCACCCCATCGCATTTCATCGTGCTCGTGCTCCTGCTCGTACTCCTGCTCGTACTCCTGCTCGTACTCGTACTCAGCGAAGCGGTACTCGTACTCGTACTCGATGGCTGTTGAACCTACCGCGATACCGATCGTTGATCGAAGCGGTTCTCGTTAATCGCTTCGAGTACGAGAAACAGCACAAACAAAATCGTGCGCCGAAGTCGCCACCGGTGTTGGTTTTCAAGGTGGTTAGGCTTTGGCTTGATTCCAAGGCATCTTGGCAAGCCACATTCCCATCATGCAGCTATCGAAGAGTCCGGCGTGGAGCAATCCTGCGCCGATCAATCCAGAGAGGATTCCCCAGCGAGCATCGAGCGTGACGGCCAGGATCGAGGCGAGCAAGACCAAGGAGCCGGCGATCATCCGCACTTGGCGATCGATCGAGACCGATTTTTTGCCACGGATCACGGGCAAGCCGGCTTGGGCCCAGGCCATCGTACCACCTTCGACATTGACCACGTTCGACAGACCCGAGCGCAGGAGGCTTTGACAAGCTTGAGAGCCTCGGGCCCCGGAACGGCAGATCACGTAGAGGGGCTCTTTCGATTGGGGATCGAGTCCCAAGGTGGCCGGGTCGAGTCGATCCAGAGGGACATTCTTCGCGACATCGACGTGGATCTCTTGGAACTCGGCCGGGGTACGGACATCGACCAGATGGACCGAGTTGCCCTTGGAGATCAGATCGTAGAGGGATTTTGGGGTGATGGTTTGAGTCGACATGGTGCTTTTAGGGGAGAGAGATCAAGTGACCAACCCGGACGAGTGGGTTGGATTGGGTTTTTCGCCGAAGCGGGCTTCGATGCATTGAAGGATATTTTTCAGGTGGGGCTCGATGATTTGGTAGAAGACATTTCGCCCTTCGCGACGGCTCGAGAGGAACCCGCATCGTTGCATGAGTCGGAGGTGCTCGGAGGCCATGGGGGTTGGGATTTGGCAAGCCTCTGCCAATTGGGTGACCGTAAACGGTTGCGACTCGAGCATTTGGAGCATGCGAAGTCGGTGGGGATGGGCCAGAACCTTAAGGCACTCGGCGGCTTGTCCGAGCGCCTCGAGGCTCGTCAGATGGGCTGGGGTCGTAGTCGGCATGGGTCTGGGGGGGTGAGTAAGGATCGCTTCGTCGGCGTTTAGGGGCTTTGGGAGTGGCCAAGCACGGCGCGGCCGGGCCACTTACACTACAACATATCGGAATATCGCTAACTATTCAACAGTGATTTTTCGTTGGTTAGGGGGAGTTGGTGGGAATGGGGGGTGGTTGAGAGCTTGGTTTTGCTAGGTTTTTTGGCTTGACAGATTCGGTCTGTGGCTTACACTTTCGCGTCCTTTGACGGTCGAAATTCGGTCGTTTGAGGGAAATTGCAGCGCAAGGCCCCGTCGTCTAGAGGCCTAGGACATCGCCCTTTCACGGCGGTAACACGGGTTCGACTCCCGTCGGGGTCACTAGGTATGCCATCGGGGGGACTCTCCCCCCACCACAACCCAGCAAATCGCTGGGTTTTTTTATGCCCCAAGCTTTCGTGATGGGCTCTGAATGCTCTGTGATATGGGAACCGGTACCTGGTAGAGATACTGCTGGAAACCGGAAAACATCTCCCCAATCTCGTCCGGTCGCCCAAGATCCGCAATGGCATCGGAGATCGAGTTGTTGTACCTGAGCCTCAGAAGCGGTGTCAGCTTTTCCTGATCCAACTCCCGCACTCCTTGGGCCACATAATGGGCGAGCACAAAGTCGAGGAACGCCTGCTGCTTGGCATTGAAGGAAGCACTGATGCTCACCATCGCCTGCGTTGCACGTTCCTCGCGGGTTTTGGTCGGTGCCGCATAAGCCACATAAGACAGCACATCGAACAAATCGCTGTTCTGGGCGTCGACGATCCGCTGCATTTCGGCCATTTGCTCCCCCCCGAACCCATTCTCGGCAAGCCGCTCCAAGAGCTTCGACCGCGTTCCTGGGACGCTCCAGATGGCTCGCAACTCGGCTTCGTCTTTGAAGAACTCAGGCAGTTTGCCAAACAGCAACTCCATGAACTGATGCGCCGACATGGGCGTTCCGTCGGGATGCCAGAAGCTGGTGACCATCATGTGCTGGATCGTTCGCTCCTTGCCATCGGCCAGCTTCACTTTGGCTTTTTGGCGAGGGGGAAGGAACTCCTTAGGCTTTTCGCTGACCGCTTTGGGTTCCCCAGGCAATCGCGGCTCTTTGGGCAAAGGATCGATCGGTTCGCCGTCCCACTCAGGGTCGCTGAAGTGATGGTGGGCCTTCACAAAGTCGTAGATCGTGAAGTAATCCTTACCCTCGTAAAGGCGCGTGCCTCGCCCGATGATCTGCTTGAACTCGATCATGGAGTTGACCGGTCGCATCAGCACAATGTTGCGCACATTCCGGGCATCGACTCCGGTCGAAAGCTTCTGGGAGCTGGTGAGAATCGTTGGGATCGTCTTTTCGTTGTCCTGAAACGCTCGCAGGTACTGCTCGCCAAGCTCCCCGTCATCGGCGGTAACCCGAACGCAGTAGATCGGGTCTTGGCTGGTCTTGTTGTGATTGACTAGATCTCGAACAACCAGCGCATGAAGCTGCGTCGCGCAAAAGACGATCGTCTTTTCCCTTTGGTCGATCTGCTCCATGAACAACTTCACACGATGCCCTTCGCGTTCTTTGATCTCTATGATCTTGTTGAAGTCCGCTTCTTCGTACCGCTTACCGGTTTCAATTTCTCCCTCGACAAGCGTGTCGTCGGGTGTGAAGACATACTCGTCGAGCGTGGTCGAGATCTGCTTGATCTTAAATGGCGTCAGAAAGCCGTCGTTGATGCCGTCTTTGAGCGAGTAGGTGAACACGGGCTCGCCAAAGTAGGCATAGGTATCGATATTGTCTTTGCGTTTGGGAGTGGCGGTTAATCCAAGCTGCACGGCGGGAGCAAAGTATTCGAGGATGCCTCGCCAAGTGCTCTCGTCGTTCGCACCACCTCGATGGCATTCGTCGATAATGATGATGTCGAAGAAATCGGGAGGATACTCGCCGAAGTACGGAGACGGCTTTCCGTCTTTGGTCGGTCCGCACATGAAGGTCTGAAAAATGGTGAAGAACAAGCTGCCGTTCTTGGGGACCTTGCCTTTCTTCTTGATGTCACCCGGCTCGATACGCACCATCGCATCTTCGGGGAACGCTGAAAAAGCGTTGAAAGCTTGGTTGGCGAGGTTATTGCGATCGGCTAGAAACAGAATTCGCGGACGACGGGATGGTTCACGGCTCAAGTTCCAGCGGCTTTGAAACATCTTCCAAGCGATCTGAAAAGCAATAAACGTCTTCCCAGTACCCGTAGCCAAAGTCAGCAGTATCCGCTGTTTTCCCGTTGCGACGGCTTCCAATACCCGTTCGATCGCGATGTCCTGATAGTAGCGGCCTTGAAAGTACCCCCCTTTGTCCTCGAAGGGCACGGTCGCGAAGCGATCCCGCCATGCGTTGACCTTGGCAAAGGTCTTGTTCCAAAGTTCTTCCGGGGACGGATAAGCGGCGATCTCTTGCTCGTGCCCCGTCTCCATGTCGATGGCGTAGATGCCGTGGCCGTTGGTGGAGTAGGTGTATCGGATGGCGAGCTTGGCAGCATAATCCTTGGCTTGGCCGACGCCGAGAGTCAGCGGTGACGCAGCCGATTTCGCTTCGACCACGGCGAGCTTGGTGTTGCGATATTCGAGCACATAGTCTGCCGTCAGGGCTTTGCCCCGCGTGCCGTGTCCGTGGATACGACCCAAGGTGATCGTATACTCCCGGCGGATACGACTCCCCTCGACGACACCCCATCCGGCCGCTTGCAAGGCAGGATCGATCAACTCGGCTCGGGTCTCGGATTCGTTCATGGATAACTACTGATGTTGCAAGCCGCGGGTGATCGTATCGATTAGTTTTGGATACCGTCGGCGTTGCCGTTCGGATTCGAGCCAGTTATTGTAGGTAAGCACCTTTCAACAACACAATCTGTTTTAGGCCCGGAGGGCTGGCATAACCTCTGCCGGGGCCTTTTAGGCCCCGGTACCTCGATCCACATGTCGTTCTGCCCGGTGTTATGACCACCGGCCTGATCGGCCGCATAAATCTCCCCGTATCCCTTCACCACGTCTGGCAATCCGGCATCGACACGGACCAGCTCTGCCAGAATTTCCTCCAGCAATTCCAGGTTGCCTTTACCCCAATTCCAAACCCTCACCAACGCTCGTAACTCACCTTCCACAATAGTCGATTAGATCGGCCAGTTGAATACCTGTTTCGTTTTGGCGAATCCAATGGACAAGCACATTCGTGTCGAGCGAGATAAGGTCGTTAGCCCGCAGCGTCATGAAATCTGCTCCAGGGCGGCCTCGATCTCCTCTTCTGTTTCTTCTCCCGGCTTCTTCTCCCGGCCAGAGTCTGGCTCGAGCGGTAGGCCATCGCAACATCGAAAACTTCAAAACTGCTGTATTGTTTTACCGCGGTGGATTAGATCTCGACCCACGATAATGCCGGATGGACCCTACCTGGGGTTTCGGGTGGTGGTGGAAGCGTGGAAATGAGTCGTATATCTGCGGCCTGATTCGAAGATGTCGACGTGCTTTTCTTCGAATGTGCGTGGAATTTCGATGGAACAGCCGATCAACCAATGAAAAAGTTGATCGGCTGTCAAGTACTTGATATCATTGGGCTTCGGACCGAGGTTAGCGTGCGTGATAGGATGCCTCGGTGCGGTCTACAAGGTCTAGGCTGATCCTTATAAAAACAGGTTATTCGTTTAATCATGTCGAAGAATCTCACGCTGAAAATCGATGCTTCTCCGAAGGCCACACTCTATCTGTCGATATCGTGGCAGCCTGATGCGGGAAAGGACTTCGGATACAAGCTCGTAAAGCAGCTGGATGAACGACGAGTCCTGATGGTCGGCGACCCAAAAGGGTTCGGCGACATGGATCCCGCTCGCCTCCGTCGAGTCATGGATGGATGCGATGGATGTGTCTGTGTGCTACCGTACCGCCCTGAAAAGCCCACGCTTACCTCGTCTTACATGATCGACGAGCTAAAAACAGCAGTTGAATTTGGGCTGCCAGTTGCGGTCTTCTGCGACAAACGGATTGGTGTGAAGCAAGAGGAGTCCAATTGCGAGACTGTTTATAAGTTTGTTGATGGTACGACCGTAAGCGTCCCACAAGCTCTACAGAAACTGGTAGTTGCATACGATTATGGCGTGGAACGCTCGGAAAGCATCAAGCTAATTGAACTCGCCGATTTCATCGATGGCCTAAACCGCACTGCCGGCAAGGTCCCAAAGTATGGCTTTTTAATCACACGACTACAGCCTGACTTTTCCTTGCCGAGGAAAGCGTGCGTAGCTGCCGTTGCTCAATCGACAGGCCTTCCCTGCCTCTGGATTGACGCACCAAACTATACGACTAACATCGACGACACGATCGAGAGAGTCAAGCTACTAATCAAGCATAGCGAATTTGTCGTTGCTGAAATGTCCTTGACCGCTGAGAACCCAGATTTTGATAATCCCAGCCGGGCACACGAGATCGGTCTAGCGACGGCCTTTGGTAAAGACGTTATACCTGTTTCACACGATCCTCGTCGGCACCCTTATCACGGAATCGTGTCTGCGCATGTAGTATGGTGGCAGGACGAATCGGAGTTGTTTGACAATTTGACCAAAAGACTCCACTCAACACGTGGGACAATTGGCCGCCATGTATACAACTGGGATCTCCCGTACGGCGAATCCTCCTTGCCTCCTGATCAGTTCCTTTATGACGCAGCCAATTCGTGGCAGCCACCAAGCAGTCTTCAGCTCCCCTCTCATCTTAGTTGGATCTTTGCTTGTAGTTTCTCGGTAATCGTTTTTTGCCTCGCACTGCTACTTCGCAAATTCGTCGGCTACGACGACACTCTCGATTTAGCGGCGATACTAGCTGCTGTAACAACGTTTTTGTTTTCTTCTCGCATTAGCCATGCAATACATCGACAATTGTGTTCGCTTATATTCCTCCGGTGGCTAATCCCGCTCATCGCTGCTATTATCTTCGGCGCAACTATTGTCGTGTTTAAACCTAACCCTGAATCAACAAACGACAAATCGATGCACACGGAATCGCCGACTGCGCCGGTAGATTATGGAACGATCACTCCGGCGGCCCGGTGATCGTAAGAGAATTGACTTCATGGTCGTGAGTCTCCAGGCAGCAGGGAATTGAAACGGGTTTATATCAATATCCTACCGAACTCAGCGTTCGGCTACCCGACCCACGACTTACATGGATTCTCTTACTCCCCCGCTGCGGGATCGACCGCCTAAACGCAGTATCGGTCTGGTAACCGCTAAGCAAAGGTTCGTAACCGCCTGTCTGACTCGGCAGTGACGGTGCATCGGGGAAACTCACGTTCGATTCGTCAGGTCATCCCCACGGCATCGTGAGCGTTCTTGGGGGGTGCTCCGATCAAGGACAACCCTTTTGCTGCTCGCCGACCGTTGACTCACTTTAGGAGATCCTACAGGTTCCGAGGGTCACACTCGCCTCGGTGAGCGTACTGCTTGGCCGTGTCACCTGCGTTTCCTGCCAACGGGCCGACGACATCGTAGTCGATCCGGTTCCGTTGTGTCTCACGTCACAGGAGGACTTCGGGAAAAGAGATTTTCAGCTCGACGGCTCGGTCGCCGCGTTGTTCAGCCGCCGAGCCCCCCCCAGTAGATCGCGCCGGGCCGACTCATCGAGGTTGTTCCATAGAGTAAGGATCTCCGAAAGATCGCTATCGATGGGGGACGCTTTGGAGGACAAATTCGCAGCCCTAGTCCAATGCTCTTCGGTCACTTGTAGGACTACCGACACCATTCGTTGAGTGGCAGCAAGTAACGTCTCTGAAAATCCAGATGGCCGACTTGCCACTTCGAGCCAGCTAGCTGACGAATCTTGGGCTCCGGTGGCTCAAGGCCACCCGGGGGCCCCAGTTCGGTCGATTAGTGCTCCTAGCTCTTCTGCGTACTCTTGGCTCCGCATCGCCGTGCTCCCAGTCGTACTTGATCGATCCCCCCCGAGTGGTCTTGGTCAAAGATGTGTTCGGTATTCTGCTCCCTTTCCAGGTACACGAGTAAATTCGACCTGAAGCACGAATGGAAGGGGCGATAGAAATCCGTCCTGTTTTTGAGCGGCAGTGCTTGGCCTGATACAATTCCATGGCATTTGAGGAATGTCGACCGAGCCACCGAATCAGGAGATAGGAACACATGCCACGTCTGATATCGATACTCTTGTCATCGTTGGTGATTTTGGGGATGATCCAACTGGATTGTCAGGTACTCGCACAATCCCCCAAAGAGATCACCAACAGCATCGGGATGAAGCTGGTGCTGATCCCCAAGGGGACATTCATGATGGGCTCGCCTGAGAGCGAGGAAATACGCAAGAAGGACGAGACCCAGCATCAGGTCACTATCAGCAAAGACTATTGCCTTAGCGTGACGGAAGTCACCCAAGGGCAATACGAGAAGGTGATGGGAACCAACCCGAGTTGGTTCCAGAAATCAAGGGTCCAGGGAAGCGACAATTCGCGGTATCCGGTCGATAACGTATCGTGGGAGGATGCAATCGAATTCTGCAAAAAGCTCTCGGACTTTGAGGAAGAGAAGAAGGCGGGTCGCGTATACCGTCTGCCGACCGAGGCGGAATGGGAATACGCTTGCCGGGCAGGTAGTAAGACGGCCTTTAGTTTTGGAGAGAGTTCAAATTCACTGGGCGACTATGCTTGGTTTGATGGAAACAGCAACGGTCAGACGCACCCTGTCGGTGAGAAGAAGGCAAACGCCTGGGGGTTATACGACATGAATGGGAATGTTGAGGAGTGGTGTAGCGACTGGTTCGGTGAATACCCTAAGGGTGCGGTGAGCGATCCCGTTGGACCACGAGAGGGCTCGTTCCGCGTGATCCGTGGCGGCGGCTGGGACCTCGAGGCCCCGTTTTGTCGGTCGGCGTACCGCCGCAGGCTCGACCCGTCGTCACGGCGCTACTACATCGGCTTCCGCGTTGCCCTGAGTCCATCTGGAATCCCCAAGTCGCCGGAGGCGGGTGATGAAGAGGCTAATCGGACCCCGGGGTTACAGTCCATTGAATTCGCCTTCGAAATGGACATCGTGTCATTAGGTGGAAAGGTTTCCACGCCAGGGTCCGGTGGCTTACGCACTAATGGCAGAGAAGTGTCGCCCTCCGGGCTAAAACCGAACAGCCGTAAGACGCCGACGCTTGCGCGTCGTGTAGAGCCATTGGGGACAATGGCTCTACACTGTTGGGCTTTTTGGTAGATCGATTGTCCCTAATCGATCGGAGCCTGAAGGCACCGCAACTAGTAAGACAAACAGCCGAACAGCCGTGAGTGTCTTGGTTCCGCTTGGAATGGATTTCTGTCTGATCGGTTTTCTTTGTAGATGGTTACCAGTCACCAATTTGTTTTGAGATCGTCAAGATCCTAGCGTTTGGATTTATCGCATCCTCACCAGAATCGAAGGCAAGGAGTGCACTAATCCCAGCAAGGGTAATCCCTTTGCTGCTCGCTGTCCGTTGGCCCACTGTAGGACGTTCTCTAGGTTCCGAGGGTCCTGCTCGCAGCCCTAGAGCAAGCCTGCTAGCTGACGAATCCTGGGCTCCGGTGGCTCAAGGCCACCTGGGGGCCCGATTGTCGGCCTGTTCTAAACCCGTCGGACTCGAGGCAAGGCTCATGGACAATGCATCGCGGTAAACTATCATCAGTTCCATGGGTGGTCGGTGCTTGCACTGGTTATCTTGCATTGGTCACCCTGCACTGGTTATGCCGTTTGGTAATCCACGCCCTGTTTATCTTTACCTTTATCTCTAGGAATCTCACCTGATGCTTACACGACTCGCTTTGCGTGTTTCCCTTTTTGCGATCTGCACTAGCCTTGCAACTGGCTACTCAACCTTCGGCGACGAACGCGAAGAGATCAAGCTTCGGATCGTCCAGATCGAGAAGCAAGCCGCACAGCTTCTCAAAGAAGGTCGCAAGGACAAAGTCGCAGGATTGCTCCGCGAGCAAGAAGAGTTGCTGAAAACACTCGAGGGCATGAACTCCCAAGGACGCTTCGAGGGACGCGGTCCAAGCCCAGAGCAGATGGAGAAATTTCACAAAGCCGCCGAGCAGGTCCATCACCTGCGGATCGCTTCGGAACACCTCAAGTTAGCTGGCATGCATGACATGGCCGGGGATCTCATGCGCCGTGTCGAGGACATCGAGCAAGATCTGCGAAACGCGAAAGAGAAAATGGCGCAGCAAATGCGAGCAGACCGACCAGACCGAGGCGACAAAGAGCCACCTCGCGACCAACCCCAACGAGAGCCTAACCGTAAGGATCAACCCGAACGACCAAGAGCTGAATCAAGAGGCCCCCAGAACGGCGGCCCAGACGGTTTCATCCATCGCTTGCAAGAGCAACTCGACCAAGTGCGAGCTGAAAACCGAGAGCTGCGCGCGATGGTTGAAAAGATCGCCAGCGGCTTGAGGCAATCCGATAAACCCCAGATTGATAAGCCCCAGGTCGAAAAGCCCCAGGCTGATAAACCTCAGATTGAGGAAAGGATGCTCCAGTTTGCCGAAAGAGCTATACAGCGTAAGGACACGGATAAAAATGGGGTTTTGACTCCGGACGAATTCAACGCCAGCGGTACATCTTTCTCGGATGTAGATACCAATCAAGATGGCAAGATCGACATCAAGGAATATGCCACCTACATATCGCGCCGGTAATAGGAAATCCTGACCGAGGCGGTTTTCGGTAACTTGCAGACCAATGAGCCGAATTGCTAGTTTAGATCGAATCGATTACGAGCACGAGCACCGTCCGCCGCGGCGGACTGAGCACGAGCACGGCAAAGAAGCACGAACAAAGCATTGGACCGAAGTGCTCGATCGAGCGTTTTTGACTTGTGTAAAGTCTCCTCCTCGCACACGGTCAATGGAAGTCGATCGTGCCTCGCATCGGATTTCGTCGTACTCGTACTCAGTCCGCTGCGGCGGACGGTACTCAGTGAAACGGTACTCGTACTCGATGGCTGTTTGAAATGCGGCGATCGTTGATCGACACGGTTCGCGGTAACTTGCGGACCAATGGTTCGGATTGCTATATTAATCGCACATCGAGTAGCATTGGACCGAGGGGCTCGATCGTTCGGCCTTGACTTGCGTTGATATCACTCCTCACCCTCGGTCCAGGCAGTTTTATCGATCCTCGGAGGTTGCTCTAATGGGCAAAGTTGGCACGTCTTATCTTCTGACGCAACTCGGCTACCAGGCACCCGCGCTGCTTGTGTATCTGGTTGCATTCGTCCTGGCATTGATTTACATGCGCCGGGCCTCGATGCCGTGCATCCTGACCATGGTCGGCGTTGGAATTCTGGTTATCACCACGCTTGGGATTGCCGTGATGCAGGCATCGTTGTTTGACAGCCGCCAGGCCTACGGAGGTGACTCCGAAAGGTTTGCCCAGCTCTCGGGGAACATCGGGCTGGCTGGGAGCTATGTTCGGGCTGTCGGCCTTTTTTTCCTCGTTGTCGCAATTTTCGTTGACCGACGCTCGCAGGTCAACGACTGGTCCGAATCAGGACATCCGTGAAGGCCGTCGGCTTACGCACGACGGCAGAGAAGAATCGCCCTCCGGGCTCAGGGCTCGCCTCGATGTTGTTGGCGGCGTGTGTCCAGGCGAGCGCGGGTCATCCGTTCGCGCAGGCCACCTTCTACCAGGAAGGCTTTTTCTAAGGCTCGCAATTGTTGGTCCAACAGGTAGTTGGTCTGGTGGATCAGGCAGATGAGAATATTGGCCACAATATCGGGCGGACGAGTCTCGATGTAGGTCCGATAGGACTCATAAGACACATCGGACTTCGATCCGATTTTTCGAACATACAAAGCTTCACGAGAATCTTTCTCCCAGAGTGGATAGTTGCGGGTGCGGAGAAAGTCACGGTAATCTTCCAGCAATTCCTCCAGGCTGGCGCGGGCCACATTGACTAGTTTGATTTCAGTTTCTTTGGAGGTGCCGCTGGCCATACAGCCTTCCAGGATGTTCTGTTTGCCGGACCGAGCGGCCTGGACCATTTGGTCCACGGTGCGATCCCGTTTGTCGAGGAAGCGATCACAGAATCGCACCGTGCCGTCATACACGATACGGGCCTTGCGGAAGGAAAGTAGATCCTCGTAACCCCCATGCGGCGGAATGAAACCGTGCGGCGGAATGAAACCACTCATGGGTCATCTCCTGGCGGATGGTAGCCGGTTTTCGGGTAAATCAGAACTATAGGACCCATAGGACTCATAGGACCCATAGGACTCATAGGACCCATAGGACTCATAGGACCCATAGGACTCATAGGACCCATAGGACTCATGGGACTCATGGGACTCATGGGACTGGGCCGGGATTGATTATACAAATCAGGTGACGCGGTGACGGCATTTTGGCTTGTTAATTAATCGCCTCCACATCGATTTGGCAAAAGCAAACTCTGTCGATTGCAATACCAGCACTGTGGATCGCGCTGCTTCATGGCTCCATCATTTCGGTCCTTTGGGTTTACCGATTTACCATGCACCGTCGCAATGCGATGATGACCTCAATGCTTGCAAGTTCGATACTAACCGTTGTGCTTGCAACCTTGGTTGCTTCCGGAGGCATGGCATCGGTGGCCTTTTTTCATCCAGCAGTCCTAGGATCGGCCACGGAGCCGGAATGACGATCGCATGCCCCGGAGTCACTCGTGCGAACCGGATCGGACCGAGCATCGAAAAATGACAGATCCAGCGGATCCTGCGCCTAGTGTGCGAAATTTCTCGGCCTAACCCTCCTACGGACCCGATCGGCTGGCTATAGTAGAGACCGGATGCGGCCTAGTAGGGATCTCCTATAATGAACGGTAAATAAGGACCCCCCCCATGAACGTTTTGCTTGGAAATCCAGCCCCAATCGCCAACCTTCCCCAGTGGGACCAACTGCTTGGGGCCTTGGTCGCCACGGGTGCCTACGGCCTTTTGGGGATCTTTTTAATGCTTGTTGGCTTCAAGATGTTCGAGTGGATCACTGGCCGACTCGACGTCGAAACCCAGTTGGAAAAGCAAAATATCGCCGTCGGCATCGTCGTCGCCGCATTGCTCATCGGTATCAGCCTTATCGTCGTCGTGTCGATGCTCTAGACGCGCGACCGAGAAACTCGCTATCCAAAAGCAGAGGATTCCATGAAAAGAAGTACGCAAGTTCTCCTGACCCTGATGTTGCCTGCCGTCGCCGCCTTCGGCTGCGATTCGGCCAAGAAGCCTCCGTTGGCTAAACCTACCAATTGCAGTGGCCCGGCCAAGCCTGGCGAGCCCCCGAAGACGGAGGTTTGCGTGCCCCCCGAGGGCCAGGCAAACCCGTCCCAGACGGCCTCGAACAACGCCAATCACACAACACGCACCGGCAGTTACATGCCATGGTTTTGGCTCTGGGGTGGGGGAGGGCGTTTCTTCGGCGGAAACTCAGGCGTGCAAGCCCCCTCGATGTCCGGCGGTGGCCCAATGACATCGACGTCGCCGAACCAATCGAGTTTCTCGTCGGGTTCCCGCCCGGCGGGTGCTCCGAGCAGCGTCTCGAGCGGTGGCTTTGGCCGCACCGGCAGTTCCTTCTCGAGCGGCTCGTAATCGAGCGGAAATTCATCCCGAGTCAACCTCCTCCCGTTTCACCGTCCTCCCGAGAACCACGAAATCTGCGATGAAGCGAATCACTGGGAGTCCGCGTCCTAATTGGCGGGCCGAGGTCGAGCAGATCGGCTTTAGTTACCACACCATCGATGACGAGCTCTACTGGGACGAGTCGGGTTGGTTTGAATTCAACTACGACCAAATCCGGGTCATCGAACAAGCCACGAATGTCCTGCATGCGATGTGCATCGAAGCGGCCGAGTGCGTGATCGAAGAGGATCGATTGAGCGATTTCGGAATCCCTTCGCAATTTCATTACTGGATCAAGCAGAGTTGGGAAGCTGACGAACCGACACTTTTCGGACGCTTCGACCTGGCTTGGGATGGCAACGGCCCTCCGAAAATGCTCGAGTACAACGCCGATACTCCCACCTCGCTCTTCGAGGCATCGGTGGTGCAATGGCATTGGCTCGAATCGCTTCAAAACACCGGAGCTGCAATCGCTCAGTTCGATCAATTCAACAGCCTCCATGAACAATTGATCGAAGCTTGGAAGTACCTGCGGCAGCAAGGTTGGGATCGAGTTCATTTCGCGGCAAGCGATGGTCACGAAGAGGACTTCGGGAACGTCACCTACTTGCGCGATACCGCATCGCAAGCCGGCATCGATACGCACTACATGGATATCTCCCAGGTCGGATACGACTCGGAGCGCAAGACGTTTGTCGACGATCAGTTCGAACCGATCGAGTATTTGTTCAAGCTTTATCCTTGGGAGTGGATGTTGCAGGAATCGTTCGCTCGTCACTTGCTTACCGCGAAAACCGTTTGGCTCGAACCGGCTTGGAAAATGCTCCTGTCGAACAAAACGATTCTGGCGATCCTTTGGGAGCTATTCCCTGAGAACAAGTACTTATTGAAAGCCTCCTTTGAGCCGATCGAAGGTGATTTCGTGCGCAAGCCGATTTTGGCTCGCGAAGGAAGCAACATCGAGATCGTCACGCAGCAGCAGCACGCGCAGATGGCCACCGAGGGACCTTATTGGAACCAACCTTGCATCTACCAAGCCTACCATCCACTGTACCGATCCGAGAATGGATACGCGGTGCTAGGAAGCTGGGTCGTCGGCGATCGAGCTTGCGGGATGGGGATCCGCGAGGACATCCAAGCCATCACGCACAACACGAGCCGCTTTTTACCTCATCGGATTCGAAGATAGCCTACTGGGCATTCCGTAAATCCCCCCGGAATTCTTAAAGCAATTCACTTGCCCGGCTTCGGCCAGGCGCATAAAGTGAATCCGTGGAAACGATCTTCTTTGCAGGATGCAATCGCTGTGGCGGCTTTGAACCCCGCGGTGTCTCGAGAGGATTCTCGGTCGTTACTATCCCATTTTGCGTCATGTAATGAACGTCGATGTGAAGCTCTGAGGGTTGTAAGGATCGCGACTGGAAAAACTTGCGATCGTTTTTTGACCTTTGCTATCAGCGCTTTATACTCGCCGGCCCCCCGGTGCAAACACCGGTGCAACCGTTGGTGGATCTGCATGGCCAAAAACCATTGCATTCCACCTGCTGGGGACATCCGTGCAACCCTTGTCTTGACATCCAGAATGCTCCACCATCTTCGTCCTCTAATTTATGCAGCTAGCTGCTGTCTTGCATGGATGTGCAGCGGCTGGGCTCTATCCCAAAACCTACCGTCTCCCGACGCACTTCCTGCTAGCAGCTCACTTCCTGCTAGCAGCCCACTTCCTGCTAGCAGCCCACTTGCTCCGAGCAGCCAAGCCGCGGTTCCTGCGATGGAAGAGACTCCCGCCTCGCTCCGGCCCGAAGAGGTCTTGCGGGTCGGCAAAGCGCTCGAGCAACAACGCCGATGGCAAGAAGCCATCCAGCACTATGAGAAGTCGCTCAAGCTCCTGCCGCTCAACAAGCAGATCACCGAACGCATGCAAATCTCTCGCGTTCATCTCGATGTGACGCGCCGCTATGCGGATCGTTCGTTTATTGAAAGCGTGGAACGTTCCACGCCCGCACAATCGATAGAGGTCTACCAAGACGTCGTCAGCAAGCTGGAAACGTATTACGTCGACTCGATCGATTATTACAAGTTAGCACTCTATGGAACGGCATTCCTAGAGGTCGCTTTGACCGAACGCGAATTCATCCAGAAGCATTTGTCCAAGACGCCGGCGGCCTCGATCGAGAACTTTCGCCGGAATGTCCACCGTCTGGTCTTCGGAAAGAAGGTCGAGAACGCTAACGATCTTAAAAACCTTGCTTTGCTCGTCGCCTCGGAGGCCCGAGAGCAAATCGGATTGATGCCTACGGCAACACTCTTCGAATTCATCAGCGGTTCGGTGGGATTGCTCGATCCTTACTCCTCGATTCTGACCCCTGGCGAGTACCGAGAGATCATGTCCCAAATCGAAGGGAACCTGATCGGTCTTGGGGTAGAGCTTTGGGCCGAAGGAAATGAATTGCGGATTGTCGATGTTTTCAAAGGTAGCCCGGCAGCGCAAGCCGGTTTGCTTCCGGGCCATTACATTCTTGAAGTCGATGGGCAAACCATCGTAAGTATCGGAGCCAAACGGGCCGCAGACATGCTTCGTGGACCCGAGAACAGCAGCGTCAAGTTGGTGATCTCATCGGGCGGTGATCAAAGCGTCGCGATCGAGGTGGTCCGAAGACGTGTCGAAATTCCCAGCGTCTCGTCGGCTGAAATGCGAAACGGACAAATCGGATACGTCCGGATCACCAACTTTCAAAAGACGACGGTCAACGAGGTCAGCCGCGCTCTGTTTGACCTTTCGAGCCAAGGAATGAAGTCCTTGGTGATCGACCTGAGGCGAAATCCCGGAGGGCTCCTCGAGTCGGCCGTCGAGCTTGCCGACTACTTTATCGTCCGAGGTGGGATTGTCTCGACACGCGGTCGGAACACCTCAGAAAACCGAAACTACACCGCCCATGCCGCAGGGACCTGGGATGTGCCATTGGTCGTCCTGATCGATGCAGAGAGCGCAAGTGCTAGCGAGATCTTCGCAGGAGCGATTCGAGATCACGATCGCGGATACATCGTCGGCCAAATCTCCTACGGGAAAGGGAGCGTCCAGGGGGTCTTCCCCAGCGAGCGAGGGATCGGTGGATTGCGGTTGACCGTAAGCCGATTTTATTCGCCCAGTGGGACAGCCATCAGCCAGCGAGGAATTACCCCGCACGTAATGGTCCCTGAGGAAACCGACGCGACCCCGACAACACTCGTAGCCTTGAAACCGCCGGTCGAATCGCTTCCGAGCGAGGGGATCGTAGGTGGCACCGAGACCGGTGGGAATCTGACGGCCCAGCGACCGGTTCTGCAACCTGCCTCGGAACCCGCTGTGGCCGGCAAGCCCGACCGGGTCTTGGAAAAAGGGCTTGAAATTGCAGGCCAAATCGGTGCTGGACGGGCTCGCTGAGGCCCGCGAATTAGCGGTAGCCGAAAACGCCTCAAAACATCACAATTGAGGCATGCTCAGAAAATTTCTTCGATCCAAAATTCACCGCGCGACGGTCACGCAAGCAGACTTGCACTACGAAGGCTCGTTGACGATTCCTCCGGACTTGATGCTTGCCGCTGGCATCGCACCCTTTGAGTCAGTTCACGTGTGGGATGTCACGCGAGGGACCCGCCTCGAGACTTACGCTATCCTTGGAGAACAAGGTTCGACCGACGTGTGCATCAATGGGGCTGCAGCTCACTTGGTCCGACCCGGCGACGTGATCATCATCGCAACCTTCGGGTTGATCGCAGAGACGCAAAACGAGGTCCGTGTACCGGAGCCCAAGGTCGTGTTTGTCGATGCCAACAATCGCATCACCCACACAGGCCGCGAGGTGCCAGGTCCACGCCGCCGAGGGCTTGACGATACACCTGTAGACGACTGCTGCTAGCGTCCAATCCTTTAGCCCAAAAGGCCCATATGATGCTCGAGCGCGTTTTAGAACCTGAAGTAATGAACGATCTGCAAGAAGCGATCGAGTATCACGATATGGACTTCACCGAAGTCAATCGTGCCTTTGTTCGGGATCTGCTTTCCTTCGCCGCCCAAGAGGATCGAACCCTCGGTCGCGACATCCTCGATCTCGGGACCGGTACAGCGAGAATTCCAGTCGAGTTGTGTTTGCAAGCACCCAGCGTGCGGGTGATGGCCGCCGACGCGTCGAGCGAAATGCTCGAACTGGCACGCTACCATATCGAAATCAATCACATGCTCGATAGGATCCAGCTCCATCGGACCGATGCGAAGAAGCTGGTTTTTGGCCCTGGTTTTTTCGATGCCGTCATCAGCAACTCCCTGGTGCACCATCTACCCCAAAGCGAGGCTTTCTTTGCAGAGGCACTGCGCGTGCTCAGGCCAGGAGGTCTCCTCTTTGTCCGGGATCTGTTTCGTCCTGCGAGCCAGGAACAAGTCGAGTCGCTCGTCGCGCAGCATGCAGGGAACGAAAGCCCTAGGTCCCAACAACTGTTTCGTCAAAGCCTCCAAGCAGCGTTGACCACCGAGGAACTCGCTAAAATACTCGCAGCACTCGGTGTCGATGCACAGTGCATCCAAATGACCAGCGATCGACACTGGACCTTGGCCTATCGAAAACCCGCTTAAGCCTCACGACAGTTCGGTGCCATGCCGATCTGAGTTGATCTAAAGAGCCCCAAGCAGATTCATCATGGAACAGCAATACCTAGAACTCTTGCAACGGATTTTGGATCATGGAGATGCCAAATCCGATCGGACCGGCACAGGCACCCGTAGCCTCTTCGGTGCCCAGATGCGGTTCTCCCTAGAGGACTCCTTTCCGTTGCTTACGACCAAACGGGTTTCGTTCCGCTTTATCGCTTACGAGCTGTTTTGGTTTTTGAAAGGTGAGACCAACATCGAGTACCTTAAGAAGCACGGTGTTTCGATTTGGGACGAGTGGGCCGACGCCAACGGAGAGCTCGGACCCGTCTATGGCAAGCAATGGCGGTCCTGGGAATGCCCCGACGGCAGAACGATCGATCAGATCAGCCAAGTGCAGGAATCGATCCGCCAGAACCCTGATTCCCGTAGGCTTATCGTCAGCGCTTGGAACGTGGCCGACATCGGAAAGATGAAGCTACCGCCATGCCATACCTTGTTCCAGTTCTACGTCTCCAGAGGGCGACTGAGTTGCCAGCTTTACCAACGCAGCGCCGACATGTTTTTAGGGGTTCCTTACAATATCGCTTCGTATAGCCTTCTGACGATTTTGCTAGCAAAATCCACCGGTTTGGTGCCTGGCGAATTTGTACATACGTTAGGAGACGCCCATATTTACGACAATCATCATGAGCAGTGCCAAGAGCAGTTGTCGCGGAATCCTAAGCCGTTTCCTGTGTTGAGGGTGCGGACCGATAGGTCTTCTGTCTTGGAGTATGGCTGGGAGGATCTGGAGCTAGTCGGATACGATCCCCATCCGGCGATCGCCGCTGAGGTGGCCGTTTGAGCTCCGATAGCGGTGCAAACTTACCGCAGAGGCGCCAAGTTCGCCAAGTCTAAGAGCGAGGTAAGAAGCTCCTATTGTGCTGGAGCGGGAAATTTTGAAGAATCCCCTACCGTGGCCTTCGTTTTGCCTCAGCGCCTAGCCTAGGAAAGGATTCCTCATGCGTCCGGATGATCAGCCCGTTGAGAAGAATGTCTGGAAGCGTCGGCGTTGGCTTTTGGGACTGGTTTCCCTCGGGCCCCTTGCGACCGGTTGCCGCGGCTACCAATATGGGCACATCGTCAAACCCACAGCAAGCGACATGGTTGGAAGCCACGAAGCCGGTTCGGAGGTCTTTCACCCGTTGGTTGATGAATCGGTCGGAAAACTCCTTTCCAAGCAGCAAGAGCAGTGCTTGATCGGTCCGGATGGCTCTCCACAAAAGAAGACGATCTGCTTTGTTTGTGTCGAGAACAAAATGTCTGAAGACATCGGGGATTTCAAGGATCAGCTTTACGAGCAAATCGATAGCAAGATTCTCGAATCCGACGTCTTCCAACCTGTGAGTCGACGCATGGTCGATGCGGCATTGCATGAAACCCGATTGCGGCCAGATGCTCTGATGGTGCCTGATAACATGAACCTCTTTACGGCTGTTCTTCAGCGACAAGGCGCGCCGATCGATTACCTACTCTACGCCAAGCTCACCAGCGGTACGACCCAGCGCAATAGCTCGAAGCAGCGCGACTATTTGCTGACGCTTGAACTGACCAATGTCCACACAGGCATCTACTCCAAGGAATCGGCGGAGATCCGAAAGGGCTACCACAAAACAGCTCTCGGAAGCGTTTGGAATTACAACCCGCTCAAATGAACCCGCCGCGATTCGATGTGTCGCTGCGCGTGACCCTAGGCTTGCTGCTATGCCAAATGCTATGCTTGGTTTCAAGCATCGGCTGCTCGACGCATGCCAAGCGTGTGTCGCTATCCCGTTCACTTTTTTATGAAGGCCAACTCCAAGCCTGCCGCGATCGGCTTGAGAAACTTCACAAGAGCCACCGTCAGGATCGCGATGTGACCAATCTCGACCTTGCTGTTGTCGATCTGCTCGATGGGCGAACGGAACAAGCCGAATCGCGGCTCAAAGCGGTGCGAGATCGTTTTGATCGCCTCGAGCAGGAATCGCTCAGCGAAAAAACACTTTCAATGTGGACCGATGATACGGCGCGCTCCTATGCCGGTGAGGACTACGAAAAAATCCTCATTCGCGTTTACTTGGCACTGGCGAATCTGATGCGAGATGGAGTCGATGCCGAGAGCTATACGCTACAAATCCAGGACAAACACGAAGCGGTCATGCAAAAGCTCTGGGGGGAGGCACCTGTCGATACCAACTCCAAAAAATTCACCGGGCTGCCCATCGGCTTCTACCTGCGCGGGATGCTCCGAGAGCAAACCCATCTGGATTACGATGACGCGCTGAGGAGCTACTCCCAGGTCGCCGAGTTGCTGCCGACTTGCCAAGCGATCCAAGGGGATATCCAGCGGGTCACCCAGGGTGTCCATTCCGAGCCCGGCAACGGTGTCCTGTATGTCTTTGCCATGGTCGGACGCGGACCTTATAAAATCGAATCGGTCGAACAGCCCACCAGCGATGCTTTGCTGATCGCCGACCGTATCATCTCGGCTGTCGGGCCTTACAAGCTTCCTCCGACGATCGCTCCGATCAAGGTCCCCAAGGTCACCGTCCCCGATTCGGACATCGAGGGTGTCCGAGTTACGATCCATAACCAAGCTGTGGGTTCGACAGTCTCGATTGCCGATATCGATCGACTGGCTCTGGAGACTTCTCAGGCTGCTCGCAACGAGCTTATCGCACGAGCCGTCGCGCGTCGGGTGATCAAAAAAGCGACTGTCGCCGCGGTCAAACAGCAAACCTCCTCGAACGGCTTGACCTCCTTGGGCCTCGATGCGGCTGGAGTGGCATGGGAAGCTCTTGAATCGGCCGACACGCGTTGCTGGGGTTTGCTACCTCGAAGCATCCAAGTCCTGCGAATCGAACTACCTGCGGGGTCCCACTGGTTATCTATGGCACCGGAGTACCTTGGCCAAATCGGACGGACCGATGCCCGAAGGCAAGTTTCGATTGCCGACGGACGGAACACCTATGTGATCGGCTGGTTTCCCGACACATTCACACCGCCGCGCATTTTGACGTCGTTGTATTGAATATCTGAGCGAGTGAATATCTGAGCTGGCCGATTCATTGGATCGCCGCATTAGGATTTGGCAAGCAGTTCTCGGATTACACGGCCATGCACATCGGTCAATCGACGTTCGATACCATTATGATAAAAGGTTAGTCGTTCGTGATCGATCCCCAATAGATGCAATGCAGTGGCGTGAAGATCATAGCAATAAGTCGGATTCTCGGCGGCTTGGAAACCCACCGGATCGCTGCTGCCATAGCTCGATCCACCTCGTACACCACCGCCGGCCATCCACGCGGTAAAAGCACCCGGATTGTGGTCTCTTCCCTTTTGCGACCCTTGCATAAAAGGCTGTCTTCCAAATTCGCTTGTGCAGATCACCAAAGTCGAATCGAGCAATCCGCGCGTTTTGAGATCTTCGATCAAGGCCGACGCGCCGGTATCGAGGATGCGTCCCCAGTAACCATGATCGCGCACGATATCTTCATGGGAGTCCCAGTTGGGTCGAATCGCCTTTTGTGATGTATTCTCGGCTCCGCAGTAAATTTGAACGAATCGTACGCCCCGCTCGATCAACCTGCGCGCGAGCAAACACTGCTGTCCGAAAGGCCCGATATCAGGGTCGTCCATAGCGTACATCGCTTTGGTCGCTGCGGTCTCCTTTTCTAGTTCGACAACCTCCGGTGCGCTCAATTGCAACTTGCCAGCAAGCTCAAACGATGCAATCCTCGCTTCGAGCAGCGTGTCTCCTTGGCGCTCGTCGGCGTGCTTGCGATTCCATTCCTGAAGCAACAAAAGCCCTTGTTCTTGAGACTCACGTTCTAAGCTTCTTGCGGGAAACAAGTCGCGGATGACTTCCTTACCTGCCCCGATCTCCATGACGGTACCTTGGTGAACTGCAGGTAAGAACCCTGCGCCCCAGTTGATGATTCCGCCGGGAGGCAAGCCTCGCGAATCGGGCAATACCACAAATTCGGGTAGATTGGATGATTCACTTCCTAGGGCGTAGGTGACCCATGAACCCATCGCAGGGAAACCCGGTTGGATAAAGCCGCTGTTCATCATGAACATCGCCGGTCCGTGCAGTGCCGATTTACTTTTCATGGAATGGATGAAGGCCATTTGGTCGACGCAGCGCGATAGCTTAGGGAATAAATCCGACATCCATAACCCCGACTCGCCATGCTGTCGAAATGGCCAAAAGCTCTTGGCGTGCTTTCCCGCAACACCGGCAAAGGTCTGTTTGCCAAGCTCGGGGTCAAACGGGGTTCCATCGAGTCTGTCAAGCTCTGGCTTGTAATCCCATGTATCGACGTGGCTCAACCCTCCTGGGCAGAAGATTTCGATCACGCACTGGGCTTGCGGGGCGTGATGCAACCCGCGATGCGAGCTTGCAGGTTCATCGCTTGCGGCTTGAGACTCTCGGCCGAGAATCGCGCCGCATGCGATCGCACCGAGTCCGGTTCCTAAACCAGCGAGCCAATCGCGACGAGCAGAGCGCAGCACCGCATTGTTTTGCGGGTCATTGAGCCTAAGTCCCTTAATCGACATAAACAAACTCGTTGGTGTTCAAGAGGATGCGGCATAGATGAAATAAACCCGCGTTTTGGATCAATCGCGTGGCGCTTTGGATCTGTTCTTGTGTCGGTTGTCGAGCAAAAGCGATTCGTATCGCGCGCTCAGCTTGGGCTTGGGGATTCTCGCCTACTTCATATTTCAAGCGGGCAGCGAAACGGTCGCTTTGCTGGAGTACAAATGCGTTGTTGAGCGTCGCCAACGATTGAATTGCAGTCGTCGTAGTGTTGCGGACGGGATTCAAGGTTGCAGGATTGGGGCAATCAAGGCTGGTCAAAAACGGATGCGGAGTGGTCCGAACCACAAACCGATAAATACTCCTGCGAAAAACCTCAGGTGTATCCAAAGCTAGGTGACGATATACAGGAGCATATTCCTCCTTGTACTCAAAATCGTGATAGCCCGGCCCGTGCATCGTCGTAACCATCGCATCGGAAACCTTCAAAATAGCATCTCGAAGCGATTCGGCATCCAAACGCCGAGGGTTTTGTCGCCAAAGAAATTGATTCCCCGCATCTATACTAGCGGCCGGGTTTTCAGGTCCAAACGAATGGCGTTGGTAAGCATCCGATAAGAGGATCATTCGATGCAGGCGTTTCAAGGACCCTTGACTGCGTTGCAATTCCAAGGCCAACCAGTCGAGAAGTTCTGGATGCGATGGCATCGCTCCCCCGAGTCCAAAATCGCTCGGCGTGGCGACGAGTCCTTTTCCAAAGTGATGATGCCATAAACGATTGGCTATCACTCTCGGTGGTAGCGGGTTGTCTGTCGAAGTCAGCCATTGTGCCAATGCGATGCGTCGCTGTGCATCGGTCGACTGGCTATCGAGCGTTGCGATCGATGCGAGACTTGGCCCTACGCATGCCACCGCACTTGGCGATATGACTTCGCGGGCCTCTTGGATATCGCCACGATGGAGTCGACGTATCTCAGCTGGGGTTTGGGTAACAACCCCATAGACTCGTCGGGCTTGGGGCAAGGAATCCAATTCCTTTTGAATCGTTGCCAAGTCCGATCGGAGCGTCTCGACTCGCTTGGACTTCTCCTCGGACAACTCTCGATGCAGAGGCGCGATCGACGCATCGATGAAACAGACCTGATCATGACTGATTCCATTCCCGCCGTCGGTTGCGATCAAAGTCAGCAAGGAGTCGCTCTGGGGAAGTACGTGACGGATACTCTGGAGTCCATCCTCTCGCCCCAGTCCTTTGAATCGATACACGATTTGGCCATCGACCAAAACATAAACGTCGGCTCCTCGCTTAGGCGTTTGACCGAAGTAACCAACCATTGCTGTGAAGACCAAAGGCTGCTCGGGAGCCGTCTTGGATTCCGAATCCGTTGTCGTATCGGGCTCTTTCTGGGGCAAGATTTGGTGTTGAATAAGTTCCTGTTGGATCAACTCCTGACGCAGGGTAAAAGTGATTCCTGCATTCGCGTGGAGCGAGAGCATACTGCGGCTTGGCCGCATGCATTCGATTCCATCGAGGTTGGTCGAAAACTGCGAGTTGATGGGACCATTGCGGATCGCATCCCAGGCCTTGCCACCCGTCGACGGGATTGGTTCTGCCAAGGTTCCTGCTTGGGAAATTTTCAAGCGGCGAAGCGATCCGCCATCGGGTACGAAAACCGAATCGATCCAAGGATTATTTGTTCGGTTCAAGCGGTTGGTTTCCACGCCATCGAGAAAACCTTTTTTGTCCTTCGCATCGCGCAGTGCTCCGGTGCTCGGGTCGATTCCTGAATCTTCAGATCCGGTGCCAAAGCCGTTTCCTCCGCCGACGATATCGGCAAGTGAAATCCCATGGCTCAACCCGAGGATCTCCAGGTCGATCGCCTGCTTGCGGTCCTTGAGTTCCTTTTGTGCCGCTTGGATCGCAGCCGATTCGTCCATAGAGACAGTTCGATCGCCCCGTCCGACCCCAGCAAAGATCGCGGTCATCCCATAATACTCTTCTTGACGAATCGGATCGAGTTTATGGTGGTGGCACCGGGCGCAATGGATAGTGATTCCGCACATGCTCGTCATCACTTGAGCCACCATATCGTCCAGATCGTCGGCTCTTGCCAAGCGTTTGATCATGGGGCTTGGCGTTTCGACTTGGCCAACAAAATCCCAAGGACCAACGGCTAAGAAACTCGACGCGACTGTCGAATCCGGATCGCTCCCAGGAAGAACATCACCAGCGATTTGGTGCTGTAAAAATGTGTTTAGTGGCAAGTCACTGTTGAATGCATCGATGACCCAATCTCGGTATCGCCAAGCATGATCGCGTCGTTGATCGCGTTCGAATCCGTGCGTGTCGGCGTAATGGGCGATGTCCAACCAGTGCCTTGCCCATCGTTCCCCATAATGGGGCGAGGCTAGAGTCTGGTCGACCAATCGTTCCCATGCATCGGGCGCGCGATCCTCGACAAATCGATCCAACTCTTCTGGTGTTGGTGGAATCCCCAGCACATCGAAGCTCAATCGGCGGATGAGGGTCTCGCGCGAGGCCTTGCCTAGCGGCTCGATGCCATGAGCCGACATAGCAACCGAAAGAAAACGATCGATAGGATTGTCCTCCTGTTGGCTGGTGACTGAGTTCGATGGGATCTTTGGATCTTGGAGCGATTGCCAAGCCCAATGGTCCAACCGAGGGTCTTTCAGCGATCCGGAGACCCAGGGGCCGTCGGCGTCTATCCATTGTCGGATCGCTGCGACTTGGGCGTCATTTAAAGGCATACCGGTCGGAGGCATGCGTGTTTCATCGCGAGCCATGATGCGTACGAGTAGCAGACTCTCTTGGCTGCGTTCAAAATCGACGGCTTTTCCAGACTCTCCACCGACGATCAAATCTTCGCGATTATCTAGTCTTAGTCCTCCTTCCTGCACCTCCTGCCCGTGGCATTCGATGCATCGCTCCCGAAATACCTCTATCGCTGTTACTCCAAAATCTTGTGTTTTGTTTGTGACTGGGAGTTCCTGGGAAAGCGCATCGGAGGTCATCAGCGATGCTGTTTCGAAAAATGCTGCACCGACGAATGCCGTTCTGGCAAATACGGATACGAAATTATTTTTCTTAGGAAATCCGCTTCGAGTGCGCAGGGTTCGGCCAGCGGACCAGAGGAAGTCGAGCATAGTGTGACCAGCGATGTGGGGAGTTTTTGGAATCGATCGATTATACATTGCCAAGCCAACCGAGAGGGTTGCTCGATGATTTTCTGTTTCTCTTTGTGTCCTCTGGTATTCCGTTCCACCAGGAAGCACAAGACCTAGCCCGAGAGAACTGGGACAGTCCGGGAGTTTGTATTCGTAAGTGGTGCCCGCACGGTTGGTCACCATAAGGCTGGGCCTTGACGGTCTGTGAAGTCGCAGCAATCGGCACGCACGGGTCGGATCCCCTAGCAATGTCGGATAAGCCATTGATCGTCGCTTCTTCGCTGCGATCCGGTTGTCCCTTCCGTACAAACTCGGGGACTCAAACTCGGGGACTGTCCCCGAGTTTGTATGCGTATTAGTTGGGGACAGTCCCCGAGTTTCTACGCGTATTTTGCGAGCGATTTCCTGGAGTATTACCTGGGGACAGTCCCCAGGTATGTACGCGTGTTTTGCGAGTGATTTCCTTGCTGGTTGCGGCGAGCAGAAGGTCGTAAGCCAAGCTCGCTCGACTGCTTAACGAGTGAGATTCATCGATGTCAGTCGTGAAATCACGAAAAGTTTTTTGTACCAAATTCACCACCTCCCCCCATTGTTTCTGCACAATAAGCCCTCGGTCGCTAGGCCGAACGATTCGCCTAGATAAGTACGTTCCAAACCATGCTTTTTCCACAACAAAGGGCAGGTTGCGAGCGTTGGGACTGCGTGCAAGGACTTGCGCTTTGCCCCGCAGTTGCGGATGGACACCGCGGTTGTTTGTTACCCGTGTTTTTTTGTTTGTGGAACTGTTTATCAGTCAGGAGGGCTTCCGCTATGTCTCGTAAAACCCGTGGCAGTTTGATTCATCCCGACGAGGTCACCATTGTTCATACCGTGGCAAAGACGGCCCGGAATCTGTTTCTTCTGGGCGAGGATTTCGCAACCAGGACCCGCAATTC
>Ga0315903_10001313_pt1 | contig 37573 bp, 26 predicted proteins | sample LakEriMetagenome_7_FD_203524 | JGI IMG/M metagenome (GOLD analysis project Ga0315903, IMG submission 203524) | Freshwater fungal communities from buoy surface, Lake Erie, Ohio, United States - Buoy 2 MA119 | ecosystem: Environmental > Aquatic > Freshwater > Lake | place: USA: Lake Erie, Ohio... | reverse complement strand
CGCATCGCGAACCTTCATGCAGGAAAGATCGGACTTGGGGTTCAGACGGGCAAGCCGGAATGCGACTCGGCGACTTTGCTCTACAGGAACCGGTGCATGATGTGCAGGTCCACCAATCCGAGCTCCAAATGCCGGAAGGCTTTGGGAACGGTGCCGACGATGCTGAACCCCAACCGCTGCCATAGGGCGATGGCACGCTGGTTGGTGAACTTGAACTTCACCCGGTTTCGTGTCGGCCTAACGTTCGAGCTAAGCGGCCGCTCCGCTTGAGCGAGGGGTTAGGCCGCAACGCACGCGCGCCGATAATGGACCCACGCCCAACCAAACAGCGTGAGCACGAGAAAGGGGTACGCATTGAAGGGCAACGGGTTTGAAAGTGGCGTGAGCGCCGTACCGCCGAAGATCTGTACTGCGACGATTGCGAAAAGCACCGACGCGATGGCGCCCGTCGCTCTTACGAACATGGGCATTGCCGAGGAAGCACTGACCAGAGCCAGGCCTGCAGCCCAAAGTCCGACACCAGCACCGAAGGAAGGTGAGCTTGCTGCGATGTCCATCGCAGAGCTGGAAACCACCAAGGTTTGACCGGCAACAAACGTGAGGAAGCCAGCAGCTAGCTGATCGTTGCCGTGTCTGATATGGTGCACCGCCAGAAGTAGCGCACCCATGACGAGTGCCGTGCCGTCAAGACCCCAGGCAATGCCGCGGAGGGTAGGTGGAGAGAATGATCCGGCGAGCCCCAGCAGGCCCCCCACAGCGAGACTGACGGCGGCGAACATAGCGAGTCGACTGGTACGCATTGTGTGGTGCTCCGAATAGGGGGTGTCTTGCGGCCTAACGCCCGCTTCTGCAGCGGGCGCTCAAACAAAGTGCGAGCGCAGCAAGCTACCGTACCGCCCGCCTGCAGCAAGCATCGTTATGGCCCGACGCGTCGCAGCCACGTGTTGGGGTGGCGACGGCCATGAATGACACCAACGACGCTGATGCCGGTCGCATAGACCTTGTAGTACACCGCGTACGGGAATCGTTGGAGCAACACTCGCCGGAGTCGACCACGAATCACAGGGAAATGCTCCGGTGATTCGGCGATCTGTTGCACGGCCACGTCAAGCTCCGAAAGGAACGCGGCCGACGCCTCGCTCGAGCGTGCAAGATACCAGTCAAATGCTTCCGCAATCTCGGCCTGGGCCTGCGCCAAGATGCGAACCGTCGCCACTTAGCGAATCCGGGCGCGGAGCTCGTCTCGGAGAGCGTCCCAAGGAATGCCTGCCTCGGGATTGGCGTCGGCCGCGGCCTCGCGGCGATCGAGCTCAGCCGCAAGCTCGGCGGTCACCGGAGCGGCGGCTGCCGGATCCAGACTGTCCCAGAGGCGGCCCATCAGCGCAATGCGCTCTTCGGCCGTGAGGGATTCGAGGGCAGGCGAGCGTTCTACCATATCGGAAACATTGGACGCAAGTCCGCTTGGGCGCAACGCCTGCCTCCGTGGCCATAACGAGTATTGGACTGCGGGCGATCACTGCAGAGCAGGGATTCGACAGCATGTTCCTGCAGTCTAATCAGACTGCCCGCCGCACCCACGCGCCCGTTCCCAATCCTTATCTGCGCTTGCATTCCACGGGCGCAGCACTGATCACGGCGTCTGGATTGGACTGCAGAGATTGCAGTCTAACGTTCAGCCGCGCCGAGAAAGCCGCAAGACCGGGACAGCTCCGCATCGCCCCGCACACGTAAACACCAGCCGGCAGGCACGTCCCTACGATCGTGGCACCGGTACCGGTTGATCGAGCGGACTGCGCACCCCGAATCCGCCGCGGTTGAGGACATGGGTGTAGAGCATCGTCGTCGAGACATCGCGATGCCCAAGCAGTGCCTGAACAGTACGAATATCGTATCCGGCCTCGAGCAAGTGCGTGGCGAACGAGTGACGGAACGTGTGACACCCCACGCGCTGAGCGATCCCGGCGCGGCGTGCGGCGTCACCGACCGCCCGCTGCAACACCGTGGGATGCACATGATGCGTACGCCGTTGCTTCGTGTCCGGGTCCCAGTACTCACGCGACGCCGGGAACACCCAATGCCACCCGCGATTTCGCACCGCGCCCATGGCCTTTGCTCCGGGAGCGAGTGGCAAGCTCACGTAGCCGCCGCCGCGACCGGCACGGCGCTGCATTTCCGTTTGCACTGCCCGCAGATGTTCGCGCAGCGGCCCCACCAGCGACGCCGGCACCATGGTGACGCGATCACGCCCACCCTTGCCTTGCCGTACCCGGATCTCGCCACGGTCGAGATCCACATCCTTCACGCGCAACGTGCAACACTCCATGAGCCGCAACCCAGCACCATACAGCAGCGACGCCATAAGCCAACACCTACCGTTCATGGCACCAAGCACCTGCGCCACGGCCCCTCGCGACAGTACGTTGGGCATCACATGCGGACGCGTGGCCGGGGCAATACCCGCGACCGCCGGCAATGGCCGTTCGATCACGTCGCGGTAGAGGAACTGCAACGCCGCCAGGGCCTGGTTCTGCGTCGATGCGGCGACCTGCTTCTCTTGTGCGAGATGCAAGAGGAAATCCCGGACAGCCGACGGCGGAAGCGCAGCCGGATGTTGGTTACCGTGAAACCGCACATACGCGATCACCCACCGGACGTACGTCTGCACGGTGCGCGGGCTGTAGCGCCGCACCGCGGCGCGTTGCCGGAAAACCACGAGGAGACGGGGAGCGTGCATCGGTCAGTGTACGTCGACCCGTCGCCGCCCACGTCATCATTTTCTCGCGCGTACGGCACTGCTGACGCAACCACCTCACCTCAGCGAAGGGATCTCGTCGTTGCCGACGATCAGCTACACCGGCACCATCCGTCCAAGCGATGGCGGTGCAATCGTCCCACGACGACGAAGATCGGTGAGCACGAGCTCACTCAACACGGGGCCTCGCCGTGCCACCTCTCCCTCGCGGAAGGACGCGTAGCCGTCGCCGCCCTCGGCGAGGAAACTGTTGGTGGAGACGAGATAGCGCTTCGACACATCGAGGGGCGCGCCCTGTACGGTGACCTCACGGATGCGGGTACCGATCGGTCGAGCCGGATCGTACAGCACGCGCACGCCGCTGGCCTGCACCATCCCCGCCTCCAGCGAACACCCCTGCTCCAGCACGGCACGGAGGGCGCCACCGCTCATCGCCACGGTGACCGCATCGTTGAGGAACGGTAGCGCGTCAAGCACATGACCGCGATCAATCGCCCCCTCGGGGAGATCCGCGCGCAGGCCGCCCGCATTGGTGATCCCCACATGCGGATCACGCGTCGAGGTTGCTGCGGCCCCGTCGTCACGCAACAGGTCAGCCACGTAGCCACCAAGCAGCGAATCGTGATGGTAACGACGGGTCATGCGCACGGCGTTGCGTCCGAGCGGCGCGCCGATCTGATCGGCAACCCGGCCGCGATAGTGGGCCACCCGCGCGGCCACCCCGGGGTGCGCCGGCAGGCGATCACTGTCCACCAGCAGCAGCTCCCCCGTGTGGCCAACGATGCGCTTCCCCGCCGGACGCGCCACATCGATCGCCAGCTGCAGCCGCCCAAGTCGCGTGCCGTAGCCATACGTCTGCACGATCAATGACCCGGTATCGGGGTGCACGATGGGCTGCTCGAGTCCGTGATGTGAATGCGCCGCGATATACACATCGATGCCGGGCACCGCCGCGCACAAGGCGAGATCCTCGTCGAGCAACCGCTGCACCGTGGGGTCGGCCTCGGCATCGGACTGCATGGGGCCCGGCAGGCCCTGATGCCCGAGCACGACAATGAGGTCCACCGCATCGCGCAGGTCGCGGACACTCGTGCGTACCGCTTCGGCGGGATCGGTGAACTCGAGCTCCGCCACCTTCGAGGGCATGATCGTTCGCGTGGCGGCCTTCATGCCCATCACCCCGATCACGCCCAGGCGCACGCCGTCGCGTTCGACGATGGTGTGGGGGCGCGTGAAGCGCACGCCGTTGCCACGATAGCGCACATTGGCACACACCACGGGGAAGGGCACGCGCGCAATCCCACGTTCGAACGGCTGCCAGCCATAATCGAACTCGTGATTGCCCACTCCCATGACGTCGTAGCCCATCACGAGCATCATCTCGAGCAGCGCCTCGCCTTCGGTGAGACGAGACAGCGAGCCTGTGAACATGTCGCCGGAGTCGAGCAAGAACGCCCCTGGCGCCGCTGCGCGTTCACGGGCCACGAGCGCCGCGAGATGCGCAGCGCCGCCAACGCGCGGAGTACCGGGAAGCCAAAACGCCGGTACGGGCTCGAACGCGCTGTGAAAATCGTTGGTGTACAGCAGCGTCAGGGTGCGCGCACCATGCACGCGCAGCGACGCACGCTCGCGATGGAATTGATCGACAGCAAACGCGTCAGGCTCGCTCGCTCCCGCCAACCCGGGAAGCACCATGCCGGCCGACGCGAGCGAAACCCAGCGGGCGAATTCACGACGCGAAAGGGCCGAGGAGCCGGATGTGCGAGACGGGGGAGTGGTCATGGTGAGCTCCGGGTGGGGAAGGACGTGGCTTCCGGTCGTCCGTCCCGTAGATTAGCGCAATCGATCGCGTCTCGTGCTCCGTCGTCGCGCCGAAAGCCGTGCGCGGCACTCCGAGACCATTTCCTTGCCCACGGGCGCACCCGAGGTTGTTCGATGCCCCCCATGACAGCTCTCACGCTCGCCGAGGAACTGCTGCTGGTGGCACTCAACGATCAGCGGGGAACGCTCCTGCCCATGCGCCCCTACGCGATGGAGGTGGCGAGTGCGGCCGCGTTGGTGATGGACCTCAGCCTGCTCGGCTGCATCGACACCGACCATCGGTCGCTCACGCTGATTTCGGCGTCCGCCACCGGCAATGCGCTGCTCGACGACGTGCTGGCGCGCATCGCGGCCGATCCCGGACCGCATTCCCCTGCGACGTGGCTGCAGCGCCTGGCCACGGTGCCCGATCTGCAGGCGCGCATCATCGACTCGCTCGTCCAGCGAGGCATCCTGCAGTCGGTCGAGAAGCGGCTATTGTGGGTCTTCAAGACGCGGGTGTATCCGCCGACCAGCGGACTCGAGGAGCGTGAAGTGCTGAGCCGCATCATGACGCTGCTCAACAACGACGAGATCCCCGAGCCCCGCGACGCGTTGCTGGTCGGGCTCCTGAGCGCCACGAAACTGCTCGACGAGCTGCTGAGCCGTCCCGAGCGCCATCGGCTGGCCGCGCGCATCAGTCAGCTGACCGATCTCGAGGAGCTCAGCCGCTCCATGATCCGCACGATTGGCGAGCTGCAGATGCTGCTCGCCTCGGCGAACCTCGGCATCGCCTGATCGCGTGGCGGCGCGATTACTGCAGACGACGGCCACGCGGGAGCATCTGCCGGTGCTGATCGATTTCGTGCAGCACTGGTGCGCGGAGGCCGCGCTTCCCATGGCCGCGGCGTTTCCGTTCGAGGTCGCCCTCGAGGAGGTGTGCATGAACGTGATCATGCACGGCACGCGCGATAGTGGATCGCCGCCGGAGTTGTCGGTGTCGCTCAGCCTCGAGGGTAACACCGTCACCATGGTCATCGAGGACGACGGCGTGGCCTTCGATCCACTCGTCGTGGCCGCACCGGACATCGACACGCCGGTCGAGGAGCGCGAGATCGGCGGCCTTGGGGTGTTTCTGGTCCGCGAATTGATGGACGACGTATCCTACGCCCATACGGGCTCCCACAATCGCTTGACGATGTGCAAGGCGGTGACATGAGCTTGTCCGGTGCGAAAATCCTCGTGGTCGACGATACCCCGTCGAACATCCAGACGTTGGCCGCCACGCTCAAGCCCGCCGGCTACCAGGTGCTGGTGGCCACCAATGGGCAGCAGGCGCTCGAGGCCATGGCGCGGGTCCGTCCCGATCTCGTCCTCCTCGACATCATGATGCCCGTCATGGATGGGTTCGAGGCCTGCGCGGCCATCAAAGCCAATCAGGATTGGCAGGACATCCCCATCATCTTTCTGACCGCCAAGACCGAGACGGCCGATCTGGTGAAGGGGTTCGAGCTTGGCGCGGTGGACTACGTGAGCAAGCCGTTCAACGCGCACGAACTGACGGCGCGCGTCCACACGCACCTGACCATCGATCGGCTCCGCACGAGTGTTTCCGAGAAGAACGCGGCGCTCGAGCGGGCGCAGGCGCAGATGAGTGCGGAGCTCGACCTCGCGCGGGCGATGCAGATGGCCATCCTGCCCTCTCGGTTTCCGGCGGCCCCCGGCTGCGACGGTGCCGCGCGCATGCTGCCGGCCACCGCAATGGGCGGCGACTTCTACGATTTCATCGAATTGCCCGGTGGGCGCATCGGCCTCGTGATGGCCGATGTCTCGGGCAAGGGCGTTCCTGCCGCCTTCTTCATGGCGGTCGCACGGACGAATCTGAACGCGCTGGCAGCCGGCGCATCGGGGCCGGCGGAGTGCCTCGAGCGCACCAATGACGTGCTGCTCACGCAGAATCCGATGGATCTCTTCGTGACCGTGTTCTATGCCGTGTTCGATCCGGCCACGGGGGTGCTCACCTATGCGAATGGTGGGCACAACCCGCCGATGTTGCGGCGGGCGAACGGCACCGTGGACATTCTCTCCGACGCCAGCGGGCTGGTCCTCGGCATGTTCCCGGCCACCTACCAGCAACACACGGTGCACCTGACCGCGGGCGACATCCTTGTGCTCTACACGGACGGCGTGACCGAGGCCTTCAATGTCCGCGACGAGATGTACGAAGAGGCGCGCCTGCTGTCCCGAGTACGGGCGCATGCCGGCGGTGGAGCCACGGCGCTGGTGTCCTCGATCGTGGATAGCGTGATCGAGTTCTCCGGGACCGCCCCGCAATCCGACGACATTACGGTGGCGGTCCTGTCGTGGGCCGGTGCGGCGTCAGCCGCGAGTTGAGCCGAGCCCTGGGTAGCGGCTAGGGCAGCGCCTCGAGCGCCGCGCGCAGTACGGCATGCGCGTCCGCAAGGGCAAAGCCCTGCACATGCGTTTCGAACTGCGCGAACGGCTCTTCCCCAAGCAGCGCGCGGAACAGATCGCGATGCGTTTCGAGGTCTTCCGCGGCATCGACCTCGAAATCGGCCAGGCGCTGCAGCATCCGCTCCGCGACGGGGCGATCGGTGGCGGGCGTGAACGCCGTGATGACCGGAGTGTCCTCGGCCGACCCCGACGCACCGGTGTACGCGGGCCCTAGTTTCTCGCGCAGCGTGGCCATCGCCCTCTCCAGCGTCGAGACGCGCGAGGTGAGGGCGACCGCAGCACTCCCTGTTCGCAGCGCGGATTCAACCGCTTCCGCGGCGGCCTGCACCGCACCAGCCCCGAGTGAGCCTGCCACGCCACGAATCGTATGCGCGAGCCGTTCTGCAGTCGCCTGGTCGCCACTGGCAAGGCTGCCGCCGATGCGATCCGCGATATCGGCGTCCTGCGTCACGAACCGGCGCAGCAGCTTTGTGTAGAGCTCCACATTCCCCGCCACGCGCGAGAGCCCGTCGTCGACGTCCAGCTCCGGAATGCGCGGCAGCGCCGCGCCGAGTGTGAGCGACTCGCTCGGTGCCGCCGGGCCACCGTCGGCAGCACGTGCTGCCCGGACGGCCGCCGCCTGCGCTGGCGTGTAGTACTTCTCGATGGTCGCGAAGAGCACCGCCGGAGCAATCGGCTTGGTGATGTGTTCATTCATGCCTTCGGCGAGGCAGCGCGCGCGCTCTTCCTGCGACGCGTGCGCCGTCATCGCAATGATCGGCAGATCGGTGAACCGTGCGTCGTTGCGGATGGCGATCGTCGCCTGATGCCCGTCCATCTCCGGCATCTGCAGGTCCATGAAGACCAGGTCGAACGCTGTCGGATTCGCCAGCAGCAGCTCAACGGCTTCGCGACCGTTGTTCGCCACAGTCACCTGCGCACCGGCGTCTTCCAGCAGTTCCGTCGCGATCTGCTGGTTGATCTCGTTGTCCTCCGTCAGCAGGATCCTCGCGCCGGCACAACGATCACGATCGTCGTCGAGTCCCGCGGTCCGTGCGGTAACGCCCACGCTCGCCGAAGAATCGGCGAACAGGTTCACGAGCGTATCGAGCACCATCGACTTGCTGACGGGCTTGACCATGAAGCCATCGAGGTCCAACGCCCCGGCCGCTTCCTTCACTTCTTCACCATTGAAGGCGGTCACCATGACGACGGCGGGCTGCGTCACCAACGCGGCGTCTTCCCGTAGCAAGCGCGCCGTCTGGATGCCATCCAGCCCCGGCATGCGCCAGTCCATGAACACCACGTCGTAGGCCGTCGCCTCGTCGCGATTGTGATGCCGGATCGCGGCCAGTGCCTCCGACCCCGAACTCACCGAATCCACCGACGCCACGAGATCGCCGAGGGAATCGGCCAGGATGTCCCGTGCGACGGGATTGTCATCCACCACGAGCGCTCGCAGACGGTGCATCACCTCGGGGATGACCGTCCGGCGGTCGGTGACCTGACCGATGCCGACCCGCACCGTGAAGAAGAAGGTGCTGCCTTCGCCCGGCACGCTTTCCAGTCCCACTTCACCGCCCATCAGCTCCACGAGCGTGCGCGTGATCGTGAGCCCGAGCCCCGTGCCGCCGTGCTTGCGGGTCGTCGACATGTCGGCCTGCGTAAACGGCTGAAAGAGCCGTGCGCACTGCTCGGCGGTCATGCCCGATCCCGTGTCACGCACGGTGAATCGCAGCAGCGCGTCGTCGTCCACCCGCTCCACGAGGGCGACCTTCACGTGGATCTCGCCCTTCTCGGTGAATTTGACGGCGTTGTTGATGATGTTCGTGAGCGCCTGGTTCAGTCGCAGCGGATCACCGATCAGGTCCACCGGTACCGAACCGGGGATGTCCACCAGAAACTCCAGGCCCTTTTCGTAGGCCTTCTGGCTCGTGACGGTCGTGACCGCGCGCATCACGTCCTCGAGGTTGAACTCCGTCGACTCGATGTCGAGCTTGCCCGCCTCGATTTTCGAGAAGTCGAGGATGTCATTGATGATCCCGAGCAGCGAGCTGCCGGCGGTGTGGATCTTGGAGACGTAGTCGCGTTGCTTGGGGGTCAGCTCCGTCTTGAGCGCAAGATGGGCAAGCCCGATGACCGCATTCATGGGCGTGCGGATCTCGTGACTCATGTTCGCCAGGAACTGCGACTTCATCTGGCTCGCGTTGTCGAGCTCCTCGCTCTTCTGGTGAATCTCCGCGTATAGCCGGGCATTCTGAATCGCCATCACGGACTGGGTGGCGAAGGTCTGCAACAGGCTCACGCGCGAGGCATCGAAGGCACCGGGCTCGCGACGACGGATCACGATACCGCCAACGATGTCGTCGCCATTGAGGATGGGAACGCCGAGCAGACCGCGGAATCCTCCCCCCTTCTTGTTCGCCGCGCGCAGCTGGTAGGTCGCATCGTTCTCGAGATCCTCCACCATGTGCGGCCCACGCTTGGCGGCAGCGGATCCCACGACGCTGCCGGGACCGATGCGAATGCGCGATCCGCGTAGCGAGGCCACCATCTCGTCCGACATCCCCACGTTGAAGCGCGGATCGAATACCTGCTCGGCCTCGTCGAACAGGTAGAGCGTCCCCGAATCCGCACCGCCCAGTCGCACCGCGGCGGTGATGATCGCCTCGAGCACGGTATTCATGTCGAGCGAGGCATTCACGACCCGGCCGGTCTCGGCCAGCACCTGCATGTCTTCCTGCTGCGCCAGCAGCTGCGCCTGCTGCTCCATGAGGGTGCGCTGCGACTGCGTGAGCGCACTCGTCTGGGCTTCGAGCTCCTCCGCCTGCTCGCGGGTGCGATCGAGCAGCTCCTGTGTGCCGAGATTGCGCTGCAGAATATCGAGCTGCAGGGCCACCATCGGCATCACTTCGTCGAGCAGCAGCCGTTGGGATTCATTCAGAGGGGTGAAGAGGGCAAGCTCGAGCACACCCAACACACCCTGCTTCGATTGAATCGGGAGGGCCGTAAGGACTCGCGGTGTGGCCGAGCCGGTGGACGACGACACGCGGACGAAGCCGGGCGGCACGTCAGCCCAGACCAACAACCGGCGGTCCATCGCACACTGCCCGGTCAACCCTTCACCGATGGCGATGGTCGGAGTGACCGCCGCCGCCTCGAGGCCGTGGGTCGCCATGCACACCAGCACCCCAGCGGCGGCATCGACGCGGTACACCGATGCAGCGCCCGTCTGCAGCTCGGGCATGAGCACCGACAGCAGCTGCTGCCCGAACTCCGCGGCACTCTCCGCGGTTTGCAAGGCGGCCGATACGCGCGCGACCAGCGCCTTTCGCTGTCGCTGCCGCTCCACCTCGTCGGCCGCACTCCGATACCGTTGCAGCGACCGCGCGACATCGCCGACCTCGCTGGTATCCTCCTGATGGTGAATGCGCGCGTTGGCGCGGCCGGCCAGCAGGTCGTCGACGTCGTGTTTGAGCACGTCGAGCGGTCGTACGACCCGCACGTAGAAGAATCCCAATGTGAACAGCAGCAGCGCCGCGGCAGCGATGAGACACACCTGGCGAACGATCCGGGCCGTCCGTGCCCCCTGCTGCGCGGTGCTGAGGCTGGCATTCAGCCGCTCGGTGACCTTCCCGCGAAACTCGTCCAACCCGTCGAGAATCTCGGCCTTGCGGGTGCGGTACTCTTCGCCGTACACGAGGGAGACCGCCTCGGTGAATCGTTTCGCCCCGGCGGCGGCGAACGCCTGGTCCTCCAGCGCGATCAGCGCCGTCGATCGGGCGAGCGTGTTGTCGAGCAGGCGGGACTCGTCGCCCGTGAGACCGAGCGCCTTCAGCTTCTCGACCGCCTTCGTGCGATTGCGATCACGTGCGACTTCGGCCTCGAAGTCGTCGCGCCACCGGGTGTCGCCCGTGGCGGCGAAGGCACGGACATCGGCGGTGAGACGGTCCGACCCCTGACGTAGCTGGTCGAGCGCCAGCAGGGCGGCGGGGAGTGTGGTTTCCGCCTTCGCCTGCTCCTGCAAGAGGCGCTGCTCGGTGCGGTTCGCCAGAAACCAGCCGCCGAGCAGTGGCAGGGCGATGAGCAGGATCAGCGTGTTGGTCGTCTTGATGCGCATGAACAGGCGGGCGGGAGCGACGGCTTCGCGGAACATCGACCAGGACGTCGATGGAGCGGCACGGCGCGATCACCAGACCATGCCGGGCGCCGGGTCGATCGTCAAGGCTGAGGTCGCAGCGCGCATTTCGGCGCTATATTGCCGCGTGACGGACCCGACCGGCGGGTCTGTGCGTCGACCGCACGCGTCTTCGTCTCCTCACCCACCGCACCCATGCCTGCTCCCGCCACGTACACCCTCGCCGGTCGACTGGACGGCTTCACCTCGCCCACGCACGAGGCGGAGCTCAAGGCGCTATTGGCCGGAGAGGCGCAGTCGGTCACCATCGACCTCAGCCAGCTCGACTACGTGAGCAGCGCGGGACTGCGTGTCCTCCTGACGACGGCCAAGATGGCCAAGGCCAAGGGCGGGGACGTGGTCCTCACCTCCCCGACGCCGGCCGTTCTCGAGGTGCTCAAGATCAGCGGGTTCGACAAGATCTTCGAGATCCGGAACTGAACGGGCATGTCGACTTCGACTCCGCTGTCACTGACCGAAGAGCTGTTGCTGGTGGCGCTCGACGATGAGTCGGGCCACCTCATCCACCTGCTCCCGTTCTCCCTGGAGACGGCAATTGCGGCCGCGCTGCTGATGGACCTCATGCTGGCCGGGCGGATCGATACCGACGCGGCGCAGCTCTTCGTGATCTCCCCGGCACCCACGGGGTCGTCGCTGCTCGACGACGTGCTCGCGCGCATCACCGCCGAACCCCAGCCGTTGTCGAGTGCGGAGTGGCTGCGCCGGCTCGCCATCCCGGGTCCCGAGATGCGCGACCGGATTCTCGACCAGCTCGTCCAGCGCGGCGTGCTCAAGTCGGTGGAGAAGCGCCTCTTGTGGGTTTTCAAGACCCGCGTGTATCCGCCCACGAGCGGCATCGAGGAGCGCGAGGTGAAGAGCCGCGTCATGACGCTGCTCAACAACGACGAGATTCCCGATGCGCACGATGCGATGCTCGTGGGGCTGCTCCGGGCCACCGGGATCATGGAGCGGCTGCTGAGCGAATCCGAGTACCAGCGGCTTCGCCCGCGCATCGATCAACTCTCGGAGCTCGAGGAAGTGAGCCGGGCGCTCACGCGCGAAGTCGCCGAACTGTACGTACTGCTCGCGTCGGCGCGCGTCCCGATGGCGTAGTCCCGTTGCCGGGGCGCGTCCGGCGCTAGGCCGGGCGCTGCTGCTGTAGCCAGCTCCGCAGCTCCGGCGACATCGACGTGAAACGCACGCGTGCCGGCGGCGTATCGCCGGCGCCCGGGCGCGTGACCTTGCCGTAGATCTCGCCGCTCGGGCCACCGCCGACGGTCGCCGGCACGAGCAGTTTGATGTTGTCGAACACCGCCAGCGGTGCGCCGGTGGCCAACTCACCGTCCCGCAATGAGCAGCCGAGCAACAGGCCCTCGTGCGGCACGCGACCAACCGCCTTCTCGTCGAGCAGGAGGCATTGTACGGCCAGCGGCGCGTGCAGGAGCGGCAGCGCCGCTTCGCTGACGGGCAGCGACAGATGGTATGGCGCGCCGATGCCCGTGACCTCGTACAGCGTGAGGCTGCGCGCGGCCCCCTTGGGTTGCACGCTGAAGGTCTGGGGCACCTCCAACGGCGCCTCGACCGCGTCGCGCGTACTCTCCGACACCAGCAGCTGGCCGCCGGCGGTGAAGGACTCGATGCGACCGGCCAGATTCACGTTCGAGCCAACGGCGGCGTACTTGGTGCGTCGCTCCGAGCCGATGTTGCCCACGATGACGCGGCCGGTGTGTACACCGATGCCCATCTCGAGCACCGGTCCCCCACGTCCCTGCAGTTGCTCGTTCACCCCGACCATCGCGCCCTGCATGGCGATGGCACAGGCGACCGCCCGTTCGGCATGATCTTGTCGGGCCACGGGAGCGCCGAACATCACCAAGATTGCGTCACCGATGATCTCGTCGATCGTGCCGTCGAAGCGGTAGATCACCTCCACCATCGCTTCGAGGTAGAGATTGAGCGCCGAGATGACCTCGTGCGGGGGCAAATGCTCCGTGAGCGCGGTGAAGCCCCGCAGATCGGACATGAGAATGGTGAGCTCCCGCTCCTCGCCGCCGATCTCCAGTCCCTCCGGCGTTTCGAGAATGCTCGTCACGACTTCTTCCGACACGTAGCGTCCGAAGGCGTTCCGGACGATCTCGTTGACGCGGGCCAGCTCGCGCGCCTGCTCGGCGAGACCAAGGCGCAGCTGGTTCATCGTCAGATGCGTCTGGACGCGCGCGAGCAGTTCGTGCGCGTTGAACGGTTTGCTCACATAGTCCACCGCGCCCAGCTCGAACGCCTTCACGAGATCGGCCGTTTCGGTCTTCGCCGTGAGGAAGATCACCGGGATGTCGCGCCACGCCGGGTTGGCCTTGATGTGGGCACACGCCTCATACCCGTTCATCACCGGCATCATGATGTCGAGCAGGATGAGATCGGGACGCACACGATCCATCACCTCGAGCGCCTGCTGGCCATTCGTCGCCGCCAGCACCTGATACCCCGCCGTCTTGAGTGTCGCGGCAAGGGTCTGGATGTTGGCCGGCGTATCGTCGACGACCAGAATGCGTCCGGGCACCGCGTGTGCCGCCACCGCGTCCGTCATCGCCGCCTCATCACGAGCACTACGCACCGTCGGCATGGCGCATGCTCAATCCGTGGCAGTCGAGGTGATGGTGGGCCATGTGGCGATGAAGTCGGGAAGGCGGAAGACGGACGTCGGAAAGTACCGTCCACCATGGAGGCTGGATAGCGCGATGGCAACGATGATGGCGCACCGCTCTTGCCGGCCGGAAGCACACGGCGATTATTGGAGCATGCCCATCGACTTCGACGTCGCGCCCGTGCGCATCCGCGTGCTGGGATGTTCCGGCGCGATCGGTGCGGGACAGCGCACCACCGCCTTCCTGCTCGACGACCGCGTGCTGCTCGACTGCGGTACCGGCGTGGGAGAACTCACGGTCGAGGAAATGGCGCAGATCGACGACGTGGTGCTCACGCACGCGCATCTCGATCACGTGCAGCTGCTCCCGATGCTGGCCGAGGTGGCGTGCGAGACGCGGATGATCCCCGGTGGACGCGGGCCGATCCGGGTGCATGCCCTGCCCGAGACGCTGGAGGCGTTGCGCAGCCACCTGTTCAACGGCGTCATCTGGCCCGACTTCCTGCGCATTCCAAGCGTCGATCAGCCGACGCTCACGCTGCACCCCTTCGCCGTGGGCGACACGCTGCGCCTCGGCACCGGCCGTGCGACCCGTCGCCTCCTGCTGCTGCCCGCCGCGCATGCGGTGCCGGCGTGTGGCATCGCCGTCGACACGGCGGAAGGCTGGTGGGTGTTCACGGGAGATTCGGGACCCCACGACACGTGCTGGTCGATGCTCGCCGGCATTCCGATTGCCCAGCTGGTGGCCGACGTTTCGTTCCCCAACGAGCAAGCCGCACTCGCCGAGCGTGCGGGTCACCTGATTCCCGCAACGCTCGCACGTCTCCTGCAGCGCTTGCCCGGCTCCATCCCGGTGCACGTCTCGCACCTCAAGACCGGCGACGCCGATCGCGTGATGACGCAGGTGTGGTCGATCGACACGCCGCATCGCGTGAGCCGTCTGGTGCGTGAACAGCGCTTCGAAATGGCCGCCGCCGGCGACGCCGTTACAGACGCAGTTGCTCGAGCAGGTCGGTAAACGCCGGTTGCCCGAGCAGCGGTGCGTATTCGTGCCGCGCGCCGAGATAGATCACATCGGGATCACGCTCTTCGACGGCCTGCTGCAGCCACGTGATGGCCTCCGCGGGGGCGCCGCTGGCCAGATGGGCACGGGCGATGAGAGAGGCACCCACATAGCGCTCCTCCCGCAGCCCGAGTAGCCCGTCACGCACCGCGTCGGCGCGTGACCGGTCGCCGCGCGCGGCGGAAACGAGGGCCCCCAGCGTGAACATCTCCGGTGAGCCACCGGTGAGCTCGATCGCCTGACCCACGCTCTCTTCGGCACCTTCCATGTCGCCTGCGCCCAACTGCGCCTGGCCCAGGAAGAAGTGCGCCATCCCGAACGAGGGAGCGAGGGCGAGCGTTTGCCGGTGGCGCGCGATGGCGTCGTCGCAGCGACCAGCGAGCGCCAGGACGATGCCGGCCGTCGCGCTGATGCTGAGCGACAGCGGATCCAGCGCCTGCGCGGCGGCGATGTCCGCCATCGCGTCATCGAAGCGCGCGAGCGGCACCCAGAGCGCCACGGCGCGCCACTGGTGCGCGGTGGCGTAGGCCGGCGCGAGCGTGAGCGCGCGGGCGAAACTGGCTTCCGCCGACGCCCAATCGTAGTCGTACACGGCCGCCACCATGCCCAAGGCGGCGTGCGGTTCGGCGAGCGAGGGATCGATCGCCAGGGCCCGGCGCGCCATCTCGCGCGCGAGGGGCATGACCTCGTGCGGGGCGCGCGCGCCGTAGGTGCCGAGCACGACATAGCTGTCGGCGAGACCGGCGAAGGCGGGGGCGAAGTGCGGATCGCGCTCCGTGGCCGCGCGGAAAAGCGTCACGGCCTCTTCGAGCGCCTCCTCAGTCCGACGATTCCACTGGAAACGGCCCTTGAGATAGAGCTCGTAGGTCTCGACATCGGTCGACGGCGCGGCCGCGCGCGCCACGGGAGGGGCCGCCGGTGATGCATCGCCACCGCCGAGCAGCGTGGCCTCGAGCGCGCCCGAAATGCTGGCGCTGATCTCGTCCTGAATCGCGAACACGTCATCGAGCTGCCGGTCGAACTTCCCGCTCCAGAGCTGCTGGCCGTCGTCGACGCGGAGCAGCGCGACCTTCACACGCAGGCGGGTGCCGGCGCGCTGCACGCTGCCCTCGAGGACATGCGCAACACGGAGGGCCGCACCGATGGACGCGAGATCATCCGGTTTGCCGCGAAACGCATAGCTCGACGTGCGCGCCGCGACCTGCAGCGTGCGCAGCCGACCAAGGGCGCTGATGACCTCGTCGGCAATACCATCGGCGAGGAAGGCATTTTCGGGATCGTGGCCGATGTTGGTGAACGGCAGCACCGCGATGGACGGCAGCGCCGGCGCAGCCGGTACCGGCATGCTCGCCGTCACGCGACCCAGTTCGGTGGCGAACGCTCCTGCCGTGGGAAAGCGGTCGGCCGGATCACGGCGCAGCGACCGGGCGAGTGCGCGGGCCACGTGGGCAGGGACATCGGCACGCTTGTGCTCGATGGGGGCGGGCTCCTCGACGAAGCGCTTCGCCAGGACCGCCTGCACGGTGGGCCCCGTGAACGGGGGCTCGCCGGACAGCATCTCCCACAACATGAGCCCGAGCCCGTACTGGTCACTGCGACCATCGAGCCCGCCCTCACCGGCTGCCTGCTCGGGGCTCATGTACGCCGGCGTGCCGACCGCCGTGCCGGCCTCGTCGCCGTCGGCCTCCTCCATCGACGCCGACATGGCGCGCGCGACGCCGAAATCGAGCACCACCGCGTGCCCCGCGAGCATCAGCACGTTCTCCGGCTTGACGTCACGATGCAGCACGTCAGCGGCATGCGCGTAGTGCAGCGCATCGGCCACTTCGCGCGCGATCTGCACCGCTTCACCCACCCCGAGCGCGCCCTGTCGATCGAGCCGCGCCCGTACGTCCTCCCCGTCGACGAACGGCATGACGTAGAAGGGCACCCCATCGGCGGTGCCGGAGTCCAGTAGCGGCAGAATGTGCGGATGCGTGAGGCGCGCGGCGAGCTGGATCTCCCGCAGGAATCGTTCGGCACCAAACGAGGCAGCGACTTCCGGCAGCATCACCTTCACCGCCACATGGCGATCGTGCTTGAGATCCCGGGCCAGATACACGCGCGCCATACCGCCCACGCCGAGCTCACGCTCGAGACGGTAGCGGTCAGCCAGCGCATGTTCGAACGCAGAACGCGCTGGACCACTCGTCGATTCGGGCGGGCGTGACATCAGGCGGTGGGCCGGAAAACGGGGAAGGGTGACGAATCGCTATGATCCGGCCCGACAGGTACGTTAGGGCTCCAGCCGTTCCCCTGCCACTACGCTTCCATTCCACGTCCCCATGCCGTCCGTCTTTTCCGCCCACCCGAAGCGATTCCGGTGTGCCTTCACGATGGCGGCGCTGCTGCTGGCGACCGGCTGCCGCGACGACGCGCCCCCGAGTTCGCGCCCCGTCATCGGGCTCATGCAGGTTGCTTCACTCGCCCCGCTCGACGACGCGAAGGCCGGCTTCCTCAAAGCACTCGCCGATTCCGGCTATGTGGCGGACTCCACCGTCACCATCATCGAACGGAATGCCCAGGGCGACATTCCGACGCTCACCCTCATCGCGAACGAGTTCGTGCAGCGCGGCGTGACGCACGTGGCCACGCTGGCCTCGGTGACCGCCCAGAGCGCGATGAAGGTGATCACCGATCGGCCGCTCGTGTTTGGCGCCGTGGCGAACCCGTACATCATCGGGGCCGGCACGAGCCCCACGGAACACCGCCCGAATGTCACCGGCGCCGAGAGCCCCTTGCCGGTGGACAAGTCGCTGGCGGTCGCCATCGAGGCGTTCCCCGCCGTCAAGGTCTGGGGCACCCTGTTCGATCCGGCCGATCCGTTCGGCGAGTTCTACGTGCAGAAGACCAAGGCGGCCGCTGCCGCCCTCGGCGTCGAACTGCGCGTCGTGGCGTGCACCAGCCCGTCGGACATCGTGAGCGGCGTGCAGACGCTGCGCGCCCAAGGAGCGCAGGGGATCATGCAGATCCCGAGCGTCATGATCACCGGGGGCATGCCGGCCATGGTGAAGGCCACCCGCGAGGCACAGCTCCCGCTCGTGACGAGCACCACCGGCACGCCGGGGCCACCACTCGCCCTCGGCGCCAGCTTCCGCGACAACGGCTACGACATGGGGCTGGTCATGATCCGCGTGCTGCGCGGCGAATCGCCGGCGGTGATTCCGTTCCGCACCACCGTGAAGGCGCGCCTCGAAGTGAATCTCGCCGCGGCGGCCAGCTATGGCGTGGTCATTCCGCAGACCATCATCGACCGCGCCGATTCTGTCATCACCGAAACGGGCGCGGCGGCGCGTGGCCCACAGACTCCCGCCGCCACGGCGCCGACCGCCCCTGGCAACTCGCCGTGGGCGCTCTGGCTGTCCACGCTCGCCCAAGGGCTCGCCTTCGTGGCCCTCGCGTGGGGCGTGTACCTCTCCTCCCGCGTGCTGCGCTTCCCCGACATCACCCCCGATGGCAGCCTCCCGCTGGGCGCCGCGGTGGCGGCCGCGCTCATTCTCGCCGGTGTCCATCCGGTGCTGGCGACGCTGGCCGCCTTCCTGGCGGGCATGCTCGCGGGCTACCTCACCGGCGTGATGCACACCCGGTTCGGCGTAACCGAGTTGCTCACCGGTATCCTCGTCATGACGGGGCTGTACTCGGTGAACCTGCGGATCATGGGACGGTCGAATCTGTCGATGCTCGATCAGCCCTCGGTCGTGACGACTCTCCACGACGCGCTGCCGATGTCCGTCGCCTGGAATGCGGACGTGACCTTCGCCCTGATCTTCGGCGTGATGATGCTCGCGCTCGGGCTCGTGCTCACATGGTACCTGCGCACCGATTTCGGGCTGGCCATGCGTGCCGTCGGCGACAACCCGGCGATGATCATGGCGCAGGGCGTCGATCGCCGCCGCATGATCGAACTCGGTCTCGCGCTTGCCAACGGGCTCGTCGCCTTCTCCGGTGCGCTCATCGCGCAGTATCAGGGCTTCGCCGATGTCGGCATGGGCGTCGGCACCCTGGTGGGCGGTATGGCGGCCGTGATCCTCGGCGAGACACTCAAGGGGAAGCGATGGGGACTGGGCGCTACCGTGACGATGGTGGCCCTCGGCGCCATCGGGTTCCGGGCCCTCATCGCCGTCGCGCTGCGCATTGGCCTCGACCCCATCGATCTCAAGCTCGCCACGGCGGCGTTCGTGCTGGCTGCCCTCGTTCTCCCCACGCTGCGCAAGCGCGTCTTCAGAAGCGGTGCGTCCCGATGATTCAGATCACGAAGCTGCACAAAACCTTCGAACAGCCCGGCGGCGAACAGGTGCACGCGCTGCGCGGCATCGACCTGACCCTCACCGATGGACAATTCCTGACGGTGATCGGCAGCAATGGGTCGGGGAAATCCACCACGCTCAACGCGATCGCGGGCGTGTTCTTCCCCGACTCCGGCACGATCCGCATCGGTGAGACCGACGTGACGCGCGTCCCCGAGCATCAGCGCGCCGCGCTCATCGGCCGCGTGTTTCAGGATCCGTTCAAAGGCAGCTGTCCCACACTCACGGTCGCCGAGAACATGCGCATGGCCGAATTGCGCGGCCTGCCACGCGGGCTGCGACGCGGGCTCGATCGGGCAGCGCTCGATCGGTATCGCGCCCTCCTCGCCTCCCTCGGCATGCGGCTCGAGGACCGCGTGCTCGCGCTGATGGGCACGTTGTCCGGCGGACAGCGCCAGGCCATCACACTGCTCATGGCCACCCTGCGTCGACCGCAGTTGCTGCTGCTCGACGAGCACACGGCGGCCCTGGATCCGCGGGCCGCGGATCAGGTCATGCGCGTGACCGAGTCGGTCATTCGCGAGCAGCGGCTCACCGCCTTCATGGTCACGCACAGCATGGAGCAGGCGGTGCAGTACGGCGATCGCACCATCATGATGCACCGCGGGGCCGTCATTGCCGATCTGTCGGAAGAAGAACGACGTGGCGTGTCAGAAGCCGATCTGCTCGGCCGGTTCGCGGAGCTGCGCTATACGGCCGAGATGCGTTTCACGCAGGAATTCTCGGCGGCGACGACGGCGTGAGCGATCTGGAGATCCGCCAGCAGGGAGAGGTGCTCACTCTCTCCGGACGCTTGTCGGGCGCGACCGCGCCCGAGCTCGAGCACTGGCTGATGGCTCCGGCACAGGCATCACGGGTGTGGGATCTGTCCCGCCTGACGTTCATATCCAGCGCCGGACTTCGCGTACTCCTGCGGCACGAGAAGCAAGTGCGCCAGCAGGGCGGGGCCACGTTGCTCGCGGGCGTGGTGCCCGCGGTGCAGGAGGTGCTGCGCATCACGGGGCTCGCGACCTTCTGGCCTCAGGCCACGGAGCTCCCGGCCAGCACGACCACGGCCGGTGACAGAGCGCCGCCAGCGGTGGCGCCGGTGGTGCCGCCCACGCAGTGGCACACGATGCGCGGCGTGCGGTTTCGCTTCACGACGCACCACGCAGCGCCCGGCACCCTCGTCCGATGGAGCGGGGCAGACTGGCGCGGGGTGAGCGTTCAGGAGCTTGGTCTCGCCTTCGGACGAGGCGGACTCGGGGCGCGCCGCGAAATCGCAACCGCACAACCGATCGACTTCGGCGTGGTAGGGCGATCGCTCAGCCTGCGACTCGACGATGGCGAATGCGATGTGCTGTCGATCGCGGACCCGGCATCGACGTTCGTGCGCGTCACCGATGGCTGGTCGATGACCGGTGACCCCGACGCGACGCTCTGGCTGCCCGACGGCGCGAATCAGGACCTGCTCCGGGACATTGTACGCGCAGCTTCCGGCGCCTCGTGGAACGCCGTACTCCTCGTGTCCCCCGCAACGACCGTCGACGGGCCCGCGCGCCTCGTGTTGGCGGTAGTGCCGCCCGAGGCCGATGCGACGTGGCATGGGTGCACGTTCGCGGCACCGGGACTCTCGACGAGCGAGGTGTGGTCCGCCACGGCACTCGTGGAGCGCCTGCCGGAATTCCTCGCCGAGGGAAGCGGCACATCGCTTGTACCGACGATGCTGACCGATATCCTGCCGGAGTCGCTGGTCTTCGTCTGGGGCGCCTCCCAACCGGTGGATGCCGCGACCCACGGGCTCGTGCTCGACGTTCCCGCCGGGGGGCCCGGTTTCGGCGACGAGACTGAGTTGATCGCACGTGCGCTCTACGCTGGCTGTCGCCGCGTCACACTGAAGCCCCTCACCGGTGGCTTCTCGGCGGCGACGTGGCAGGTGGAAAGCCTCGACGAACACGGACGGCGTCTCCTCCCCACTGTGCTCAAGATCGGGCCCCCGTCGATGATGAACCGTGAGCACGCCGCGCACGAGCGCTACGTGCAACCGTTCATCCTCAACAACGCCACGGTCGGACTCGGGCGAACCGCACAGGGCGATGCAGTGGGATTGCGCTACAATTTTCTGGGGGTCACCGGCGACACGGCGGATCTGCAGACGCTCGCGCGACGATGGCGCACCGACCCCCCTGCGCGCACCCTCGCGTTGTACGAGACGCTCGCCCAGCGCACGCTGCATCCGTGGTACGGTCAGGCCCGCGAACGGACGCCTTGTCTCTACGCAGACCACAACCCGCTGCGGCTCTTCCCCGCCCTGCCCGCAATCGCCCGCGAAACGCTGCCCTTTTCGCTCGACGAGCCGACGCTGTACTGCGCGCCCCTCGGCCGATCGCTGCCGAATCCGTGGTGGTTCCTGGCGCACGAATTTCCGCGCCGCGCCGCGCAGGCGATCCCCTGCAGAGTCTCGATCACGCACGGCGACCTGAATCTGAACAACGTGCTCAGTGATGAGCGCGACAATCTGTACGTGATCGACTTCTCGGAAACGCGCGAGCGTTCGGTCGGTAGTGATTTCGCGCGCCTCGAAGCCGTCTTCCTCCTGGAGGATCTGAGCGTCGACGACGAAGCGCACGAGGCGCGGCTGCTCCGTGATTACGAAACCCTGTATGCCCCACCACGCGCGTGGCACGAGACACCGGCGGCGCTCACGGCATTACCGCCGGAGCGTCTCGCGTTCGTGACCCAGTTGCGACGACTGGCCGCGACCTACCTTGGCACGTCATCGCCGGGCGAGGCCTATCTGCTGCCAGCGTTCGAGTGGACACTACCGATCATTATGTTCGGTAATCAGCCGCTCCGCGTGCGACGTCTCTCCACCTTCGTCGCGGCGCTTCAGCTGGAGCAGCTGGAGCGGACATCGTCGCGCCAGGTTTGACGCGTACTCCTCACTCCCAAGTCCTGCCCTATGTACGAACGAGCGGTTCACCAGCAGACTTCGTCGCGACGACAGACGTCACGAGCGTGGCCGGGCGCCCGTCTCGCGCGCGGTCTCGCCGGTCTGCTGGCATTCGCAACGGTTGCCTGCCAGAGCGGTGACACGACGATCACGACACTCGACGATGCCGCCACGGCCCGCATCGGCGTCATGGCCGGCTCGACCGGCGAGCAGATCGTGCTGCAGCGGTTCCCGAACGCGGATATCCGGACCTTCGACGACATCATGGACGCCGTGTCGGCCATTCGTGCGGAACAGCTCGATGCGGTCGTCACGGCGTTTCCCGGGGCGCTGCAGGTCACCAAGAGAAATCCCGACCTGACGCTCGTGGACGAGCCGCTGTCGGCGGAGAACACCGCCGTGGCCGCGCGTCAGTCGGACACGGCGCTACTGGCGGCGGTGAACCGGGCGCTCGATTCGATGCGGGTCGACGGCACGCTGGCGGCCATGAAGCAGCGGTGGTTCAAGCCGGACCTCAGCCCGTACGACGAGCCCGACATCCCCAACGCGACCACGGGCGAGCCCCTCACGATCGGGGTGTCCGCCACGCGCGAACCGTTCAGTTTTGTCGACGGCAATGGACGAATCACCGGGCACGACGGTGAACTGGCGCGTCGCCTGGGCATGCTGCTCAAACGCCCGATCGTGTTCTTGAACATGAAGCTGATGGCGCTGATCCCGGCGCTGCAGTCCGGCAAGATCGATCTGGTGGTCACGGGCATGTCGGACACCCCCGAACGCCGCAAGCGGGTCGCGTTCTCCACCTCGTACTACGAGAACGCGCAGCGGATGCTGGTGCGCGTGCCCTCGCCGGCGACAATGAGCACGGCGGCCACGGCGGCCGGTGCCAGCGGATTCCGCACGATCGAGGACGCCGCCACGCGTCCGATCGGCGCGTTGATGGGCTCCGCGCACGAGGCGTGGGTGCGGAAGACGTACCCGAAGGCGCCACTGCTCCTCTACAACGGTACCCCCGACGTGTTGCTGGCCGTCCAGCAAGGGAAGGTGGAGGTCGCCCTGTTCGACGAGGTACCGCTGCTGGGGATCATGCGCGCGAATCCGACCTTCGGCATGCTTGGCGAGCCCCTCTTCACCTTCGACGTGGGCGCCGGGTTCGCGAAGAGCCGCGCGCCGTTGCGCGCCCAGTTCGACGCGCATCTCGCGGCGCTGAAGGCCAACGGCACGTACGACGACATGAAATGGCGATGGATCGAGACGGGCGTCACCGACATGCCGCCCATCGATGCCCCGCGTCCGAACGGTGTCCTCACGATGGGGGTAAACGACGGCAACCTGCCATTCGCCGGCACGAAGGATGGCAAGATCGTCGGCTTCGATATCGAGCTGGCCGAACGCTTCGCCGCCAGCCTCGGCAAGACGCTGCAGCTGTCCAACATGGAGTTCGGCAGCCTCGTCGCGGCCGTGGCATCGGGGAAGGTCGACCTGATCATGAGCTCGATCTACATCACCCCGGAGCGGCAGCAACGCATCGATTTCTCCGCGCCGTATTTCCGCATGAACACGCGCGCCTTCGCCCTCAAGTCGAAGATCGCGGCGTTCAGCGCCGACCGGGCCGCCGCCGCGACTCCGTCGTTCGGCGAGCGTCTTATGTCCAGCATCCGCTCCAACCTGATCGAGGAGAAGCGCTACCTGCTGCTGCTGGACGGGCTGAAGACAACCGTGCTCATCGCGCTGCTGTCGACGATCGCGGGAACGGTGATGGGCGCCTTCGTGTGCTACCTGCGCATGTCGGCGAACCGGCTGCTCTCGCGTGCGGCGATGGCGTACATCGCCGTGCTGCGTGGGACCCCGGTGCTCGTACTGCTGATGCTCGTGTTCTACGTGGTGTTCGCGTCGGTGGACATCAATCCGGTGTTCGTCGCCGTGCTCGCGTTCGGCATGAACTTCGCCGCGTACGTGGCGGAAATCTTCCGCACCGGCATTGAGAGTATCGACCGCGGCCAGACCGAAGCCGGGCTGGCGATGGGGTTCACGAAGGTCGCCACCTTCCGGCACATCGTGCTGCCGCAGACCGTGCAGCGCATTCTGCCGGTGTACAAGGGCGAGTTCATCTCCATGGTGAAGATGACCTCCATCGTGGGATACATCGCCGTGCAGGACCTCACCAAGGCGAGCGACATCATCCGCAGCCGCACCTTCGACGCGTTCTTCCCGCTGGTCCTGGTGGCTATCCTGTATTTTCTGATCGCGTGGATCCTCACCCGCGCGCTCGATGCGCTCGAGCGTCGCACCGACCCCCGGCGGCGCCGTCTGGCGCGGAGGCCCGCATGATCCACGTGGAGAAGCTCGCGAAGCAGTTCGGCGGCGTGGCCGTACTGAAGGACATCTCGTGCGAGATCCGGAAGGGCGAGGTCATCTCGATCATCGGCCCGTCGGGAACGGGCAAGAGCACGTTTCTGCGCTGTCTCAACCTGCTCGAGCGGCCCACCAGCGGGGCCATCGTCTTCGATGGCACGAACGTGCTGGCGCCCGGGGTCGACATCGCGAAGATCCGGCAGCGGATGAACATGGTGTTCCAGTCGTTCAACCTGTTTTCGCATCTCACCTGCCTCGAGAACCTCACACTTGGTCCGACACGGCTGCTCGGCAAGTCGGTGGCCGAGGCTGAGGCGCGGGGGCGCGAACTGCTGCGTCTCGTGGGGCTCGGCGAGAAGGCCGATCACCTCCCCGAAGAGCTGTCCGGTGGCCAGAAGCAACGCATCGCGATCGCGCGCTGCCTGGCCATGGAGCCCGACGTCATCCTCTTCGACGAGCCGACATCGGCGCTCGATCCGACCACGGTGAGCGAAGTGCTTGCGGTGATCCGCACACTGGCGCGTGAGGGAATGACCATGCTCATCGTCACGCACGAGATGGAGTTCGCGCGCAACGTGTCGACTCGTGTGATGTACATGGACGAAGGGGTGATTTACGAGCAGGGCCCGCCGCAGCAGATCTTCGACAGCCCCACGCGGGAGAAGACGCGCGCGTTCATTCAGCGGATTCGCCGTTTCACACAGCAGATCACGTCACCCGACTACGATCTGTATGCAATGAATGCGGAGATCATCACTTTCTGCGACCGGCACATTCTCCCCCGTCCCGCACGAGAGCGGCTGCTGCTGGTGGTGGAGGAGGTACTGCAGCTGTTCGGGCCACGGCTGGCCGTGTCGCCCCTCGACCTCTCCATCGGGTACTCGGAAACCGAGGAAACGCTGGAGCTGGTGGCCGAGGGGCAGGACGCCCCCTTCAACCCGCTCGAGGACGGCGGCGCGCCCGATGACCTCGGTGTCGTGCTGCTGCGCGGGATGACGGAGGATCTCACCTACGAGCGGACCAACGACAGCAACCGTCTGCGCATGCGCGTGCGGATGCGCTGATCGGCACGCCGCGATTCATTTGTTGCACGTCGACCCTGTCACTTCACTTCCTGGACTCTACTGCATGCGTACTCGTGTACTCCCGCGCCGCTTCTCCGCACTCATCGGACTGACCTGCCTGGCCGCACTGGCGGGTTGCAAGGAGCGCGCAAAGGTGAATTCACTCGCCGATCTGGGCGGCAAGGAGTTCGCGGTGCCGACGGGCACCGTGGCCGATCAGCTGGTCACCTCGAAGTTGCCGACGGCCACGTTCAAGTACTTCAACACGGTGCTGGATGCCGCGATGGCGGTGAAGGCGGGCAAGGCCGACGCCGCCGCCTACGATGAGCCGATCCTGCGCAACATCGTGGCGAAAAATCCTGGCTTGCGCGTACTCCCCGAGAAGATCACGACCGACGAGTATGGCTTCGCCATGCGTCTGGATGCCCCAGCGCTCAAGGAGGCGGTGGATGCCGTGATCGCCGACTCCCGCGCTAGCGGTCTCTATCAGGAGATGATGAACCGCTGGCTCCCGGCCCAGGGCGCGCCCGGTGCCATGCCGACCATCGCGGAGGGCACCGATGGCGAGCTGCGCTTCGGCACATCGGCGACGACGGAGCCCTTTTCTTTCATCGACGGCTCCCAGAAGATCGTGGGGATGGATGTCGAGTTCGCGGCGCGAGTGGCGCAGAAGCTCAACAAGCGCCTCGTCATCGTGAACATGGACTTCGGTGCCATGATCCCCGCATTGATCGCGGCGAAGGTCGACCTGATCGGCGCCTGCATCACCATTACCGAAGAGCGGAAGAAGGCCGTGCTCTTCTCGACTCCGTACTACACCGGCGGCATTTCGGCGCTCGTCAGGGAGTAGCGGGGCGGCCGCGATGGCTCACGACGCCTTCGTGCCCTTGCGCAACGGCATCGTGAGCAGCGCGCCGATGGTCCGATGTTCCGCCGGCGCCATGTGCGTGTCCACGCCGTACACGATCGCCGTACGGTCCATCTCCCGGTAGGTGCGGAAGAGACGGTCCCACACCGAGAACACATTGCCGAAGTTCGTGTCGGTGTAGGGCAGCACGTAGTGATGATGCACCTTGTGCATGTCCGGCGACACGAACACCCAGCCGATGGCGCGGTCGAGCCACTGCGGCAGCGCGATGTTGGCGTGATTGAACTGGCTCAACACCACGCTCAGCGACTGATACAGGAACACGAGCCACATCGGCGCCCCGGCGACGACCACCGCGAGCGTCGTGAACACGAACCGCACGACGCTCTCCCCCGGGTGATGCCGGTTCGCCGTGGTGGTATCCACGGACTGATCGGAGTGATGCACGAGGTGGAGCCGCCACAGGAGCGGCACGTGGTGCTCCACGAAGTGCGGGAGCCAGGCACCGATCAGATCGAGGAGCAGCAGCCCCACCACCGTCTGGAGCACCACGGGCATCGCCGGCATCCAGAACAGCGCCCCGACGTTGTTGGCCACCACCCAGTCCGACGTGCGCAGCAGAACGAACGCCAGCGCGAAGTTCACCACGATCGTCGTCGCGGTGAAGAAGAAATTCACCAGCGCGTGCGACCACTTCGCGTACGAGAAGCGGAACAACGGCGCGGCGCTTTCCCACAGCCAGAAGGCCGCGATCCCGCCGGCCAGAATCAGGGCGCGATGGCTGGACGGGATCGTCGAGAAGTAGTCGATCAGGGTAGTCATGTGCGGAACGTATACGCTGGGGGGTCCGGCGTCACGGTGGACGGACTCGGCCCCTGCCGGGGGCCGACATCACCACACCGCACGGAGCAGTCGACGAACCACGAAGAGCACGATCGCAGCGGTTACGTTCACCACCACCGCCAGCTGCAGCGCACGCGCCGCCGCATCGCTGGCCAGTTCCATCGTCGCGGCCACCCGCCGCAGCACGGGCATCACCTGCTGCGGCCAGACGGTGGGCGTCATCTGCGACAGGACCCACCAGAGCGACAGCACGACCAGCGACGCGGTGACGAGCCATACACAGAGCGTGATCACGCCACGCCGCGTACCGCGCAGGTCGGAGGCACTCAGGTGCATGGACCCGCCCACCGACAGACCCACATAGGCAAACACCGCCCAGCGCCACGGTTCGACCTTCTGGAAGTCCGCGAAGGCGAGATCCGCGAGGTTCAGGTCGGCGAGCCCGACGATCGGTACATCCAGTAACCAGCGGGCCGCCAGTAGCAGGACACCGGCGCCGACCAGCAGCGGCGACAGACCGATCGCGATGGTGCCCACGCGCTGGTACGCGCTGTCCGGATCATACGAGTGTTCGACCGACCCCAGCGCGCCATCGGTGGCCCGCGGATCGAACCAGCGCACGCGGTCCACCCGATGCCCGAAGAGCAGACAGGCGAGCACATGACTGCCCTCGTGCACCACCGTGCCGGGAAGGCCGAAGAGCCACAGCTGCACGCGCCGTCCGAACAGCTGCGACGACTGCCGCGCCAACGCCTGCGCCGACCAATGCATGGCGACGAGCGTGAGCAGCAGCCATGCGATAGACGTCAGCGCTTCCCCGCCACCCGCACCAGCGTGCGGTAGATCATCTCCGTGCCCTGCCGCAACGACTCGATGCTCACCTTTTCGTCGTTGCCGTGCATGCGCTTGAGCTCGTCCATCGTGATCGGGTAGGGATAGATCCCGTACACCGGTACGCCGCGGCCGCGCCACGCCCCCGCATCGGTGCCGGCCTGGAACAGATACGGCGTGACCTCCGCGTCCGGCCACTGCGCCTTCGACTCCGCCGCGAGCGCTTGATACAGTTCCGTTTCCGTCGATGAGGGCGGCACCACCGGCGTATTGGCCGGCGGCACCACGGTCAGCAGCGGATCATTGAACAGCGCCGTGAGCGCGTCCGCCACCTTGCGCGTGTCGGTGCCCGGGATGAGGCGCACGTTGAGCATCGCCTCCGCCGACCCGGGAATCACATTCGAGCGGAAGCCACCGTTCATGATCACCGGCGCGATGGTGGTGCGGATCAGCGAATGAACGAGCGGATCCTTCGACAGCTCCCGGTCGGCCGCGGCGCGGGCCGACGGCGTCCCGTTCAGCAGGTCACGATACAGCGTCGCGTCGGCCGGGGTACTGGTCTTCGCGAGCGCCGTGAAGAACTGCCGCTGTTCCGCAGTGAGTTCGACCGGAAAATCGAACGACGCGAGCTTCGCGAGCGCCTTCCCCACCGTGACGAGCGCGTTGTCCGGCAGCGGCATCGATGAGTGCGTGGAGGTGCCCTTCGAGACCAGACGGAACATCGTGGAGACCTTGTCGGCCGTGGAGATGCTCACGTAGCGCACCTTGCCATCGTCCCGCTTGATGATCCAGCCGCCCTCGTTGAGCGAGAACTCCGCGTCCATGCGGTCCCAATGCGTCTTCGCGAGCCAGCTCGTGTTGAGCGGCATCCCCTCTTCATCGGCTTCCGCGAGGAAGATGATGTCGCGATCGAGCGGCACCTTCCGGTCGGCCAGCAACATGGCCGCGCGGGCAAACACGGCGAGGCCGCCCTTGAAGTCGATGGCACCACGGCCGTACACATCGCCGTTCTTCACCACGCCCTCAAAGGGATCGACGGTCCACTTCTCACGTTCGACGCCCACCACATCGGCGTGCGCGGCGAGCAGAACCGGCTTCCTGGTGCCGTTCCCCCGGAGCCGCGCGAAGAAGTGCACCTTCGCCGAGTCAGGCGTGGGCACGACCTCTACTTCGAATCCGCGGGCCGTGAACATCGGCGTCAACAGCTCCGCAAGCGCCTGCGTGCGACCGGGCGGGTTGGCCGTGTTGACGCGGATCACCTGCTGTAACAGCAGCGCCGTGGAATCGACGGGCTGAGCGCTGGCCGGCACCGTGACGATGGCGCCGGCGAGCAGCAGGGCGGACGCGCGCAGACGAAAGCGAAGCGACATGGGACCCGGGCAGGAGGAGGGAAAGGCAACGTGCAGCACGAAAGATCATCAGCCGCGTGCACTCACGGCACCCGGCTGATGATCTCGAAAGACTCGCGTTCGACGTTGTCCGGCGCCGGGGCGGCCGGGCTACAGGCTGCAGTACGCTACGTCGCCGTCGTAAAGGACGCTCGCGTAGGACGTGGCCCCAAGCCCCCCTACCGCCTTTGCGTTCGTTCCCGGAATCTCCGAGAGCACATCGTAGGATCCACTCGCATAATCAGCACCGGGTACGCACGTGCCGCTCCAGCGCTTGCCTTTGCCGGCGGCGTTCCCGTTGACGACCTTGAACTCCCCGTCAGCGGCGACCGCTTCCCCGACGGCGACCTGCGCATGGGCAACGGTGGGCCACAGGAAGGTCGGAACCAGAAGCTCGCGTAACGTCGTGGCGGTCCGGGTGAAGCGCGGCGATGTACGCAGCGACGCGACCTGCCCCGTCAGACGGTCGTGCCACGGGATGGCCCTCCGTTCGCTGGCGTCCGAGGCACCGGAAGCCGACGCGACGGCCGTGGTGGTGTACGCGAAGGTGAAGTAGGCGGTATATACCCGGCCTTGCGAATCTCTGTACAGCAGACGGGCGTTCTTTGCACCCGGCGTGGCGCCGAAACCAAACGTGGACGCTGTCGCCGGTGGTTTTCCGGCCGTGGCACTCCACCACGAGGACGGCGACACCCGGGCTACCTTGACCGCCACCCCGCGGGCCGTAAACGCGGTGTCCAAGACGGCCAATGACTGCAGCTTCGACAGAATCTTTTTCGTGTTCTCGTAGGAGGGGTCCGTCGCGGGCGGAGCGTAGAACTGCCCGTTGCGCGCCGTCGCCGCCGTGCGGCCAGCGATGCCCTGGAAGAATGTCGCCGCCGACGACGCCGAATTAAGGTTGAAGACCATCCCGACCGGCGCCTTCGCCAGTGCCCCTCGCGAATCAAGTTGAGCGGAGAAGACGACGCCCGCCAGCACGTTTCTCGAGGGGGAATACAGGTACGTGCCCACGGCCATCGACGGCTCGTTCGGCTCCAGCACCGACGGGGAGTGCTCGCTGCACGCGCCCAAGAGCGGTAGCGCGAGCAGCGAATAGCGAGTGAGAAACGACATGGGACTACCTCGTTCTGGAGTGGTCGGCACGAGCCTGTCCACGATCGCTCGTCCGGACGGGTCGGGATAAACCGCGCGCGCTACTTGATGAACAGCCCGGACCTCGGGCCCAGTCGACCACGAGGGTCGCAAGACTCGTACCGTGGCAGCGCACGATCTGGGTTGTTCAAAACCCCGACTACAGGGGCGTGCGTCTTGTCGTGTGCGGAGTACTCGACGAGCTGTTGTATTGAACCAACAGCACTGTTGCACGGAATCCCGGTGTCAGCGCGGCCTTCTGGTAAGGCACGCCGAATGCCGGGAGCGCGCGCAAAAGGGGTACTACCGCTGCGACGTGAGCGTCCGCCTCAACTGGGTCTTCCAGTGGCTCGTGACGATGTATTCGAACCCGGAACTGGTCGGCATGAGGCCCAGGAATCGACCGTCACGGGCGAGTGCGAAGGGAATGAAGCCAAAGGGGAGTCCGGCCTCGGTGACAGCGCCCGGACGCTGTACTGGAAGGCTGTCCTGGTCCACGATGCGCACGGCACCGTTCAGGGCGAGCCGGAACCGGAGAATGACCCCGCCAGCGGTGGTGATGTGGACGGTCCGGCCATCCGCTGACCAGAGGGGCGGATTGAGGGTTACGCGCCCGGACCAGAGCGGGACGCCGAGACCGGGCCCCGGGTACGGGCGGACCCAGAGGCCCATACTGGTCTCGTCGCCGATGAACAAGGCGAGCCATCGGCCATCCGGTGACAGCGCGGTCATCCCCTCGTACCGGGGCGTTTCCAGGTAGGGGGTCAGCCGAGTGGCCGGGCGATCGGTGACCGGAAGGGTGACCACGTCCCGGCTCCCGTTGCGCAGCACGCTCACCAGCAGCTGCTGCCCGTCGGGGGAGGGCTCCACCCGATCCGGCAACACGTCGGGGAACGTGAACAGCGGGCGGGGCAGCGACCGTCCGTCGAGCGATTGCCGATAAAGGATCGCCCGTCCGGCGCTGTCGAGGGCGAGGTGCACCAGAGAGCGCCCGTCGGGCATCCACTCCGGCCCCCAGCCACGCCCGGCGGTCACGGGCGTCTCGACGCCGGAGGCGACGTCGATCACCGAGATGCTGGTCAGCCCCTCTTCGCTCACGGTGACGGCAACGCTTCGCTGATCCGGGGACAGGCGGGGTTGCCCGAACGGGAACCCGTAGTCCTTGGCTTGCCGGCTGATGCGGCGGAACTGCCCTGCGCCATCGGCCCATCCGAGCATCGTCTTGGCACTGCCGCGCAATTCCAGCAGGTCACCGCCCTTCCCAAGGACGACATCGGCGTTGCCGTTGAATGCGGTGGGCACATAGATCGGACCGTACACCTCCCTCGGTGCGCCGCGGGCCGTGCGTGCCTCGAGGTCGATGGGGACCGCCATCACCATGCCGTCGGAGCGCACGTACACCAGGTGCTCCTCGAGCACCCCCAGCGGACGGATGCCCCGGATCCCCAGATCGGTCACCTCGCCGTCCTCCAGCGACGTGAGGGCCAACCGGGCGTTCTCGAGGCCATCTGCGTAGATCACGAAGGCAATGGTCCGTCCGTCCGGCGCCACGATCGGCCAGAGATGATCGGCCGAGGCGGAGCGCGTCAGTTCCCGCAGACGCCCCCCGTTTGCATCGACCCGCGTCAGACCCCGGAAGCCCTGCTCGGCCCCGAGAATGATCTCGTTCCCGGGCGTCCAGTCGGCCCCGTTGACCGTACCGGCCTTCGCGATGCGGACGCGGGTGCCGTCGGCCAGACGGACCTTCTCGAGGAATTGAGCGTCGGTATCCTCGAAGGCCAGCCACTCCCCGTCCGGCGAGAAGAGGGGTTGCGCAGCGTGCCGGGTATTCGGGATCGGGCGCAGGTCGAGCCCGTCCATGCCACGCAGCCAGAGTTGCCGGGGCTGCCCCGGCCGACTGGCCGAGAAGACGATCATCCGGCCGTCCGGCGAGATGGCACCGGGCCATGGCGTGGTCGGGCTCGCCTGAATGGAGTCCGGGAAGGTCACCACGAAACGCGTGGACACGGGGTCACGCACGGTGGGCGTACCCACCCAACGCGCCCCGGCAACGCCAACGGCGGCGCCCAGCGTAACGCCGAGTAGGCCCGCCGCAGCGAGCCACACGGGTCGGCCCCGCCGGCGGACGGTGACCAATGGGCGTCCCCCCGACTCGAGCCCGTCGCCAAGGGCGTCGAAGGCACGCACAACCTCCTCGGCACGCTGGAACCGGTCGGCGGGGAGGGGGGCGAGGAGGCGGAGCGTGAGGGCCTCCAGGGCAGGCGGAAGGCTCGGGCGGACCACGCGCAGGCTGCGCGGCGCCTCGGTGAGCATGCGCCCCAGAATCGCCTGCGCGCTGGGGCCGGTGAACGGCGCCTCCCCGCTCAGCATCTCGTACAGCATGACCCCGAGCGCAAAGAGATCGGCCCGGGCATCGATGACCCGCTCCCCGGTGGCCTGCTCGGGGGCCATATACCGCGGCGTCCCGACGGCGATCCCGGTCTGCGTGAGCCGCTCGCCACCCGCATTGGCGACGGCGAGGGCGATGCCGAAGTCGGCGATGACCGGCTCTCCCCCCTGGAGCAGCACGTTGTCGGGCTTGAGGTCGCGGTGCACGATGCCGTTGGCGTGTGCGTAGGCGAGGGCGCCGGCCAGTGCCCGCGTCAGGCGGACCGTTTCCCCCAACGGGAGCTGCCCCTCGCGGGCGAGACGGGCGCGGAGTGTCTCGCCGGCCACGAACGGCATGACGTAAAAGAGCTGGCCCACGGCCTCGCCGCTGTCGAAGAGCGGCAGGAGGTGCGGGTGCTGGAGCGTGGCGGTGACGCGGATCTCGGCAGCGAAGCGGGCCGGGCCGATGGCGGCGGCGAGCTCGGGCTTGAGGAGCTTGAGCGCCACCTGTCGCCCATGGCGGAGATCGTCGGCGAGGTAGACCATCGCCATCCCCCCCTCGCCGAGCGGCCGGATAAGCCGGTAGCGCTCGGCCAGTGCCGCCGCCAACCCCGCGGGAACGGGATAGGCCGACACGTCCGGTTCCGGTGTCGAGGGCGCAGCCATGGCAGCGAAGTTATCGCGTTGCCCGAACTCCGCCATGGCGACCGGGAGTACCCCTCCCCCGATGTTGAACTAGAACCGCTCCGCCGCGGCGGGCAGCGCCCAGATCGGGCCGGTCAGACCGAACTGTGCGAACAGCGCGCGGGCCTCATCGACGGTCCACTTCGTCCAGTCGTCATCGAGATGGCGCCCGTACCAGGCGCGGGCGAACGCCCACACCGTCGAAAGCAGCTGCACATCCCCGCGCGGGATCCCGTGCCTGGCACTCCAATGATCCACCGCCGCCTCGGAGTCGAACACCAGCATCGTGCTGCAGGTGTACGTGACGTTGTCCCACGCACGCGTCATGGGAATCGGGAAGTGCACGTACCAGTTCGCCGGCGACATGACGCCATCAATGACGGCCGATGGCGGCGTGGAGCGTCCCGTGGGTGAGCGCCATGTTTCCGTTTGGTGCCGGGGGCCAAAGTGGTTCGCCACCTGACTGCGGTGGCAGGTGGGAGGACGAGCCGCCACTTCGGCAAACGGCACGAATATCGAGGCGCAGCCCCCGCACCGTGAGGCTGCCTCCGCGCGATCTTCGGCCCGCCCATACTGGAGGTCTGTCCTATTCCAGGAATATCCGTCCTCGCGGGGAGCACTGGGAGGGCGTATACTCCGCCTAGGTCGCCCTAGATGAAAACTCTGTAATGTCCACCCTCCGGACGCTTTTTCGGCGGCACTGGCGCGCCTTCTTGGCCTTCGCGGTCGCCTACGCGGCGACCTACGCCGTGTCGCTACGGCTTACGGACTCCGTGAGTGCGTTCGCGCTCATCTGGCCGCCCACCGGCGTATTGGTCGGCGCCCTGTTGTTGTTACCGGGCGTCCCGCCGCTGACGCTCTTCGGTATCGCGTTCATCATCGGGCGTATTGCCAGCCCCAACGGCATCGTGCCGCCGGTGGACCGGATCGCGTTGATCCTGTTGGGCTACTGCGAAGCGTACCTCTGCGCGCGGCTGCTGGTGCATTGGCGCGGCCCCGCGCTGCGCTTCGGTCAGTTGGGCGATGTGCTTGCGCTGGTGTCGTCCATGCTGATCGCCGTCACGGCCAACAGTCTTCTGTCCGGTGTCGTGGCCGTACTCATGACGCGTCCCTTCGCGAGCGACTTTGTGGCCTCGTGGGTGGGGGGCAGCCTCGGGATTCTGTTGGTGACGCCATTGATGGTCGCCTGGCTGCGTGGCCCGGATGACCTCGAACCGGGCCGCAGCCCGGGGCGCATGGCCGGCGAGGGCGCGCTCCTCGCGGTGGTGCTGGTCGCGCAGGCCGTGTGGGTCTTCCGCGGGGCCGAACTGCTGGAGTCGGCCTCGCTCCCCGCCTACTCGCTGCTGGTCACGCTGCTCTGGGTGGCACTGCGCTTCGGCGTGCGCGGGGTCACCGCCGCCACGACGCTGATCACCGCGATCGCGTTCATCGCCGTGGTCGCCTGGGAGACCAGTGCCCTTGGCGGACGGACCCTCTCGGAGCGCTTGTTCGTGGTGCAGCTCTATGTCGCCTTCATGACGGTCTACGGCCTGCTGCTGGCCGTGTCCCTCGGGGAGCGACGGGCCTCGGCGCGCGCGGAACAGGCGGCGAACGAGGCGCGGCTGCAGAGCGAGCGCCGGTTTCAGGAGAGCCAGAAGATGCAGGCCGTCGGACTACTGGCTGGTGGTGTCGCGCACGACTTCAACAATCTGCTCACGATCATCGCGAGCTTCGTGCAGGCCCTCCACCATACCGCGTCGAACGACGAACGCACGCGGTTCACGAACGAAGCGCTCGATGCCGTCGATCGTGGCCATGTTCTGACGGCAAATCTGCTGGCACTCGGACGACTCGAGGCCGTCACCTCGAAGCGCGTCGATATCGACGACGAGATTCGGCGGCTCGAACCCATGGTGCGGCGGCTCATGGGATCACGCGTGGACGTCCGGCTCTCGCTGGCGTCGGAAGCATCAGCGGAGCTTCCCGCGTCGGCGATCACGCAAGTGCTGCTCAACCTTGGGGCCAACGCGCGCGATGCCATGCCCCATGGCGGTACGCTCACCATCCGTACCACGCGCGCCGCATCGTCCGCACCCGGCACGGGCGGCGATCATGCGCTGCTGGAAGTGACGGACACCGGCACTGGAATGGACGCGGCCACGATGCAGCGCGCCTTCGAGCCGTACTTCACCACCAAACCCGTCGGCAAAGGCAACGGCTTCGGCCTCGCCGGCGTGTACGGGCTGATGCAGCTGGTCGGCGGCGACGTCACCCTCGACAGTGCGCTCGGTCGCGGCACCACGGTGCGGGTGCGTCTCCCCGTTCAGGCCAACGTGCCGGCCGCGGACGGCGCACCGTCGAGCGACACCCGGTCGACGACCTCCCGGCCGACGCAGCCATCAGCAACGCCGTCGGACCCGGTGCGTGTCCTGCTCGTGGACGATGACGCGGCCGTGCGCCGGGCACTCGCGGCCATGCTCCAGCGGAAAGGGATGCAGGTCCGCGAGGCGGCGAGTGCGGCGGAGGTCATCGAGCTCGATCAGAACGACGAACTCGCGTGTGATGTGCTGCTGAGCGACGTCCGTATGCCCGGCATGGACGGCGTGGAGCTCGCACTGGTGATGCGGAGTCGCCAGCCGAAACTCCCCATCCTCTTGATCAGCGGATTTGTGGAGGATGCCCAGCAGCTCGCGCGCCTCGACCAGACCGACATCCCTCTGCTCGCCAAACCGGTCAGAGCCGACGCGCTGCTCTCGACGATCAACGGTCTGCTGCAGCGGACCGCGTAGCGCGGATACGATCGGACGGACGTCGCGACGTCGCGCCGAGGTGGTCAGCGGCTCCCGCGCCACCGCGTTCGGTCGGCCTTGCCGGACAACTGCTCCCAGGTGAGCAGCACGTCCGTGCGCCCGACCGCCCATGAGGCCACGTCGTACGGATTGTAGAGAAATTGCACCCCGTCGGCGACGATGCCGAAATGCACCGGTACCGGTAACCGCTGCACCTCGGGGAAAAGCAGCGTGGCCAGTGGGGGCGGCGACGCCCCCGGGTCGGCTTTCGCACGGGCGAATCCCTGCTCGAGCAGCGGGACGATGGCCGCCGTATCGGGGATCACCGCCGTAATGGGAATGCGGTGCCCCGTGCGCAGATCGTAGCTCCGCAGCGAGGCCTCGTAGCTCCCGTGCGCCCCGCCGGTGAAGGCCGACTCCACCACTTCCACGGTCAACACCGCGGGCGACTGCCACAACACCCGCGCACGGATGTCCCGTGAAAAGCCCCCGTCCCACTGCGGGACCGCTCGCCGCTGCCTCCGTAACGCGCGCTCCAGCTGGACTACCAGCAAATCGGCGCGCTGCTGCAGTGACTGCCCCGGCTGCAGCCCCGTCAGTAGCCGCAGCGAATCGCCGAGTGATGCAACGACCGCGGCCAGCGCCGTCGAGTCACTCGCATTCGTCGCCGGGCGCACCAACAGCCGCGGCATCGCCAACGTCACCTCGGCGCAGCTCGACGCGGTCACACACCGCTGTGCGGTCACCGTCGTATCGGCCACGTCGAGCGGCGGCGGCGCGGGCGATGCCACTGACACAGGTGTCCGCGCAGCAGCGGGGCGTTCGGCCCGATCCGCACAGGCGGTCAGACACAGCAGCAAGGGGAGGACGGCAACGTGTGCGCGGGGCATGCGATCAGGAAGGAACGGGTGCACGGTCAGCCCTCACCACGCGACGATGCGAGCAACTCGAGCGTCTTCGGATCCGGTGTCCCACCGAAGAACTGGCGGAGTGCGGCATCGAACACGTCATCGTGCTTCGCGGCCGCGGCGAAGAGCGTGAGACAGGACCTCAACTTCTGGGCGTCAATATCCCCAAGGAGATCGACGGCCGATGTGTCGGTGTGCGCG
>Ga0315903_10001303_pt1 | contig 37686 bp, 24 predicted proteins | sample LakEriMetagenome_7_FD_203524 | JGI IMG/M metagenome (GOLD analysis project Ga0315903, IMG submission 203524) | Freshwater fungal communities from buoy surface, Lake Erie, Ohio, United States - Buoy 2 MA119 | ecosystem: Environmental > Aquatic > Freshwater > Lake | place: USA: Lake Erie, Ohio... | reverse complement strand
CTGATCAATTGACCCAATCGGACTTGCGCAAAATTCGGGAGTATCTCAGACTCCAACCGGGCACTCGCCAGGGTATCTACGAGATCACGATCGAGACCTCGGATGGGACCCCACAGGTCGTCGATCGGTTCCCCATCGGTACAGAGCCCAGTGGGCCAAATCCACCCATTCCGCTAGAAAATCCCCCCAAGGAACCATCCGAGGGGGATCAGGAAGCCAAAGCAAAGGAAAATGATGAAAAACCATCGAATTCAAACGACCAGTCACTATACTTGGAATCAGGAATTCCCTCGTCGATAGTCGCTTCGGAACTTCGACACGGGCAGGCGAACGACCAAGCTTGGAGTCTCGTCTTGGGATCACTGTGGCTAGCTCGCAAGCCCAACAGCTCGGACGTCCCGCCGCCGACGGATTACTCGGTACTTGCTAGGCGTCTGCGAAGATTTCGGTCTCCAAATCAAAAATAAATAATGAGTAAAGCCAACGATCATTCGCAGAGGGACTCCCAAGAGAATATTTCGGACAAAGATCAACCGTTGGACATGACGGTTGACCTCGATGCGATTGCATCCCGAGAGCTCGAATCCGAACCCTCGACCTCGCGATCTGAAGGGGTGACGAGTATAGATATTTCGAACATCTCTGATTTCAATCAGACGATGGATTTATCTCCTTCGATGCCGTCGATCGAATCCAGAACAATGGACCTTGAGGATCCCAACGACCAAACGATGGATCTTTCAGATCTGTCAAACCAATACGCAGATGGTACGAGAATGGTTGGCCCGTCGATGGCTCCATTTCAGGGTAAGGTCTTTGGAGGAACGAATGGTACGGGGTCCGATGGACTACCATCCGATGCTGATGTTCCAGATTATGGGACAAAAATCATCGGTGCGGATCAGGGCGGGCAAGATTACACGATGAACATCGATCCGGCTCCCTCGACGGGTTCCTCAAGCTCTCTTACCGGTGGATCCCTGGCCGATGACGGTACGATGCTTTTGAGCGATAGCCAAGCCGCTTCTAAAATGGGGTCTCAACCTGGATCATCAAGTGCTATCGAAAAATCTTCCTACGATCAAACGATGGATCTGAGCGAGTCGGCTTCAGACTCCAAAAATGGAAGCGAAGTCAAAAACTTAGTGACCGGTAATCGGACGGGTCAATCGATCCGAACCGGTGGGCCAACGAACTCGAAATCCATCGGAGATTCCAAGCAGTATCTTCAAGCCGAGCGAGCCAAGGCATCCGATGCGATCTACGAGCGTCTGACGGATCGCAGGATTTCTTATACGGTCGATTGGAACGACGATACGGCCGACTATCAGATCAAAAAGAAAAACGATTCCAAAACAGGCAAGATCGATCTGCACGTGCTGGGTAAGGGGGGAATGGGACTGGTCTATCTAGCTACCCAAAACTCCGTCAAACGCTCGGTAGCTCTCAAGGTTATTCGCAAGGACAAGCAAAGCGATTCCTTTATCAAGCAGTTTTTTTATGAAGCGGAAATCACCGCTGGCTTAGAGCATCCGAATATCACCCCTGTCTATGAACTGGGGCGCACCAAGGAAGGGGTTTGCTTTTATTCGATGAAGTACATCCAAGGGAACCCTTGGGAAAAGAAGATTCGAGACAACTCGATCGATGAAAATCTCGAGATTTTCGATAAGCTCTGCGATGCGATTGCCTTTGCCCACAGCAAGGGCATCCTCCACATGGATATCAAACCCGACAACGTGCAGCTCGGGGAGTTCGGCGAAGTCTATGCCGTCGATTGGGGGGTGGCTAGCGACCTGAAACGCCCTGAGTCCATTCGCTGCGCGGGGACTTGGCAATGGATCAGCCCTGAAGTCGCACGCGGGGATAAATCCAAGATTGGCAAGGGAAGCGATATCTACCTATTAGGTGGAATTCTCTTTCAGATCGTCACAGGGCATCATCCTCGGTTGCCCAAGGACTCCAACGAGAAGATGGGGCATGCGGCATTGGCCAAAGCCGCACAGAACAACGTGATCCAACCGACCGACTGCAAGGATCCGATGGTTGCAGTGGCTCTGAGAGCTCTGGAAAGCGATCCCAAAGATAGGTACGCGAAGGTCGATGATCTGCAGACCGCGATCCGTGCCATTCAGAAGGAACGAGCCAATATCAAAAGTAGCCAAGAGCTTACGCAAAAGGCCATTGTCTTGGGCTCCGAGGCCATCGAGCAAGGCGACTACGATCGCTTCAACCGCTCCTTGTTCGGTTTGAAAGATGCCATTGAACTCTGGGATGAAAACCCCGACGCAACCACTGAGCTCAACAAGGTTCGGCTGGCTTATGGCCAGTGCGCATTTGATAAGGGGGACTACGATCTTGCGCTCCAAACGCTCGATCGAAGCGAGGCTCAAGAGGACGAGCTCTACCAGAAAGCCGAATTGGCTCAGACGGCGGTCAAACTCCGAGCCCAACGCTTCCGACTGCTTCGCAATGCGTTCATTGTCTCGCTGCTCGTCGGTAGCGGTATCGTAGGATTGTTGGGGTGGAAAGCGGAAGTAGAAAGAGGAAAAGCAGAAGTAGAAAAAGGAAAAGCCGAAGTCCAAAAAGGGATAGCGGAAAAAGAAAAAGGCATAGCTGAACGCGAAAGAGCTGTAGCGGAAGATGCAAAAGATGACGCAAGGAAGGAAGAGAGGAAAGCGAAGAACGCGGAGCTGAAAGCTAAGGACGAGGAGAGGAAAGCAGTAATCGCGCAAGAGAAAGCTGAAGCCAGCGAGAAAATAGCGGTCAACGAACGCCGTAAAGCCGAGCTTCAACTCGCCAAAACTCAGCTCACCGAGATCACCTCCAAGCTCGGACTGGCTCGCTCCAGGATCAACGAATCGAACCCGAGTGGAGCTTTTGGATTGCTCACGAGCATCAATGATGTGCTAGAGAAACTCAAAGCAGAAAAGAAAGAGGCTCGAGATAGGCAAGATTCGAAGGCTAATCGCACCGAGGACAACGCGTTGATCACGCAACTGCCCGATCCGGACAACTGGGCTAAAAAACGGATCTCGCTTCTTGCCAACGCCGACCTCAAGGGGGTCAACTTGACGACCCAAGCTCATTTCCAGTCCGGGTCCTCGGCGTTCGCCTTGGATTCCAACCGCTCCGGATTGCTTGTCGCAAATCCGACCGGTGAAATCTACCGAGTCGCTCTCGACGGTACCGATCCTCAAAAAATTTGGGAAGTCAAAAACAAAAAAACTTGGATCGACTCCAAAGTCAAATCCGTCCGACGCATCGTCCCGTCTCCCGATGGAACCCGAATCTACCTTGCTCTCGACCGAGGAACCGAACCTATAGTCTTCGTCGATTTGAAAACCAGAGAGTTATCCCCCTATGACAGTGAGATACCACTAGCCGGCAAACTTCTCGCTTTGAGCCCCATTGCCCGCCACATCGCGACGACCCCACCGAACTACCTGTGGTACACAAGGAACGAGCCCGGTGCCAAAGGCATTAACGTGCCGACGAACGGGGAAACCATCCAAATCCAGTGGCTTTCAGACGAACTGATTTTGGCACTGATCAAAAACGGGGGAAGGTACTACTTAAATCTGATCGCTCCATTTGCTGGCGGGATATCGAGCGAATCAAGACCGATCTTTGTCGAATATCTTGCCCCACTCAAAGACGAAGTGATTCAATTTGCTCTGCTCGACAAGCAGATGCCAGAAGTGGTCTCGCAATTCTCCAAAGAATCCTTTGACAAAGCGATTGCTGAAATCAAAGCTGAAAAAAATCCAAATACACCACTAGACTTTCCTTTCATCGAAATCCTCGAATCACTCCACTTCGTTTTTGGTCAAGCCAACGGGAACTTGGTCCAAGCTCGGTTAAAAATCCAGAAGCCTAGCGATGAGAAGTCTAGTAAGCAGCAGCCTAAGAACTCGACCAATCCAATCCTTTGGGAATTCGTCGAACGGTTCCCGCTGCAGAAAAAACACGTGCATGCCATCCAGGAGATACTCATCGAAGAAAATCCAACCAGTTCTTCGGCGACCAATTCACCTGACAGTAGGAAGATGATCACACGCGCTGCCAAAGAACAGTCGGTTCAAGTTTGGACTCTGTCCGAGAGCTTCAACTACGAGCCAACGAACAAAGAAGATAACGCAGTCGGATCACAGGCCCAGCAAGTTTTTCGGATTTCTCATCTGCATTCCTTGACGGCAGGACCGTTGAAAGAAGATTCCGAGGACAAAGGAATTCTCTTTGCTCGCTTTGACCGAAACGGAGACGTCCTAACGATCAATTCCGAACTTATCGCCGACCGATTGAACGTCGCCGAGCAAATCGAACGAAACCGAATCGGCATGGAAAAGCCCTTTGATGCTGCCGAAGCTTTTGAGGAATCCACCGCCAAATGGTTATTCAACAGGCCAAACGACCAGCGAATTCTCTCGGTCGATGGCCATGGAGTAGCCGCTCTGTATGATCCTAAAAGCAACCATCAGGATAAAAAGTTCGATTTCGGACAGAGAGTTTCCTCGTTGAAAATCCGGCAGTTCTTAAGAGATGAATCGAAGGCCAAAAAGAATATTCAAATCAAGGAAGTCAGGAACGATTTTCAGTTTTGGGGACATAGTCCATTTGCGAAGATAGAGCATGTTGCCTTTAGTGCAGATGGAAGTACCGCATTGAGCTTGGCGACCGTAGACGGAAAAAATTCTGTCTATGTCACGGCGCGGAACACCAACGATCGCCCGGAATCTCTCACGTTTTCAGAAATCTGCTTGTGGGATGTCAAAAATCGACAATGGCTCGATCGCATCGCCTTCGAATCCCAAGTGAAGATCGACCGGCTAAGTCCCATCGATGAGAACCGCTTCGTCTTTGGAAATACCGAAACCCTGATGCTTATCGAGCGGGAGGTCTCCTCGCGACTCTCGGACAAGCATTCCTCAAGGGCAGTTCATTTCTGCATCAAAAACCCCAAGCATCCCTACCAGGCCTACTTTCGCGTCGACGGATTGGAAGGCGTCTGCTGGATCGGAAGCATCCCCGCAGACGGTATCGAGGACAAGTCTAAGCCGAGGTGGTTTGATCTCGATTCGAATCGATTGGTCGTCATTCCAGGTCCCGTTGCAGGTTGCTGGAGTAACGATGGAACTCGCCTGTATGTCCTAGATACCAAGGGCAATTTAATCCGATACGACTTCGATCCGCTTGAGGGTATATTGTCATCCCCGCTTGAAACCGCTTCGGTCAAGACAGCTTCACCGAGCCGATTGGAGGCAAACAGCAAGCTCAAGGTTATCAATGAGGTTTCCCTGCTCAGCCCGCAGGCAATCTACATGGGAATTGCTAAAACCGTCCAAGGGGAAAACGGGTGGTCCGACGAGATTTACATCGGTGCGAACGAACCACTTCAACGCATCCAGAAAAGGGCGTCGTTCGCGAAACCTGTTCACGCGGTTTTTCACCAAAATCAATCCCCCAACTGGGTCTTAGATGCTGCAATTTCCCAGGATCAACAAACGTTCAAAACAAAGATCGACCAACTCTTTGAACTGATCAACACCAATGAAGTCATCAATAGAGAAGAAGGCCGAGACGAAGGTCACGAACTGAGCCAGGTCACTTGCGACGCGCAAGGCGAACTGCTGATCCTCCAGTACCCCAAGGCTGCTTTGTTCCTTTCACTCCAGGATAGGCAAGCCCCACGTTGGCACCGGCTTGATCGCGATTTCTCCGGTATCAAGTCTTTCGAACTTTCGCCCGATGCAAAGACCTTGGCCATCCACGATGCGAAAGGACTGAACTTTTATCGCGTCGTCCAAAAGCCCGAGAACCAAGGGTTTGAACTCGAGCCTCTGGAATCCCCATTGCCAACCGGCCAACGCGTTGCGCATTTCGCATGGGATCCCCAAAGAGATTCGACCACCCTAGATCACTCGATGCGGTTTGCCTGCATCCTTGCTGACAACACGGTTCTCTATGCCCATAACGGACAGCTAAGCGATCTCGGGAAAATCTGCTCCATGCAAACCCAACGAGAGGACAACTCAGAGGGAAAGGCAATGGCCCAACTTCAAGCCTCGGAGGTCCAGCGCATCTGGTTTTTCAAAGAGATTCTCTCGGACAGAACCGTAGATCCTCCTTCGAAACAAACGATTCGATATTTGGCATTACAGACGATCGACCAGTCGTCAAAACCTAGGATGGTACGCTTCATCCAATTACCAGACCGCGATTCGAGTGTCGTGGCCGAATCGGTCGATTCATCCGTGCCACTGTTCAAGCAATGCGTCGATCTGGATCTTGGGCAATCGTTCACGGAAATCGTGCCAAACGAGCAGGGCGGAATCATTGCCACCGGCGATGAAGTCGGAAACGTCGCGGTTTATCTGGTCTCTCCCTACTGGGAGATTGCCAACCAAATCTTCGATGCCAACTCAGAAACGGACTCCTCGATTGAAGGTCTCAGTTTTGCAGAGCAAGGAGATACATTGGTGGTCTCGAATTCCAACAATCATCTGTTTGGGTTGCGGACCAAACCAATGACGCCTAAATCACCCGATCCCCCTCGCTGACCCAAGATCCATACGTGAGTCGGCGAAAAGCGAAGTAAAGCCACAAAAACCAAGTACGAATTGCAACAAATCCCACACACCTAAACCCAGCTTCCTTGAAACCGTCAGACTGTCGAATTGTCGGCATTGGGCTCAAGCCGTTCGGGGTTGGAGCGGGCATCCACGTGGCCTGCTTTCTGCAGGCGATATCGTAGGGTTAATGGAGCGGTCCTCGTCACGGCCTCGAGTATATGCAAAGCACTCGATCCAAACGTCGTTTCGTTTTTAAATGCCGTATCGATCGCGGCGCGGCGGGTGGCTTTGCGCGGTCGCGGGCTACCGCCTGCGCTCCCCGTAAGCCACCCGCCGCGCCTTAGGTCCCTTCCTGACCTGCTTGCCTGACCGGCTGGGGGATTCCGGAGGAACTCAGGGCAAGGCGGAAGCCGAGGCCGTCGCCGCGGACCGACGGGTCGTCCCCGTCACGATCGCCGGACCGACAAAGCGCGGCCTCGAGGCTCCAACAGCCGCCACGGTACACGCGGTCCGAGCCAGTGTCCGGTCCCAAGGGATCATCCGCATGACCACTTGGATACACAATTGTGTAATCGTCGTAATAATCCCAGCGCCAGAGCCATACATTTCCAACCGGATGCATCACCCCCCAAGCATTCGGTGACTTGTCCGCAGTATCCACCGGTAACGGACCATCTTCCCAATCCTTGTCAAAATGGGCGTATTTTTCCAACGTCGCCTCGCTCACCTCGACTCCATTTGCCCCAATAAAATAATCGCCGGTCGAGCCTGCACGGGTGGCATACTCACCCTGCGCCTCGGTGGGGATACGAAACCGATACGAGCGACCATCGGCGAGCTTGATAACCGCACCCGATAGGAACCGTACGAAATAAAAACTGTCGTACCAACTGACGTACTGTGCGGGTAGCCGGGGAGTTGTCTGGACTTCTAGCCCAGGATCAAAAAGAGCAAACTGTTCCGCAGTGACCGTGAATTTTGCGATCCCAAACGCGGTCAGCTTGACATGAACTTGGCCTCCCGCTTTATTCCACGGATCAGGTCCCATCACAAATTCACCTGTGTCCCGATCAAGACGCAAATTTGGATCGTCCGAGCACAATAGCACATAGTTCTGCGGGTCGAGCAACTCGGCGATCCGACGTTTTTGGTCTGCAGTCCCTGTATGCTGCAAGCCCTCGAACCGATCGGTCAGTCTCTTGCGGAGTGCACTTGCGATCGTCTCTGCTGCCGTCACCCCTAATTTCGCCTGCTTGTCAAGAAAAACCTCCGCATGCCACATCTGCTCAGTCGGTCGGCGATGTTGAGGATGCATCGGGACATCGAAAAGCATCTGCGTCGCAGCCAGGTAATTTGCCTCGGGCGATCCATGCGGTCTTGCATCGGACGCAAGCGGCATCCACACGGCGCACTTCCATAAATTATCCCACTTCTCGTCACCCACATACTCCCTTGCGCCAACGATCTTGTCTCCATCGCCTTGCAGTTCCAGCTCCGTGGCATACTGGGTCAAGTACCGAGCCGCCCACATCTCCTGTACCCGCCGATTGCGAAACATCAACGACCGTTCAGTCATGTCCCCTTGTGTCGAGCCTTTGTGCAGTTGAAACCGCCTCGTAAACTCCTTACCCCAATTCCATAGATGCTCTGCTTTCGCTTTCGCTTTCTTGCTTGGATTGGATTCCTGATCGACCAGTCGACTTTCTACCAATTCCCAGATAGCCTCAATTTCCCCACTTTGATCTTCCGCTTGCACCTCGCGCCAGTGCCGCTTGATCGCCATCTCCAAAGCCACCGCACCGAGAACTCTTTCGATTTGATCGCCTAAGCGTTCGGTTGGAAACTCCGAATCCTTCAGATCTCGCCTAAGCGTGTCAATCAAATCCTGATTTTCCTTCTTATGAAGCTCTCTGCCGATCATGCGTTGCGCGCACTGCACAAAAAGATCGCTTGGACTGATCCAACTCGGCTCTTGTTCAAACTCCAAAAAGTACTTTGCAATCTCACTCAAGTTATACGGAAGGCCGAGCAATTCGGCCCAGCTCTCCTCCTCGCCTTGCAACGCACGTCGCCAATCCCGATCACCGAGGGCTCGCTGCATGAATTCGTCTTGCAAATCCTTCGCAAAAGGTTGCAATTGCAAACAGACAAATTCGTCTGGTTTGAAGAACCGATCTATCGATCGGGCCTCCTTCACGGCGTAATCACGCGATGTGATCACGAAGCGCACCTCGTTTTCATCCGATTGAACAATCCGCTCGAGGATTTTCCGATGGCGTTCGTTGAGCTCATCATACGCGTCGACGATGACTAGCAATCGACTTTGCTCGATCGCATACTCGAGCGTCCTTTGCCGACGTGTCTTGCACTTCACAGAGGATAGGCTCGAGTAGAATGTTCGCTCGATGCACTCAAAGGCTGGGTCTTTCATAAGAAGATCCAGCAAACTGGGTTCCTCAAGCGAGCACCGAGGCAGCTTGCCACTCCAATGGACCACGATGAAGCTTTCCTCCTGCCCAAGAATCGCTTCGCGGCTTGCCGGATGATTCATCAAGTGCTGCATCCGGTACGATGCGATCGTCTTGCCCGCACCGGCTTCGTCGACCAGCAACAGGTGCTTCTTGTGACCCTCGATCCACTCCTTGAGTGCATGGGTCAACTGGTTCTTGCGCTCCCCTGGAACCTGACGCACTTTCTCCGACTCCTCGGGCTGATCCTCCTGGATCGAATCTGCGGGAGCCCTGGTTCTTGCAATCCTGCGCAAACGATCTTCGCCGGGGAGATCTTGCCAAGCGAAAACGGGATCGACGTACCAATCGAGTCGCAATTCCTTGCTTTGCCTTTGGATCAAGGCTGGGTTCCCAAAAACCTGTTGTGTTTCCTTGGGCTTGGATTTCTTGCTCGAACTTGCATCAACAGCCGCTTGGCGAAGCGCATCCCAACGCTGCGTTCCGTACTGAGCGTAATCCTCGAGCCGCTGCTCTTGGATGCGTGCTGCCTGATACGCCTTGTCCAAGGTCTTCTTGGGAAGGCATTGATCTGCTTCGAGCGGCAATGCCGCCGTCTGCCCTTGAGCGACGATCAATTTCGTGATCCCGGCTCGCTTCATCGCGTCGGCTTTATAGGGAACCCCACCCACAACCCCCAAGTCGATCTCTTCCGAACTGAGTTTTGTAATTGGCTGGGGTACCACGAACGCGGCACTTGCAGCGATCTCCTTTCTCAGTAACTGGCCTTGCTGGGCCGAACGGAGCGCCAAAGCAAAAGCGGTCGTACCGCTATTGCCATCGAGCTGATTCCAAAGATAGATATGCCTTTGGTTGGTAAGGTATTTTTCCCAGCTTTGATTTTGCTGCAAGGTTTTATTAAATAGCCCGTTATGGGCTTCGATCTCAGATAGTTCCTTGTGCTTATAAACCGTTTTTCGCGAGTCCTTCAATGGCAACAGTACCCAGCGATAATCGCAAAGTGGTTCCTGCCGCGTCATGGTTTCGCCGATGGTCGCCAACCAAGCGTTCCGAATGCCTCCTTGAAACTGCTCGCTGACCCCATAGTGATAAGAAAGGTGCGGATGTGGATAAACGCAACCTGTCCCTGATCCGGGTTTCCCGAGCCGCTCGATTCGCAATCGCATCACTTCGCCACGCTGGTCGTTCGCATCGGCACCGGTGAGCACGAATAGGACCCATGTGTCCCCGGCCTTACGCTTGCCTACATCGGTGGATTCGGCTTCATAAACTCGCTCCAGTTCGCATCCTTTGCACAGCGCCAGAATATCGAGCACCATGGCGAGAGCAGGATCCATGCATGAGGTTCTTGCCGCTTCGATTGCCTCCTTGAGGGTCTTGGCCAAGGGTGCATCTTTGCTTTGGATCGCATGGAGCGCGACCGACCGTTTGGCAGGTATAAACTCGATACAATCCTTACAGCATCGGGTACCGAAGAAATCCCGGTAAGCCTCAAGGAGAAGTGGGAAACCGACCGTTAGAAAATCTTTCCCTTTCGGTACTTGATTGAAGGTCGCTACTTGATTGAAGGCATCAAGCGTTGCGAGCCTCAGTTCTAAACCCCGGAGCAAACGACGGGACAGATTGGTTTGGTCTGGCTGACGCGAGTAAGCCTGGATTCGATCGAGCAGAGTACCCTTTTGCGCAACAACTCTGTCGACATCAAAAGGATTGCCGATCAGTGGCCGGAGGATGTGCTGCGTAAATTCGATAGGGTTCTTAACATACTCGGCGAGGAACGGGCAAGCCTTTGGAAATTGCGGATGGGGGATCAGTTGGGTTGCCAACCAGTTGGCCGCAATGCAGCGAAAGCGTTCGTATCGATGTCCTGGATCCGAATCGTTTACTTTCTCGACAAAAGAGATCCTATTAGAGAGTTCGGCGACGAACATTTCTGGACTAACTGGCACTGTGGGCTCCCGTGCGACTGAGACGGCTAAACGAGTCGAACTGTTTTACCCAAGCGAACCTCTGTTTGCAAATTCCTGAGCGAAAAAAGCTTGCTCGATCTCGACGAGCAAGGCCTTTTGAATGGAGACCGATAGCCACTTATCCACCAGAGGAACCGCATTCAAACGAAAAACCCCGCGAGGCCATCGGCCAGGCGGGGTTTGATCCAAAGCGGAATCCGGCAACTCCTGCCCGGTCCACACTCGGTCAGATACGGCAACGCTCCAATCTCGACTTGCGGCGTTGATCCGTGCTTACCAAAGATTCTTCGGAACCGACCGATGCCATATGCGAAGACCTGGGCGATGGTCGTCCTGAAACATCCTGGAACAAAGGTCGTCTCTGCGAAGCGTGTGGGAATGGTCTATCGCCTCCGGGTCGAAGCGATACGCCACGATGAGGAGGGGTTTACCCGGGCTGATACCATCAGTCCTATCTACCCTCATCGCCATCTCGGACTGCACTTTATATGCAGCACCGCTGGAGTTACGCAATGAGAAGCATTGGCTCTCAAGTGCGCGGGGGCCTCAGTTCGTCCGGAGCCTATGGGTTAGCACAGGAATAGAAAACGTGGTACAGGCGTGCCCCCTGCGCGCGATATCGTAGGGTTCGTGGAGCGGTCCTCGTCACCAAATCCGAAATATGCAAATCACTCGATGCAAACGATCATTCCGATAACGTCCAACCATCAAGAGGACCGCGGAACGTACCATTCGCGCTGGTTGGGCGTTCCATGCGCGGTGGTGGGTTGCGCGGTCAATCCGCTCAATGGGGCGAAATGATGATCGTGGATTCGTGGGTATGGGCGGCTCGGTGAATGATTGGCCGACCGCTTCACCGCACCCTACGGAATCCTGCCCATGCCTCAATATCTCGCTCACCGTAGCATGGGCCTCTGGGCCCGTGCGTCGATTTATTGAGTGAGCACGGTCATCGCACGGCCTCGGAGGACCATGCTACGTTTGAAGCCGCGATGATTTCGGAGAAATCATCGACGTTGGTTTGACTAACGCTGCACATACTCGATGATGCTTGCTACCACCAGTACGGCCATGATCGCGCTAACGCCACCCCAAAGCCATCCCCATGGCATCGCCGCATAGATCCCTGCATTGATCGCCCCAAGCACCCATGCCCACATCCGAATGATGTCCTCGTTTGGATCTTCAACCCAATAGGACTCTCGATTCTTATTTCTCATCGCTCTGGCCCTTTCGAAGCTATTACTCAGGACAATCATCCGGTCAGCTCACCACTGGCTTTCCGGTAACAACCCGTTGCCCTAATACCTTTCCGAGAGGACTCCCTCAAAAGTTTCGATCGATCCACCCTTTTTTGAAGCTTGCGATCCACTAAGCGATTTAATGCTTCGATGCCAACCGAAGCCTCAGGTACAACCGTCCAATGCATTCATCGCTCATGCGCGATGGCAAGCGAATCACTCGCTCCTGATCGCTTCCCACAAACTCCATTTCCTCGCGTACGACCGGTATGCTGTAGCCCTGGCTCGTGACGCAGATCTCATAAAAACCAGGACGCTTAGTCCGCACCGTCAAGGTCAGCCCCCAAGCGTCCCGATCCAGGATCACGCTCCCGTATCGACCATGAAATTCAAGCGGCCGGAAACGATCCTCTGCCATGCGCTTCTTCATTCGTGGAATCCTTGGAAAAGAAAAAGTCAGCCACAACCTTGTGATCGTGGCTGACCTGCCATCAATCCATGCTCGCCACGCGAGCACGCTCCTCAAGCTCCCGCTGTCGCTTGATATCCACCGTGGCAATCTCGGTCTTGACGACCGCAGCCAATAACGGAGATCCAAGCACCACCGGCGAACTTTTGCCAATCTCCTCGCGGAGAGACCGACTGGGAGTCTCGTCCAACACCTTAGGCGTATCCATTGCGTTGATACCCTCCTGGAATGAATACCTCGGAACCTTCTCGCATCCGCACGCTGCAGTTGCGATCGCATGGGTTTATCCGATCCAAATGCCTCAGAAGTTTCGATATTGCCACCAAGAAAGTGTGCCGTTTGGGTCTGTCTAGCGAAACTTATCGTCCAATGCATTCGGATGATTCCCTAGGGCTCCCAAGCCCACACCGACACACACTCCATGGAATGACGCCGATGAAAACAAAGCTCTATGCCTTAAAGTTGAAACTCGCCGAGTTTCAAGCAGCGCTGCGAGGGGTGTTCGAGGATCACTTTGCCACTCTCCGCCTACGGATCGCCGAACAAGGCAACTACCTGACATTGATCAGCAGTGGCGATTGGACGATCGGCAAGTCGTTTCCGGACCCGAACCACGAACCGGTCTTTGCATGCTATTTGGTGATGAGTACCGCACCCCTTGAGGCGTTGAAGCGAGCCACCCAGGGGCAAACCATCTTGAACTTGATCGTCTCAAGGGAACAGCCTCAGCGCGTCCAAGTGATTCTGTACGTCGATGGTCGGGCTCAAAGTCTCGATCGACTTCATATCCTCGGCCCCGGGATGATCCGACTGAGTCCATCCGAGCGCGACGAGCTGGCGACCAAACCGACAAAACGCAACAGCCGGATCCAACGAGTCCAAGGTGCTGCCAGTGGGACTTGGGCGTCGGCCACCCTGCTGGTCGTCGGGGGAGGGTCGGGCGGAAGCAGCGTTGGGTTGCAGTTGGCATCGCAGAACCCGGCGAGCATCATCGTGGTCGATCCAGACGTTGTGAAGTTTCACAATTTGGTCAACATGCCCCATGCTCGGCCTGAGGATGCGAAGATGAAACGCCGCAAGGCGTACGTTCTAGCCCGCGCCATCCATGCCAACGCCCCAAGGATCCTCGTCCAAGGGATCGCCAAACGGATTCAGCAGCCTGATGTGCTGGAGTACCTGCAAGGCCGTGAGCCCATGGCCGTCTTCTCGTTCGTCGACGATGTTGCAGCGCATCTTGCAAGTTCCCTGCTTGCACAGCAACTGCTGGTTCCCCATGTTGCGATCGGGACGTTGGTCCAGTTGAGCACGGAATCAGGGCGCGTGGTCCAGCAGGCCGATGTGCGATTGCTAGAGCCGGGAAAAGGGTGCCTGCGGTGCGTGCCATGGATGCAAGAAGCTGAGTACAAGGATGCGATCTACGAACTGCACAGACCCGCAGGAGCCATGCGACGCGGGCCGCCAAGGACTTGGAGAGCCAACGGTCGGATCGGGTCTAGTTTGGCTCTGAATCAGATGGCAGCGGGGATGGCCGTTGAGCTCTTAGCCAGGTACTTGCGAGGCGAGGTAACGACCAGCACTTGGATCCGTTACTTTTCGGGTCGTCAAACCGCTCCGGAACTGCTTGAAAGCTCGGTGGGCGCAAGTTCGGAGTGCGAGTACTGCGATCCACAATCGCATTAACGGTTGGGTTTTCGACTGCGTTGTAGAAACACGATCTCCATTTGGATAAGTCCGAGGCGGGCTTGGAAAAGGTTGCGATTGGGGCATCTATTTTGGACCGAATGCCGGCAAAAGTTTTTTAAAAAAACTTCTTGGGAGCGAAACAAACCGCACGTTGGGCTCGGATGGAAGGTAGTTTAACGCCCGTCGGGTTTCGTATCCGCTCGGGAATCTCAGGCTTCTTTCAAGGGAACTAGCACTGTGGGAAAAAAGATCACGTCCAAGACTCTAGAAAAGATGCTGCTGGACTACTCGATCCGCCAACGGATCGCCAGCATCGATTTCGGAACCTATTTTCCGTTGCGGTCCCGGTCCGCGAACGCAACGAACCCGTTTGCACAGGCCAAGGCCAATCCGGGATTGCCGGTGGCATTTGAAATCCTCACCGAACCCCCTTTGAGTGGCTCGGTGGTGTGGGAGACCACGGCAAGACTTCCGATCCAGCCCGCTTGTTTGAATTCAGACGATTTCTGGTTGGAACCGGAATCGCCGTTGACCACCCTTGGTGCGCTTGGTGCGGCAAGTGCACCGCAGGACGAAGACCTATCGTCTTCGGAGCCCGAGTATGAGGAATCCGAAGACTTAGCAAGCCAACCGCTCGACGGAGAATTCCGGTTCTCGCTCGATAGCCAGGAGTTCAAGGTTTTTGACATCCAGACCACCCCACCGGATGGTTCTCGACCAAGTATCGACGTTATCCAACCCAATGGCAAAATCGACTACGATGGCAAACGCGGCAAAAAGAATCTCTCGAACCCAGACTCGACACTCCAGGCTCGCGTTGTCAAAAAGAGCAAGGGTGGCGAAGTGTCGACTGCTGACGACACTTCGATTTCTACTGCTAAGGATGCGCCTTCCAAGGATGAAGATTTAACGTCTCAACAAGTGCTTTACTTGCAATTGATCATTGAATGCTACGAACGACACAAGGAACGTTGGTTTCGTGACTACGGTGAAGACGCCTGCCAAGTAGGCATTTTTTCAGTCATTAAATATGTGAATAAGACGGCTCCTTCGGAATACAAACCTTCTTTTCGTAAAACGCTCGTTGAGGCGATCACCGATGAGGAGTTTACGGCTCTTAGCCGGATCTTGCGAACGCGGATCAAGTCAAGGCGAATTGATTTGATTCGCAAGGGATTGGCTTCGGGGGATCGCGTGGTGGATCACACCAGCATAGATCCGTCATTGTCGAGCGACGATGACGGGTACAGCCTTGCGAGCACGATTGTGGGGCGAGAGCTAACACCGGATCAGGCACTGCTGATCAAGGAGGAAATCCAATTCAAGGACGAGCGCCTTCGTCGGGCTGTCGAGCAGCTCACAGACCGTCAACGGAGAGCACTCGAGCTCAGATACGAACCGAACACCTATGAGCGGTGCGCTGAGGAGATGGGTCTCAAGCTAAGTGCATTTAGGTCACTTCTCAAACGGGCAAAGGATCGTCTGAAAGAAATCCTCATCGAAGAGGATAAGTACAAAACAGGGCGATGAGGACCGTGCAGCCTGACGGGTGCTCATTTGAACGTCACTTGGGACCGATCGGTGGTTCGATACACCCCAGTGTCGCTCATTCGAACAGAGCCTGCTCTAAGGCGAGATAACTGCTAGGTGGGCAGAAGCGGGTTTCGGGTCTTCAATTCGGGAAAGAGGGAGAAATCGCGATCTGCGGTCCAGAGCATAGCGATGCCGTGGTTCAGGCAGATTGCCGCGAAGGCGGTCGTCCGCGGAGTGGGTGGGGAGTAGATACGAGGATGGGTGACAATGGCAAGAAATTCATGCAGGGAGCTCCAAGCGATGGCCCAGGGGTTTCCGCTGTTGGCCAGATCGACCAAGCATGCTTTGGCGATGGTATGCCATTCGCTCTCTTCGCGGTGCGCGTAGACGAGCAAGTTGGTATCAACCGCGATCATGACTCCGGACTTCCATAGAGGGCATCGCGGATCGCGTCCCAGCCCTTAGCACGGAATTCAGGCTGTAGCCCTTTTCCTCCGAAGGTCACGGGCTTGATCAACACTTGTCTTCCTATGCGTAACCATTTTATCGGACTCTGGCACTGCCAAGCAGAAGGTCAAGCAGAAGGTCAAGCCGACGGAGCACAGACTAGGAAGATTCACCCAAAACCGCAGCGACATCAAACCCCGACGCGAAAAGAAACCGCCTAGAGCCATGGAAAAGTTGGCCGAAACGCCCTTGCCATCACCCCTCGATTTGCTTCCAATTGAAGCCCGTTGATCGCCAAGAGTCCCAATCGCCGAAGTCGAGTGCCACTATGGGTTTAGAAAGTCTTTTTTCGTTGGAAAACCGCGTCGCTGTCGTCGTCGGTGGAACCGGTGCGCTCGGCGGAGCGATGGCCAATGCGCTCGCCTCGGCAGGCGCGAGCGTCGCAGTCCTGGGTCGCAACGCCCAACGGGGCATGGAACGAGCCGAAGACATCCGCCGCGAAGGTGGCGAGGGGATCTTCGTCTCGGCCGATGCTCTGGATCGCGACTCGCTGACCAAGGCCCGCGACCATATCGAAAATTCCATGGGACCGGTCGATATTCTCGTCAACGCCGCAGGGGGAAATCAAGCCGCCGCGACACTCCAGCCCGGAGAAGACTTCTGCGAACTTTCGCTCGATGCCTGGAAGGATGTTTTTGACCTGAACCTCATCGGCGGCACGGTTTTGCCGAGTCAAGTCTTCGGCGAATCGATGTTGTTAAGGAATGCCGGGAGCATCATCAACATTGCCTCGATGTCGGGAATCATACCCCTTTCTCGCGTCGTAGCCTACTCGGCAGCCAAAGCAGCCGTCATCAATTTCACCCAGTTCCTGGCCCGCGAATGGGCTCCACGCGGGATCCGCGTCAACTGCATCAGCCCCGGTTTTTTCCCAGCCGACCAAAACAAGAACTTGCTCTACAACGCCGACGGAAGTCTCGCTCCTCGCGGACAACAGATCATTTCTCACACCCCCGTGGCACGGTTCGGCTATGCGCACGAACTCGCAGGACCTACCGTCTTTCTAGCCTCAGCGTCCGCCTCGTCGTTCGTCACCGGACATAACCTCGTGGTCGATGGCGGCTTCTCGGCGACGACGATCTAAACGAAACTTTTTTCTTTTCCAAGTAACCCTCATTCAGGGTAACCCTCATTCAGGAGATCGATATTCACTATGGCGAAACTCGCGATTCGTAAGGACAATTGTGCACTGGATTTTCTCTCGCTCGGGGCTCTGGTCCATCGACTCGACCCCGGAATCATCCCCTTCCGAAAAGCTCGCGGTTTCGATGTGCATGTCTCTGGGGGTGAGTACAACGTTGCGGCAAACCTCTCGGACTGCTTCGGACTAAACACTGCCGTCGCAACCGCGATGGTAAACTACGGTATCGGTGAGTTGGTCCAAACCCGCGTCAAAGAGATGGGGGTCAAAACCTTTTACAAGCACTTTGAGCACGACGGTGTTCGTGGTCCAAATATCGCCACGGTCTACAGCGACCGAGGTCAAGGCGTACGTCCTCCAGTCGTCTATTACAACCGAGCCAACGAAGCCGGAGCGTTGCTCAAGCCAGGCGATTTCGATTGGAAGGCCATCTTCGCAAGTGGCGTGCGATGGTTCCACTCCGGAGGTATCTTCGCTGCCCTTTCACCGACCACCTCGGAACTGATCATCGAGGGGATGCAAGCGGCCAAAGCGGCCGGTTGCGTGACGTCCTTCGATCTAAACTACCGCGCTAAGATCTGGGCTGCCATCGGCGGACTTGCCAAAGGCCAGGAAATGGTCAGCAAGATCGTCCAACACGTCGATGTCTTGGTGGGCAACGAAGAGGACCTCCAAAAGAGTCTCGGGATCCAAGGCCAAGACGTCGAACACAAATCGGAACTCGACCCCGATGCATTCTTTAACATGATCGACCGGACCATCGAAAAGTTCCCGAATGTCAAAATGGTCGCTACGACCCTCCGAGAAGTCCGATCCACCAATCGACACGATTGGGCCGCAGTCCTCTGGTACGACGGAAAACGCTACGTCAGCCCAACCATGCAACTCGATGTCATCGACCGAATCGGCGGTGGAGATGGATTTGCCGCCGGACTGATCTACGGAATGCTCTCGGGAAGTGAACCCGAGCAAGCCCTCCGTCTCGGATGGGCCCACGGTGCCTTGCTCACAACCTTCCCAGGCGATACGACCATGGCCAAGCTGTCCGAGGTCGAAACGCTCGCCAAGGGTGGATCGGCCCGCGTCCAACGCTAAGCGAGGATCGGCTCGACGATCTTGCCGGCCACATCGGTCAACCGAAATGGCCGGCCATGGTGATCGTAAGTCAATCGCTCGTGATCGAGCCCCATCAAATGCAGGATGGTCGCGTGCAGATCATTGATATGCACCCGACCGTCGAGGCCGTAGTATCCAAAGTCGTCGGTCGTTCCGTGGGTCATTCCACCTCGGACTCCACCCCCGGCCATCCACATGGTAAATCCATGATGGTTGTGCTCCCGGCCATCGCCATTCTGCGCGTGCGGCGTTCGGCCGAATTCTCCACCCCAGAGCACGAGCGTCTCGGATAGCAAACCGCGCCGCTTCAAATCGGTCAGCAGCCCAGCAATCGGCTTGTCGCTCACCCGGCAACGATCCTTCAGGCCGTTGGCAATCCCGCTGTGGTGGTCCCAACCCCCGAGCGAGACTTGGACGAACCGAACTCCTGCTTGACTGAATCTCCTAGCCAGCAAGCATTGGCGACCGAATTCATCCGTTCCCGGTTGACCGATCCCGTAGAGGTCGAGTGTTTCTTGAGACTCCCCGGATAGATCCACCAACTTAGGAGTCTCGGTCTGCATTCGAAACGCAAGCTCGAACGATTCGATTACCCCTTCCATCTGCTGGTCGCTTTGAAGTCGCGCGAGTTGTCGCCGATTCATGGCCTGGATCCAATCGATCCGACGCCGCTGGATCTCAGGCGATGAGTGCAGATCCGATAGGTGGCGTATCGGCGACTTTGCGCCCGAGCCAATATCCTGGATCGCCGTCCCTTGGTGGATTGCCGGTAGAAAAGCGCTCGAGTAGTTGCGATCTCCCTCTTGCGGCAAAAGGGTAATGTACGACGGCAGTTGTTGATTCTCCGTCCCTAGGCCATAGGACAACCACGAGCCCATCGAGGGGACGACATCAAACAGATTTCCCGTATGCATCTGCCGGATCGCTAAAGGATGATTCGGGCTGTCGGCCTGGACAGCGCGCAGGACGCATAGATCATCGGCATGCTTGCCGGTCAGGGGCAACAGCTCGCTGACCATCAGCCCACTTTGGCCATGTGGCTCAAACCCTGCGATCGGTCCTAGCAGTTTGGTCTGGTCCAAGCCGACGGTCGCCTCGGTGTCCGGGAGCTTATACGGCAGGGCCTGCCCAGTCCGTTTGAGAAGTTCTGGTTTGGGATCGAAGAGATCCATCTGCGAGGGACCGCCGGACATGAACAGAAACAGCACCCGCTTGGCCTTGGCCAAATGATGCGTTGGTTTCGGTGCGAGTGGACCGCCAGGACGCCCTGAGGGCTCATCCCCAGAGGCTCGCGCATGTGCCTGCGAATCTTGCAGGATCGCTCGGAGCGCTAAGCTGCCAAACCCACAGCAGGTCGATTGCAAAATCGTTCTTCGTGTGATGCTATTCATAGAACATAAACTCGTTCGAACCGAGGATCGCATGGCACAACTCAGACCAGGCCGCAAGCGTCGCTTGCTCTTGGCTCCGATCGCCCGAGGCCATCGTCGAATCCTTGCAGAATTTCAAAAACTCCATGGCCGACTTCAGCTCGTCGATCTCCGATCGCGTAGGATCGTCAGCGGCCAAGCCGAAGTCCACCGGACGCGAATAGGCAGCTAGAATCACCTGCCGATAACGTTCCGCGTCATCCTCGGGGACTTTGGCTATCCAATGCTCAGCCATCTTGAGCGCCTGCTCTTTGATCATCGGGGCATTGATCAGAAACAACGCTTGGGTCGCGACCGTCGAGTTCGAACGCTGACCGGTGATGTCGTTCGGGTGCGGGAAATCAAAAACGCTCAGAATCTCCAAATCCCCAGAAGGCCGCTCCCGCTTGAGGGGCAAGTACACCGACCGGCGATTGCGAACCTGCGGATCGATTTTCCCTACCCATGTAGGGGGATTGACGTTTCCACCTAGCCCGGCGATGTTCCCCTCGAGATGCAAACCTAAGCTGGGGCCGCCACGGCCTTGATCCAACTGTCCGCTGAGCGTTAGGATCGAATCGCGGATCGATTCGGCCGTCATGCGACGCCGAGGCATGTGCCACAAGAGTCGATTGTCCGGATCGATCGACGCGGACTTGGGATCGTGATTCGAAGACATCCTATAGGTCTGCGAAAGGACCAGGCGCTCGATGGTCTTTTTGATCGACCAAGCGTCATCGAACTGTAAACGATTGGCGAGGAAGTCCAGAAGCTCCGGATGCGAGGGTTGCTCTCCATGCACTCCGAAGTAGTCGACTGTCCGCACGAGCCCTTGGCCGAATAGCTCCTTCCAAATGCGATTGACCATGACCCGCGAAGTCAGCGGATTCGACGCGTCGGTCAGCCACTGAGCCAATTGCAAGCGACCGCTTTGTTCCTGGGTGATCCCGTATGGGGTCGAGACAGGAACCGCCCCGACAAATCCGCGCCGGACCGTTTCGCCGAGCGATTGAAAGTCCCCACGTTTGTAGATACGGCAATCGGCAGGTTCAGGCAAATCGACCAGCGCGATGGCTCGCTGTTGATCGGGACGAGCGTCCTGTAGCCTTTGGTCCAGAGCGAGAAGTTCACGCTCGATCTGCCCTGCGCGAGGATCCGACGTGGCCCGTGGACTGCCGCTGTAGAACTGGATTGCAATGTTCGGTTGTTGCTCGGTCCCGCAATCGACCGCATGGGAATGGTTGATCCCGTTGCCGGTCCAACGAGGGATCGAGCACTTCGCATAGACATTCTTGCCGGTATGGGCCTGGAGACCCTGGACCGAGCCGAGTTGGCAATCGGAAAAATCCTCTTGGAAGATAGACTTGCCATCGGAGGTCGATGCGATCGAAATACCATCGATCGCCCCTCCAAATCGTCCAGTGTAAGCCATCGAGGTCAGATGGAGCTTGATGGGTCCGGTCCCATCTCCTTGGTATTCAAACGAGGTGGATTGGAACGTCTGGGAATTCTCTTGGGAGGACCAAGCCCCAGGTTGGGCCGTATGGTAGGCCAGAACGGTTCCATCGGAGCGAAGGACCTGAACCAAAACGCCGTCGGACGCTCCGGTGGCTTGGTTCGCATCGGCCCACACCGACGGGCCTACGGAGAACGAAATCCGATATTGCTTTCCCTCTTGGTTGGCCTCCAGGCCGTTTTCCAGCGTGATCGCGTTGGCTTGGTCATCCACAAGGCGTTTCGTGAATCGCTCGGATGCATCCTGCTTGTGGAGTCGTTCGAGTTCGATCGACAACTGATTTTTTCTCTGGCCGAGTTCGACAGATAGCCGATCAAAAGCCGCTTGGTCGGCGGGCAAGACCGGGAGCATGACATGGGAAATCTGACTCCAGACCCCAGGCCCGTCGTAGCTCGTGGTTTTGGTGCTGTGAAAGATCCCTGCCAGCGCGTAATAATCGGCTGTTGGGACCGGATCGAATTTGTGATCGTGGCATCGAGCGCAAGCGAGTGTCTGGCCCAAAAAGGTCTTGCCGATCTTGTCGATTTGATGGTCCACCACATCGGCAGCCAATTGACCTTTGATGTAGTTCTGAAGAGTCCAAGGTCCGATGGCTAGGAACCCCGTCGCAACGATCTGCTCGCGGTGCTCCTGTTGGTCGGCATAGTCGAGCAAATCGCCAGCGATCTGCTCGCGGATAAAGCGATCCAGCGGCTTGTCCTTGTTGAATGCCTCGATCACATAATCGCGATAACGCCAGGCATCTCGGATCAAGACATCCCCTTGGACGTCCGCCAGGTCGGCATAGCAGGCCAAGTCGAGCCAGTGCCTACCCCAATGGTCGCCAAAGGCCTGGGATTCGAGCAATCGATGAACCACGGTTTCTTCGGCCCGATCCGAGGTGTCTGAGGCAAAGGCTTCGAGTTCTTTTGCCGTCGGTAGCAAGCCGGTCAAATCGAGTGTAACGCGGCGAAGCCACACGTTGCGAGTGGATTTTTCAGCGGGGGTTAATCCTGCGCGATCGAGTTTCTCAAGGACAAACGCATCGGCGTGGTCCAAGCACCATGCGGGATTCGAGGGAGTCGGGACGGCGGGGAGCTCGATAGGTCGCAAGGCCCAAAGTTTCGCAGGATCGATTGCCGGCCGTTGGGTTTGGCGGTGGTCGGCAGCTCCGTTTGCGATCCATCGGACGAGAATTTCGATTTCTTCGTCAGGAAGCTTTTGGTCCGGGGGCATTTCGTATCCCTCGTATCGGATCGCTGAGACGAGCAAGCTCTCCTCGGGCTCGGTGGCAACGATTGCCGGACCACTTGAGCCACCGATCTGCCAACCCGATTTCGAGTCGAGGACAAGTCCCCCTTTGGCTTTGCCTGCCGCATGGCTATGGCAACTCAGGCAACGTTTCTCAAGAATCGGTAGAACTTGCTCGACAAAGAACGCGTCGGGTTCATCCGCCCAAGAGGGGCTCGGACAGCACAGGCACAAGAGCAACGCGCCGAGTAGGGCACCTAAGCGACCGAGCTTCATTAGTTGGGATAGAGGTGTCATGCGATTAGGAGCACAGCGACTCAAAGACGCTGTGGTTCTCGAGCATCGCAGCAGGGATATCGGGGGGGGTTGCGCCGTCCTCCATCAGGCACCATCCGGTGAAACCTTTGGCCTCAGAGGCTTTGAGTTTTTTGAAGAGGGCAGGCCAGGGGTAATCGACTTTTCCGGGGCGCAGGTCGTGGATATGGACCGTACCGAGCCAGGGAGCGAGGGCATCGAAATTCGCATCGAAACCGGGTCCTACCAAGTCGGTGGGATTGCAGTTCCAGCAGACGACTACATTGGGATGATCTGCAACTTCCATAATGCGTTTCATGTTGGGGATTTCCTGCGTCCCTTTGCCATGGACCTCGAGCCGAATCTGCTGATTGGCTTTGGCTGCATACTGGCCTACGATTTGCAGGGATTTGCCGATCTGTTCGAGTGTTTTCTCGACGGGGACTTCCGAGGGAAGTCCATTCGGGCGAACTTTCACACCGCTGCCTCCGAGCTCGGCCGAAAGGTCGATGAAGGCCTTGGTCTCGTCGATGTTCTTTTCAACGACCGACGGGCTGACTGCATGGTATTCGCAAGCGCTGCCTAGCCCCACGAGCGCGACCGGAGAGTCGGCGAAGCGTTTTTTGGCCTCCGATCGCTGTGCAGGATTCATGCTCGGTTCGACACCATGGCGGTGCGTGCTGCGCAATTCGACCCCAGCGTATTTGGTCTGCTTGCACACCTCGAGCAAGTCGACCAGCGACAGATCCTTGCCCCATTGGTACGTCACCAATCCGAGCTTAAGCGCAGTGGCTGCCGAGGGAGACTTTCCAAACGCATGGGAGTTCCACATCGGGCTCATCGCTCCGAGCGACCAGGCCATTGTCAGACTCATCATTTCCCGCCGGGAGGGTCGACCGAGGGGTTTGGTCGAGTCGAAATCGAACATGCGATGGGCTCCGTAGCAAAAAAGAGGACTGCCGAAAGTGGGCGTTTTGCGTCCGAGCCACGCTCAAAGAAACGCTCGGCGTCTCGAATTTACACAAGTCAAATGGCACAATCAAGCACGAAGGGCTGCTAGGAAGGTCTGATCGCGGTCCTAATTGGTCAAAGTCGAGACAAAATCAGCCTTTTGGAGTATGCTCTAGGGGCGTTTTGCGGTCCGTTGAGTCGACTTGGTTTTTCCCAGGCCCATTGCATGAGCGAGTTGGATTTCGAGTCGATCTTAGGACCTGGGGGAAGCATCTCCAGGCGGATCTCCAATTACGAACTGCGTCGAGAGCAACTTCAGATGGCTCATGCGGTCTCGCGAGCCTTGGCAGACCGCAAGCATTTGATTGTCGAAGCAGGCACCGGCGTGGGTAAAAGTTTCGGGTACCTTGTTCCGGCCATCCTGTTTGCGACCTCCGACGAAGCGGCTTTGGAAGCCCAAGCTCAAGCCGAGCCACAGTCTCCAACCGCTCAGCGTCCCAACGAGGACGAGGACCCCAAAGTCCGCCGCATCGTGATCAGCACGCACACGATCAGCCTGCAGGAGCAGTTGATCGGCAAGGATCTGCCGCTACTGAACGCCGTGATTCCTCGCGAATTCACGTCGGTCTTGGTCAAAGGGCGCAGCAATTACCTATCGCGTCGGCGGATGAAGGTCGCCGATTCGCGGCTCGCGAGCTTGCTCTACGACGACCGCGACTTCGAGCAGTACGAGGAGATTCAGCGTTGGGTCGGATCGACTTCCGATGGGAGTTTATCGAGCTTGCCGTTTCGGCCGAGCGGAATTCTCTGGGACGAGTTGTCCAGCGATTCGGGCAATTGCATGGGTCGCAAATGCCCGACCTTCGATAGCTGCTTTTACTATGCGGCACGCCGTCGTGTGGCCAATGCGAAGATTTTGGTAGTCAACCACGCCCTTTTTTTCAGCGACCTTGCTGTGCGAGCCCAAGGGGGGAGTTTTCTGCCGAACTACCACGCGGTGATTTTCGACGAGTGCCACACGATGGAGAGCGTTGCCGGGGAGCACTTAGGGTTGACCATCAGCAATTCTCAAATCGACTACACGCTGCGCAAACTCTACAACCCGCGCAACGACAAAGGGACCTTGGTCTCCTTGGGTTTGCGTCAATTGATGCAACTTAGTTTTGGATGCATGGAGTCGCTCGATGATTTCGTCGGAGCCTTTCTGGCCTGGGCGGAAACTCGATCGCCGCAAAACGGGCGGCTTCGGACCCCTGTTTCGGTCGAGACGGACTTGTGCAAGAAACTGCGCGAGCTATCGGCTGAGCTGGAACGCTATGGAAAGGATCTTAAGGACACCAACGTCAAACTGGACATGATGTCCGCATCGAACCGCTTGGCTGGATTGGCCAACAGTTTGGAAACATGGCTCCTGCAAAAAGAGACCGGATCGGTCTACTGGTTCGAGAAAAAAGAGACTCGCGGCACTGGTCGGATCTTTACCCGTTTGACACTCCGATGCAGCCCGTTGGATGTCGGCAACTACCTGCGCGAACATCTCTTTCAGAAGGTCCCGAGTGTCATCATGACCAGCGCGACGATCGCGACGAAACAAAGCGCATCGACTGAGCCGACCCAAGCCAAAAAAGACGATCCTGCCTTCGAGTTCTACCAGCGACGCATCGGAGCCCAAGGCGCACCGACTTTGCAGGTCGGCTCGCCATTCGACTACCCGAGACTTGCGCAACTGCACATGCTGTCCGATCTGCCCGATCCGTCTGCAGAGAAGATCAAATACGAGGACGCCATCATCCCTGCCTTGAAGTACTACATCGGGCGATTCGATGGACATGCCTTTGTGCTCTTTACCTCTTACGATTCCTTGCGTCGCTGCGTTCAGGCGCTCGGCCCCTGGATGAGCCAGCAAGGACTAGCGACGTATTCGCAAGCCGATGGAACGCCCCGAACCGAACTTCTCAGAGCGTTCAAGGAGCATCCTCGCGGGGTCCTTTTCGGTGCAGAGAGCTTTTGGCAAGGAGTCGATGTGCCCGGCGACGCGCTCAAATTGGTCGTCATCACCAAGTTGCCTTTTAGCGTCCCAGACCACCCACTGCTCGAGGCTCGCCTCGAATCGATCCGACAGGCCGGCGGCAACCCGTTTCGCGACTTCCAACTACCCGAGGCCGTCATCAAATTCCGGCAGGGCTTCGGACGCTTGATTCGGACCGCCACCGACTCGGGAATCGTATTGGTTACCGATCCTCGGATGTCCACGAAACCCTATGGATCGACGTTCGCCTCCTCGCTGCCCGATTGCCCGAAGAAAACCATTTCGGCTAAGCAATTCAAGGCTTAGAGGATGGCTAGCGATTTTCGAGCGATTCGAGTCTTGCATAAGCCGCGATCAGATCGCTCTCGAGCGACTCCATCTGCTTGGCATCCCGGGCCAACTCGCTTGCAGGTAGCTTGAAATACTCCGGAGTCGACATTTTTTCATGCAAGGCGTCCTTCTGGAGTTCGATCGCCTCGATTTTGCTCGGGAGGGTTTCGAGCTCGAGCTTTTCTTTGTAGCTGAGCCTCGATGCGGCGGATTTCTCGGCTGCTTTTGCTGGGGCTTTCTCGGGAACTTTCTCGGTAACTTTTTCTGCTGGCTTTTCGGCGGGGGCTCTGGAGGACGATCCTCCGGATTTCTTGGATCCTTTGCCGCTCGAAACATGTTCCTTTTGGACTTTGCTCTGTCTGAGCCAGTCATCGTATCCGCCGACGTATTCGCGGATCCCGTCGGGTTCAAATACGATCATGCTTGTGACGACATTATTGAGAAACGCGCGGTCGTGGCTGACGACCAATAAGGTTCCCTCGTAGTCGACGAGACGATCTTCGAGGATCTCTAGGGATTCGGCGTCCAAGTCGTTCGTCGGCTCATCCATCACCAGCAGGTTGGCTGGCTGAGCGAAGAGTTTCGCAAGCAGCAATCGATTCCGTTGGCCACCGGAGAAGAACTGGATCTTTGAGCGTGCTTCCTCTGGAGTGAACAGGAATTCCTGAAGGTAGCCGATCACATGCTTGTTCCTTCCGTTGACCGTAATGGTCGTTCTGCCGACACCGACGTTTTCCTCGGCTGTCAGATTTGGATCGAGCACATCGCGGTTCTGATCGAAGTAAGCGATCTGGAGGTTGGTGCCCAGGCGGACGTTTCCGCTGGTGGAGGCAAGTTCCCCGAGGATGCCTTTGAGGAGCGTGGACTTGCCGGCTCCGTTTCGACCGAGGATTCCAATTTTGTCACCCCGCATGATGGTCAGGTCCAGAGACTTGACCATCGTTCGATCGCCGTATCCGAACGAAGCTTCTTGCAAATCGCAAACCAGCATGCCGCTTCGGTCTCCCGAATCGATCGCCAGTCCCATCGAACCGGACTTTCGAGGGCGCCCGACGCGCTCTTTGCGCATCGCCTCAAGCCGCCTGACGCGGCCTTCGTTGCGTGTTCGTCGCGCTTTGATTCCGGTGCGAATCCAAGCCTCCTCGATCGCAAGTTTTTTGTCGAACAGTGCGTCCTGTTTTTCCTGCGCCAACAACGCCTGCTCTTTGCGTTTGAGAAACGTCTCGTAATCGCATTCCCAATCGAAGAGTTTGCCCCGATCGATCTCGAGGATCCGATTGGCGATCTTGGTTAAAAATGCGCGATCGTGCGTGATGAAGATCAGCGTCTCAGAGAATCCGGCTAGAAACGTCTCTAGCCACAAAATCGAGTCGATGTCCAGGTGGTTCGTCGGCTCGTCGAGCAGCAATACATCCGGGGAGCCGACGACCGCTTTGCCCAAAAGTGTACGTCGTTTCAGGCCGATCGATAAACTGCTGAAGTCCGCATCGGGGTCCAAATGAAGTTGCTCGAAGACACGTTCGAGAGCTTGGTCTTTCATCCACTCATTTTCGGGCAGCTCATAGTCCTCGGGCAGTCCGCTCGATACGATCTCAAGGACGGTTCCACTGGTTCCAGCCGGCACATCCTGAGGTACCGAAGCGATCTTCAAACCGGCTTCCAACTCGATCCTGCCACTCTCTGGCCGCTCGAGTCCCAAGAGCATTCGCAGCAGGGTCGTTTTGCCCGAACCGTTGCGACCCAACAACCCGATTTTGTCCCCTCGCTCGACGCGTGCAGAGACCTGATCCAAAAGCAAAGGCCCCCGGAATCCGATCGAAATATTCTCCAACGCAATCTGCGACATGCAAAACCCTCTTCGTCGTAGGCCCCGTAGGGGTTAGTTCGGTTCGGTGAGCAAAGAACTGTGGTCGTGCACAATTTTCCACTGACCATCGATCCTCTTCCATACCAAGGAAAAATTACCGCGTGCCGGTTTGTCCTTGTCCAATTTCCAATTCCCAAGCGTCAATGCAGCTTGCTCATCGATCTGGCTCGTTTCCAAAGCATCAAACGTCAACTGGCCCATTGCGGCCCGGTCTGGATACCTGCTTTTGTAACGCTCATACGTCGCTTGCCAGCCGCGGGTCGTCTTGCCACCGGACGAGAAGGTCAAGGCCTCGTCGTTCCAATAGGCATCCATGAACTGACGGATATCCCCCTGGTTCCAAGCATTTTGCTGGACTGCGAGGATTCCGTGCAAGCGATCCCCTAGGCCATCGGCGATAATGCCAGAATCCCGAGTCGACTCATCGATCTGACTCGACTCGGCGATACCTCTCGTCGCGCTCTGGACGAAGGAATCCGGCACTCCAACGAGCCATGAAAACACCAAAAATCCACCCGCCCAAGCGAGCAGGGGCTTTAAAAACACCGAAAAGTACTGAGATTTCTCGCTCATCGTGCGCACCTTCAAAGCCGTCGTATCTGCGAAGCCCATCCTCCCGACGCCCGATGTTGTAACCTTCGTCGATCGCATCAGGAAGGGGCAGAACCGTGCTAAATACCCACAGAGGCCTCCCAAAGATTGCTCAAGGATCTGCCGCACTTGCGACTTTCGATTTCGCCAAAAGCAGATACACTTAACGTTCTATTCAGTTCGGCGAAGAGGCTTTTAGCAACCCGCCGTCGTTTCCTTTGATAACAGTCAGTCTAAAGCGGAGAATTCTTCAGTGGCATCTGGAAAGTATGTTTTTACCAGCGAATCGGTCTCGATGGGGCACCCGGATAAACTAGCTGATCGGATCTCCGATAGTGTATTGGATGCCCTTTTGGCTCAAGATCCCATGAGCCGTGTGGCTTGCGAAACGGTCGTTACGACCGGTCTTGCTCTAATCGTCGGCGAGATCACCACCAAGGCGATCGTCAACTACGCCGACATTGTCCGCCAAGCGATCGTCGATGTCGGATATACCGATGACGAATGGGGAATCAACGGCAGGTCCTGCAATGTCATGGTTGCCCTCGACGGCCAAAGCCCAGATATTGCCCAAGGGGTCAATGAAGATAATTCCGCCGGCAAGGACATCGGTGCGGGCGATCAGGGCCTCATGTTCGGATACGCTTGCAACGACACCGAAGAATTGATGCCTCTGCCCATCGCCCTTGCGCACCGCATCACCAACCGACTGACCGAAGCTCGCTTCAACAAGGAAGTCAACTGGCTGCGTCCAGACTCCAAGAGTCAAGTATCGATCGTCTACGACGAATACCAGCCCATCGGGATCAACAACGTCGTTGTTTCGACCCAACACTCCCCCGATGTGACCCACTCCCAAATCAAAGAGTATGTCATCGAGAAGATCATCAAGCCGTGCTTGCCACCCAAGATGATCACTCCAGATATCGTCTACCATATCAACCCCACCGGGAATTTCGTCGTCGGTGGTCCCCACGGTGATAGCGGTCTGACCGGTCGCAAGATCATCGTCGATACCTACGGCGGATGGGGCCGGCACGGCGGTGGTGCATTCTCCGGCAAGGATCCGACCAAGGTCGATCGAAGCGCCGCTTACATGGCTCGCCATGTCGCCAAAACGATCGTCGCCTCAGGCTTGGCCGATCGCTGCGAAGTCCAGTTGGCCTACGCCATCGGGGTGAGCGAACCGGTCAGCGTTCGGGTCGATACCCAAGGCTCCGGCAAGGTCAGCGACGAGAGGATCTGTCAGGTCGTCAAGGAGTTCTTCAAGCTTACCCCACGAGGGATCATCGAGTACCTCGATCTGCGTCGCCCGATCTACGTCAAGACCTCCTCGGGTGGCCACTTCGGACGCAACGAACCAGAGTTCACTTGGGAAAGCACCAAGAACGCTGCGGAGTTCGCCAAAGCCGTCGCCGGCTAGTCCCTGAACCCTTTAGGTCCATTCCAACCTCGGTCACCCCTCTTAGGTACCGAGGTTTTTTATTGCAGTCATGGCAACTCAAAACACCCCGATCCAACGCGCAATCGAAGGCCTCAAGTGGCTCGCCCTTTGCGCAATCGTCGTTTGGGTGGTCCGCAAGTTCCCTCAAAAGGACTGGGACCTGCTGGTCCAACAGCCAAAAAACTGGTCACTCCTGCTGCTGGCACTTGCCATGGTCCTGCTTGCCAACATCCTCAGCTTCTGGAGATGGCAACGCCTGCTGTTGGCATTGCAAGTCCCCATCTCTTTGTTTGAAACCGTCCGACTCGGATTCCTCGGTGTGGCTTTCAATACCGTCAGCGCAGGAAGTGTCGGCGGGGATCTTTTTAAAGCCATCGCGGCGGCCAACCGAAGCAAAGATCGCAAGACCGAGGTGATCACCAGTGTCGTGGTCGATCGCGCTATCGGATTGCTCGGACTCGTCATGGTCGCTGCAATCAGTACGAGCCTTGCTCTGGACCTGTCGCCTCAATTGACCACCATTCGAAACGCTGCATGGATCCTAAGTATCATCGGACTCGTTGGCATCTTTGGAATCGTAGGCTTCGGCAAATCGATGCCTATGGATCTCCTGAAAAGGATCCCTTGGGTCGGTGACAAACTGCATCGAATTGCCAAGGCCTGCCTGATCTTTCAAAATCGACCTCAACTTGCCTTGGCCATGATCGCCCAATCCCTAGCCGTCCATGCCTCGCTGACGGCCAGTTGTTGGCTGATCTCCTCGGCCCTCTATGCGAGTTCCACGACTCGACCGACCTTGCTGGAGCACTTCCTGGCTATTCCACCGGCACTCTTGGCAGGGACCTTACCCATCACTCCAGGAGGACTCGGGCTCCAAGAGGTTTGGATCGACCTGTTGTTCAAGCAAATCCCGAACGTCTCGAGCGAATTCTCAGGACTCATCGTCGCGACGATGTACAGAGCGATCCTGCTGCTCATTGCCCTTATCGGAGGTCTTGTGTATCTCTCGAGCCGAACGGATGTCCAACCCGTGGACGAGCCTTCGCAAGGGTCTTAAACTACATCCTCGTAGTCAACGACGTCCTCTTGCTAACAGGAACACCAGCTATGCTCAAACTCATGCTCGCTTTTTGCACCTTACTCACAGGATCCCATGCGATGGCTCAGCAATCTGCTCAGGACAATCTCAAAGCCTATCCGGCTCCGGCCGACGGGATGAAAAGGCTCGTCGTGTACCTTGAACCCAAGGAGGAAGAGGAAGACTATCGGGTCGAACTCATGGTCGGAAAAACGCTCGAGGTCGATGCTGCTAACCGATTCTTTTTCGCAGGTAGCCTCGAAGAGGAAACCATCGAGGGCTGGGGTTTTCCCAAGTACATCGTCAAGCAGATTGGACCCATGGCCGGAACCCGCATCGGCGTCGATCCCGATGCTCCGAAGGTCAAGCGTTTTGTGCGTTTGGGGGGCGAACCGAAGCTTCTCCGCTACAACAGCAAACTTCCTCTAGTCGTCTACGTCCCGAAGGACGCAGAAGTCCGATTGCGTGTATGGGTTGCTACCCCGCAACCCCTGACGATCAACGAGGGCTGATTGCCTAAGCGGCTTGGACCAAGCGGGAATGCTTGGACCACTCGATCCATGAAAGAATCCTATCGCGGTCGGGCGGATTGCCCCCGCGAAGGAATCGAAGGCCTTGCTTGGTGCTCGCAACGCGTGCGATCGCTTCGATGAGCGTCTCGGCAGAGGCTTGTGCAATCGACTCGGCCGTGGAATACCCAGCGGCCACGAGCAATTGAGCATCCTGGCCCCTGAGGTTCGGTATGCGACAGACGAGCATCGACTGGCTCTTCCAGATCTCAACGGTCGCAGCAGTGACCCCCTTCTCACCCATCGCCTGGGCTACGTCTCCGGATTCGGCCGCAAGCAGATCTCCGATGCTTTTGACCCGAATCGATTCGAGCTTTTGAGCCATCTTTGGACCAATCGTCGGTGCATCTACCACGGGGCTAGCCAAGTCGAGATAGAACTTCCATGTCGAGTCGGACTTGCCCGCATACACATTGAACTTCGCTACGGCTTGGCCCGCATCCTCTCGGAAATCCGGATCGTCCTCTAAGGCATCGTCCTGGTTTTGGTAAGCTGCATTGGGTGCAGGTCGAGCACTCCTTCTGGAGCCTCGCTCGATCCGATCCCAATCGAAATCCACAGCGGTTCCTGCCGTGTCGATCGACAAACCATGTTGCTGATAGACGGATTGAATCCAGCGTTGAAGCCTTGGCAACTCACCTTGCTGAGAGGTTTTTCTCAGCATTCGACCCGCTTGGGTTCCGAGGAACCGATGAAGTTTCTTTGCGATCGTCAACGGTTCGGTGCTCGCAAGTTGTTTCGAGGAGTACACTCCACAGGAGACCAATACTCTCGCGTCGAAGACTCGCATCTGTGGGACATTGCACATCAACTCGGCGACCCCGAGGGTGTTTCGCAACCACTCGGAACGCAATCCGGTGACGCTTGCCAACTTGGGTAGACTCGTCGAGACAAAGTCGCCAACCCGATGAACGCCCACGGACCGAAGCCGACGGATGGTCTCGGAGCCCAATCCGGGAATCGAATCGACTAGACTCTCCTTGGTCAAATAGTAAGTCTTTCCATGACGCTGATGCACCACGGGCTCGACCCGCTGCGGAACTTGCGAATCCTCTTGCTGAGCCAACCAGTCAAGCTGACGATTGACTTCGCTGAAGTCCGTCGAAACCGTTCCGGAGTACTGAACCACCGGCGCACGATCCAATACCGGATGAAGCCCCAAATCGGTGTCCGAATCGATGATGTATTGCGGCTTGGCGTAGCGCAAATTCTCATGCATCCGCGCCACGGTACCACCGTGGCCAGCGATACGTCTTGCGACAAACTCGTCAGCCGTCGTCAGCAGCAATTGCCACCCATCTCGCGAAAAATTCGAAACGACATGGAGGATTTGCTCCAACGGTTCGCCTCGGAATCCGTCGAGCGAATTCTCAAGCACAAACGGAATGCGTCCAATCCGCGATCTCGCCGCTTGTGCCAGGGCCAACCGAATCGCAAGGTCGACAAGTCGCCTCTGACGCGTCTCGCCCGAGGGCACCTGCGAGTCCAAAACGTCGTAACGAAGACCGGAATTATAAGCTTCCGAATGCAGGTACGAGGCCTCGACGGCCCAGGTCGGAAGCTGACGGACCGCTCCGGCGGTCAACTCCGACAAAATCCGTTCGGCCGATGGGATCAATGAGCCGCTCGTCGTCTTGCGATAGACCGATCGAGTCAATAGTGACGACTGCACTTGGGATAATCGCTGATGCCAACCCCATCGCTGATTCCATCGCTCGATCATCATCTCGGCATGCGCAAGCTGCTGATGGATCTGGGAGTCATCCCAAACCCCTTTCGGGGAGGCTGGGCTCTGTGCGTCCTGCGCAGGCCCTTGGGCAACCGGTTCGGTGCTGGTGCCAACTCCCAATGTTTGCTGCAAATTGTGATGCGCGACCTGATGCAATTGCCCACGGAGTCGATCCCGCTCGGCAATCCACCAAGTGCGATCGTGATCCACCGGATCGGAACTCCTGAGACGTTCGAGAAGTTGCGTCTCTTCGTCCTTGAGCGATTTGTAACCCTCATCCAACTCCATCTTCGCAGGGCAATGGACCCCTAATCTGCCTGCCGCCCACCAAAGCTTCTCCGGTGAGACCGATCCCAAAGGAGAACAAAAAACCATCCCTAAAATGTCGGCTCGCAGCTCATCCCAGCGACCGTCGGAGACCTCCCCCTCCCAGAACATGTTTCCCCGACCACCGATCCGCTCGTCGTCCTCTTGATAAGTCGCTCCGCTCGAGGTAGGTACGGAATGGGATGCATGCGCAAAAAGTGGCTTGCCTCCTACGCAATCGATCATCCGCAAATGCCCAGAAGCGTCGACCCAGGTGACCGAACCATCGATCGAAGCAAACTCCGAATCGTCGAGCTCGCCGAGCGTCTGGCCACGAAAAAGCAGGCTTTTGGTAAATCTTGTCAATAACGTGCTGTTGGAAACCAGCGGGGAATAGACGGCATTGAGTCCCGCACCCAACGGACCTACATGATACTGCGACGCAGCGTTCTTCTTGTCGATATCCAATCGTACCAAATGCATGGCCTAGACTCCTCCATGAATCCTCCTTGCCAACCAACAACGACGAATGGGTACCGTAGCATAAACAGTCAATTTGGGTAAATAGCAGAATTTCCAAGCTGCCCCGGGGGATTCGAACCACCGAATACTCTGAACACACGGAAAAAGAAAGCAGTTCCTCCCTGCCTTCCTTCCGTGTGTTCCGTGGTTCCCCTTTGGCTGTTGGTGGTTGCCCCAAGAGGCCTAGCGATCAACGCGCACCAATGATTGCTCCGACAACGCCCAGCAATATGACTCCGATGAGAAGGAACAAAAAGATCCAGACGATGATCGATGTCCGATAGCGAATGTGCGGCGTCGCCTGCATGACCTCTTTGTAGGCACTCGAAAAGACCATCTCCCCTTTGGCAGAAAGCAATAGATACAAAAGGTATCCAGAAATGATCGTTCCGCACGGGAAACCTAACAGACCAATCGCCGATACGACAACCGCTAAGATCTTCCCGGAAGGGTTGAGCGTCTGCATCGAACGACCCGCGAACAACTGCGCAGAGGCAATCGCAACAAAGACGATCCCCACCACGGTCGTGGTGATCCCTGCAACGAGAGGCTCCTGATCGGCACCAGCACCGGCACCGGCTGGCGATCCGCCGGCCAGGATGAAAATACCCAACCCGATATAGAAGATCCCACCTAGGATCCCCAAGACACCTCCCAAGGTATACAAACATCCAAAACTCTGAATGTTCGCCTCATGATTCAGGTGACTCTTGCGGATCAACTCCGCTTGACTCAAATCAACATTCGCATCCAAAGAAGCGTCGCCATAAGAAGATCCCGAGGGGGCGTATGGATTGTCAGACATCAAATAAGCTCCATTTGAACAAATCGAAACTAAGGGACTCGGTATGTCAGAGTACGAATTGTAATAGATTCGTAAGCGGTAGATTTACGCTCTTGGCCAAAAAATATGGGGACCCGTCTAGATTTATCTCAGAACCGGAAATCCTCGCTTGCCTGCCCATAGACCGGCAAATAGCGATAGTAAACCTCAAGGATCAAACAAGCCATGCAGGTCGAATAGAATCGACCTCCTACCTTGTTGGAATGGTCCCCCTCGAACATCCAGCTCCCCCGCAAATGGCCGCTAGGAGACTGCGTCTTGACCAACAGATCCCTCATATAGTAATTCCAATTTTTCCAGCTCCTCCCGCCGATCTGAAACATCGCTTGAGTCGCATAGTAGTTGTAATACATGTCCACGCCCGATGGACCTTGATTGGACAAATACTCGATCCCACTGGCCACGCTCCGAGCATCCTTGGTCTTGCCCCGAAAAATCTGAAGCAAAACGCCTATGGCCGTCATGCTCTTGGTCGGCTTGCCACCCCGATACCGAAACATGAACTCCCCGGCGCGATTCGAATCCAAAAAACGGTCGATTCCCTCCACCGCCTCGCGGGGCACAACCAAATCCGTCGCCGCCGCACTCTTTAACGCTAGTACCTGCCAGCCAGCAATCGAAAGATCTCCAGGTCGACCCGGATGGTAATCCCAACCCCCATCGCGATACTGGGCCTTGAGAATGAAATTGACCGCAAGCTGACAGCTCTCCTTGAGCTCCCCGGCCTGGGTCATCTGATAAGCCTCACACAGAGCGAGTGTCGCGATCCCATGCTCGTACATCTGCGCCGATGCCACCGTATCGACCCAATACCCCGAATCGGAAGTCCGACGCAAACTCTGCTGCAAAAAATAAATCCCCTTGGTCACCACGTCGCCATATTGCTCATCATTCTGCGTGTGACCTGCACCCAAAAAACACATCAACGCCAATCCCGTTGCGCCGAATCGATAAGGATCCTTGCCATCGCATCCGGGCACACAATTCCCATCGCACGAATCCTCAAAACTCATGCTCCAAGACCCATCGTTGAGCTGATGCCGAGCCAAATAATCCAGCGCCCAGGCCACGGCCTGCTCGCTCTGCTCGTTGCCCCCATTCTGCTGGACCATCGCCGAACGATTCGACTTGGATCGACCAGCTAAAGATGTTTGGGCGAATCCTAAACCACCTCCCGCAGCCGAGGAACTCGCAGCCGTCGCGGCCTGCTGGGCTATTTCCAGGGACCCAATCAAGCCGCTGGTCGTTTCGTCGTTCTGCTCGACATACTCCGAGAGCCTCTCCTCCATCGACCGACTCTTGAGCGAACTGCTCTCCTGCACCGAATCGACCGGGGCCTCTTGGATCTGACTCGAATCGATCTGAAAACTCTCAAACTCACTCCCGCTGCTCTGGCCCGATTCAATCGTCAACCCCTGGCCCCGACCTGCCCCAAGCCCCACACTCCATATCGCCAAAACCAACAGGAATCCAAGATGGACGATAAAACTTGCCAGCACCGAAATGCCAACCCGTCGGCCTTGCACCTGAGCATGAGCATCCAAGCCCCCGTCCTGACCAGTCGGCTCGCTGTCGATCATCGCGACAAAACCCTCTCAATGGGCAACTCAAGTTCCAACCCTAGCCAACGGATCCCAATCGATCCGTCTTTCTTTCGACCATTCCCTATCCAAATCTCTATGCAAGCTTATTTGCTAGCAAACTCAATGGGGAGAATTCACTCGAAAAGTCGGGTTTTAAGCAAACTCTAGGATGGAGGTTTCACAAAAAGCTCCACGGCAAACCCGACCATCGCCAACGAGTTGAACAACCCATGCATCAGAATACACGGAAGAATGCTTCGCTGAAGTTGGTAGACGCGCGCTAGGACCGTTCCGAGAACAACCAAGGGTACCCAACTGACCCCGTACTCAAAATGCGCCAAACCAAAAATCAAACCGCTGAGGATCGCAATCCACCAAGGTGGGTAACGCTCGGTCATCTCCTGAGACGACGCTTCTGGAACGTCGATCGGATCTTGCCCATCGAGAGCCATTTGGCCATCGGCCAGAGTGCCACTCGTCAGGCCATCGGCCTGGGGGCGAAATCCGAATAGAATTCGATTCCAATCGAATCCATGATGCCGAATCGTATCTAGCCAATTGACCAATAGAAAGCGAAACGCGTACTCTTCCCAAATCGGAGCGAAGATCGCGGCGCTGGTAAAGAGGAGAGGAAAGGCCCAAGCCCTTTCTCGCAACGAGTCGATCACAGGATGCTTGTACTCGATCTGAGTGG
>Ga0315903_10001301_pt1 | contig 37687 bp, 70 predicted proteins | sample LakEriMetagenome_7_FD_203524 | JGI IMG/M metagenome (GOLD analysis project Ga0315903, IMG submission 203524) | Freshwater fungal communities from buoy surface, Lake Erie, Ohio, United States - Buoy 2 MA119 | ecosystem: Environmental > Aquatic > Freshwater > Lake | place: USA: Lake Erie, Ohio... | reverse complement strand
AGAGATTTGGCTTGGCGAAGGATGGTATAGGAGTGTTCCAAACTCTTTTAATTATTTTGTATCTGGATTTGAAGCAGGAATGAATTATGCAAAGGGAACAAAATGAAAGTTTATGCTATAGTTTGTGAATATGGTGCTGCATCTATTTATGAAGGCGTAGAAATGGTTTGTAAAACCTATAAGATCGCAGAGTCACACTTTTTAAATGCTGACTTTGATGGGCGACCATATCGTATTATAGAAATGAATCTAGTGGATAAAAAGTGGGAAAAGATTCCTAAAGCCCCTCAGTCCAGAAAGTCTGAAACAAGATTATCTAAGAAAAAGGCTAAAAAATGATTGAGCCAATTATCTATACTCTTGATGATGGTCAAACTTATAATATAGACTTTGAACGAACAAAAGATCATATTAAATTTGAATTATTAAAAAGGGTAAAATTTTTGACTATAGATGATCTATTGAGACTAAGAAATAATATTGATAACATTGTGATTAAATTAAAATAAATTGCTGCAACAAAATTTTTTAAGACTGACCTTGACAATTGCCGATGATCGTTGTAGAATGATGTTGTGAGTTATAATTAAACAAGGAGAACTATAAATGAACGAAGTTGATGTTCCGCAGTATACGTTGATTACTTATAGTCGTGATAAGGATAATACTCCCCGTGGAGTTCTAGTTGCTATCAAGACGGGCGATAACGGCGAGTTTAATATTGGATATGCTCAGTGTCGCAAGGGCGATAGATTTAGCAAGAAGCTTGGATTGAAGATCGCTATTGGTCGTGCATATACTGATACTTTTAATTCCCTTGATGGTATTCCGCACCATCTTCGTAAGATGCTGCCACGATTTATTCAGCGTTGTGAAAAGTATTATAAGGTAAAGGTTTAAATATGAGTGAAAGCATAGAGACTTGGGAAACTCTTTATGAGAAGTATCCCGATATGTTTAGCAATAGACACAAATCTCCAATGGAATCATGTATGAGCTGGGGGTGCGAGTGCGGTATTGGTTGGTATGATATATTATCTTCTCTATGTTGGATGATTAGTCAGCATGAGGAAAATATAGTTTGGAATACAGAATTCAAGCAGAAAACTGATCCAGATTATAAGAGCGATTATGTTCCCGTAAAGTTTGACCAAGTTAAAGAAAAATTTGGTGGACTTAGGGTTTACTACTCTGGTGGAGACAGTTACGTTGGTGGTTTGGTTGGTATGGCTAATGCCATGAGTTATAAGATTTGCGAGGCTTGTGGAGAAAGAGGAAAGCCTAATAAGGGTGGATGGATTAGTACGCTTTGCGATAAATGCAGAAACAGAACTTATGACCAAACTACGAACAATAGTGCTAGAGTTTGATCTAATTGAAATTCATCACAATCCTAACTTGAAAAAGAAACCTTATCTGGTTAAAGTTTTTAGTTATAATAATAGTGATCCACACGAACTCAGACTAGAAGAAACTGAACTTAAAAATTTGTATAATATTCTGAAAGACTATAAGTATCTATGAGAACATTCAAAGAAAAAATTACTAAAGTTGTTGACCAAATCTTATGCGATTGCTGTGGACAATCATGTACCAAAGAAGTTCCTACAGTTGAACCATCATTCGACCATGAATATGCCACGATTGTAGCAACATGGGGATATTTTTCTGATCAAGATGGAACTAAATATAGCGTTGAACTTTGTGAAAGTTGTTTCAATGAAGTATTAAGTTTTCTTAAAGAGAAACGACGAAAAGTTTTGGGGCCATTTAATTATCCCTATGACTATGATCCTCTTAATGGAACGGAGTATTTATAATGGATGAATTTTCATATATAACCGCCGCCACGATCTTTGCAACTTATGTTGTAATAGATATGTTATACGCTTGGTACATCATGAGCGTTAACAAAAAACGGGCCTTTACAGCTGCTATTCTGACTGCTATAATTTACAGTCTACTGGCGTTTGGAGTGGTATCATATAGTAAGAACATTTACTACTTAATCCCACTAGCGTCTGGTGCATTTATTGGTACATATTTAATGGTCAAATTTAAAGAATAAAAATGTTAAAACTAAACAAAAGAGCCAGATTTGATTACTGGAGTTGCTCACAGTTCGCCAATCTTATTAGGGGAAATACTAAACCTTTAGCATTAGGTTTAGATGAATGGGAAACTTGGAGACAAGAATCTAAAACAAAACATCCTTTCCGACACTGGATTGCTGAAGAATTTCTAAACTTTTTACAGGATATTGTGCATCTTCCTATGGATATTTACTATACCATAGAAGTTTATATTCGTAATAGATATATTGACAAACTTCATTATTTACGAACAGGATTAAAGCCGGGGAAGTATCATGATCTTGACTATCGTATTCTTAATGGGTTGTTTAATGAATTGGTTATTTTTGTTGAGAGCGAACTTGCTCATACTATGAAAGCTTATCCAGAACGAAACTATAAATTTATTAAAGGAAGATGTAAGCAGGCAGGGCTGGATTACCTAAACTGGGCGGGTCAATTGAAATTAGATGAGGACTGTGGATTTAATCCAGATGATGAAGATTATGGTAAACCCACCGCTCATGCTATATCATCTCAAAAAATTCTAGAACTTTACAATTGGTGGTTAGATAGAAATTACAGACAAAACCCTTACGATCTATTCACTAAAGAAAAAGATGGTAAGTATTATTATCGAAAGATTGCTGAAATGGAAGACAATTACGATAAAGAAGATACAGAAAAACTCATTGAACTAATTAAAATAAGAGATTGTTTATGGTCCTAGACGATGTAATAAAAGAAACTTTTGACAAACCAGATTTGGAATACGATCTTTTTAATAATGAACGTATAGTTGCGAAATGTGTTAACGGTCCAGTATATTGTAAAGATTTATATGGGGCATTATGCAATAACCGATTCTTTTATGGCGATAAAGAGTGGACTTGTTCTTGGAGAATGGCTGGCGGTATAATTGCTGATATAATCAGAAGTGGTAATTATATGGATTGGTATTGTTCTGGAAACGAGGGAATTATTACCGACGAGATCAAACTGGACTTAATGATGATGGGATGGATTGTCAAACCATATGAACCAAGATTACAACCCGGAATTTATAGGAATCAATGGTAATGGATAATCTCACCAAAGAACAAAAATTCGTTATATTCTGGCTCTATAATAGAGTATCAGAAAAGATGCCGTCTAATCCTATTAAGGGTGGAAGCGACGATATTATCGTTGACGGAATTAATGTAACAGAAACAGTTAGAGACTTACTAAAGGATAGGTTATTTGTATGAGCATTAATATTAACAAAAACGAAGCATGGAAGATACTAGATGCCTTAGCATCTTATAAAAAAGACTACGCATTAAGTGGGGCTGTTGTTAAAACAATCGACAGTGCTATTAAGAAACTAAAAGATTTTGTAAATGAAAATTAATAATAAGACCCACATTAGTATGAGTAATGAAGATGTTAGGGATGCTCTTATAAAGTATCTTTATCATAATCAAGGACTTAGCGGTATTTTTGATGTAAAATTTAAGGTTGTAAATAAACCTATTGGTCTTAATATAAGAGATAATATGGATCACTGGGTATTTGATGGAGCAGAAATAACGGTGGATTTAAATGAAAAATAATCATTGGGAATATCTATTATTATTGGCATTATGTTTCTCTGGATGCGGAGAACATAAAAATAAATATCATCAAAGTCAAGACATGTATTATATTTCTATATCCAGAGATGGAGAAGAAAAATGTGTTCGACTTGACAACTTCCCCTTTAGCGGTTATAATCTAGAAAACAAGATTCCTAACACAGAAAATACAAATGATTACATTAATCGGTGATGTTCACGGTAAATATAAGCATTACCATGAAATTATTAGACAAACTAAACGTCACCCATATACGATCCAGATTGGTGATTTCGGTTTTAAGTATGATACTTTGTCGAATGTTGATTCAACAAGACATCTTATTCTACCCGGTAATCATGATAACTATGATATCTGCTATAATCATTCTCACTTTTTGGGAGATTATGGCTATACAAGGTTAAATGGAATAGATTTTTTCTATTACCGTGGAGCTTATAGCATTGATATACAGCATAGAACTATAGGAATAGATTGGTGGCAAGATGAGCAAGTAACAATTGATCAATTTATGAAAGCCAGAGAACTATACCGCTCAGTAAAGCCGGATGTAGTAATCTCTCATGATTGCCCATTTGATATTGCCACTCAAATGTTGCATATGGATCAAAGAATAATTGAGAACAATACTACTTGGGCTTTACAAGAGTTACTTAATATTCATCAACCAAAATTGTGGTTTTTTGGTCACTGGCATAGATCTAAAAATATACAATACGGTAATACTAAGTTTAGATGTTTAGACGAATTGGAAACTTACCAGTTGACAAAAGACTCAATTGCGGTATAATAGTTTGTACAGATTGAAAAGGTAGATTCATGACTTTTAATGAATGGCTTAACGAATCTGAGGGATTCTCTTTACGAATGGAGAGAATATACGATGATCTTGTAAAACGCCCCAAAGATCCTATAGATAATTGGCTGCAAATAAAAAGCTGGCTAGAAGCAGCATATAATCAAGGCTTTGAAGATAATGAATCAAAAACAAAAAGATAGAATACTTGAAGTTATCAAGTTATGTAATGAAAAAATAGATCGTCAAAAGCAGCATGAATGTAATGCTGGTTATGGCGAAGACTATACTGATGGAAGAATTGTCGGCGGTGCCGCGTTAGCCCGACGAATATTGGAAATACTAAAAGAGTTTCAAATTTAACAAAAAGGAAATATTATGAACAGTCGAAATTATTTTATTGTAGCCGCATTTGCTAGTTTTGTTTTTAGTGTTACGCTATGGTTTGCAGGAGATAGTGACCTTAACAGGCAGCAGGCACTATTCGTAGGATTGTGGGTTCCAAGCATCCTTTCTCTAGGGAATTTATTCAAATGAGCAACTTTACCATATTTATCGTAGGTATAGTAGTAACCCTTATCACTGGCATGGGGGTTATTACTAGCCAAGTATTTATGGGCTACAAAAAGCCAAGACAGTATCAGCAGGAAGTTAAACATAATGTTATATCTGAGTCTTTCCAAAATATTTGAGGTTAGTCTCGGTATTATACTGGCACGAACTTTAATACATTTTCTGAAAAAGATAAATATCCATATATAATTTAAACAGGAAAATAAAGATGAATGAGTTTTATGTTTGGATGATTTTAGGATTAGTTTATATACTTTGTGGCATATTTACTGTTCTAATATGTATGAAAGAAAAAAAATGACTAAAAGAGAAAGTCAACTTATAGATTATCTAAATGATAATGATTTAGATGCTATCAAGCGTAGAATTGAGTTAATAAATCAAGAGATAAACATCTTAGATGATGAACGATTCTATTTGATGGCCAAACTATTCAATTTACAGAATAAACAACTCATTGAGAAAGATATGTAATATAATAAAAGTGTATATATATTCAAGGTAGAATATATTATTAGCCATTTGGAGGGTTTTAGCATGAGAAATACACTAGTTTCTGTCCTTTTGATTTCATGTTTGATATCTATCGCATCGGTTTTTGCTTTTGACAATACTAACGAAAAAGTACTAATTATATTTTCAGCGGATTGGTGCAAGTACTGTCAAATAGCTAAAAATAATATGAAAAATGATCCACAATTGTCAGAGATTGTGAAAAATTATACCATCGTAGACGTAGATTTTGATGTTGACAAAGACATAGTTGATGGGTACAATATAAAGACGATCCCCGCTTTTGTGATTTACGAGGGCGGAAAAGAATTACGAAGAAAGATTGGTTATCAAGGACCAAATGATTTAACAAACTTCCTAAAATAAGGGGGCGTAAAGGTTTCGACAGGTAAACGTAAATATAGATGGCATCCACTGGTTAATCGACCGGCCAGTATAAAAGTCGATTGAAATGTTAATTGGCGAAGTTTCGACTCTCGCTCTCGCTGCCTGACCTAGTTAGGTAAGAGTGCGGTGCATGAACCGTATTGCCCAATCATGCTGACTCCGATAATCGGATATGGTAGTCCTACCAAACATAAATAGGAATGATGATTGTACTCAATCTGACACAGATAATTCTGTTAGTTTTGTTAGTTGTACGATAACAATTAACTAAGGATGTAGAGGTTTATATTGAAATTATTCTGGACGGCAGTTCGACTCTGCCCGCCTCCACTTAACAATGCTAAATTTTGGAGCAATGGCAGAGCGGTCTAATGCACCGGTTTACTAAACCGACGATCATTAATTTGGTCCATAGGTTCGAATCCTATTTGCTCCGTATTAAATAAAAATAAAAGGATAACAAATGGAACCGGAATGGAATAATCCACCATATATGGATGATAGCAAATTGCTTGGTTTAAGACCTTTTGATATAGATGACTACATAAATAGTCTACATAAAGAGATAGAATCTCTAACAAATACAATAAAATCGTTAAAATTAGAGGTTAAAACTCAACGCCAAGAAATAGCAGGCTTACGAGAAGAAAGACGAGCAATATTAGAGAACGACAAGCCTCCCGGTGTGTGTATAAAATGGTAGCCTACCTAAATTTTCCCACCTTAAGGAGTTCATACATGAAATATACTTTCATAGCATTATTCTTGTCGTTATTAGTATCATCTTTATCGGCAAATTTACTATATATTGACATGATTAGTCAAATTAATGAGAACGACAGTATAAAAGACCAGAAGCTGAGTATAATAATGAAAGAGTTGCATGATATGAGAGACAAAGTAGAGTAAAATTTATGTTTTTATGGCTAAATGACCGACTATTTAATAGATATCTAAAAGTTTTGCGAAAGATGGATATGCGTAGTATCCATCCCACAGCATTTAAGTGTGATTTTTTATACAGAGAGGAATCTTTTATGGCACTAGTTTATAATGTGACCGCTGGTCCAGTTGTTGAGAAGGACGTTGCAGAACGTAGACTTTCAGTGACTGTTAATGGTGAAGTTCGTTCAACATCACCATATCCACCAGAAACTACAAGTTTTGGTGAACTATCATTTTCAGACAATGATAAGGTTGTTTTAACCCTAGTTGACGTTGACGATGCTGGCAATGTAAGTTCGCCAGCCACAGTCGAGTTTACTGCGGTTGATACTGTTCCCCCATCGCAGCCGGGAGAACTTGGAGTTGCCTTTGTTCGCGAAGAGTGAACAATAGTTAACTAAGTTGATCAAGACTAAGGGGTGGCGAAAGCTGCCCCTTTTTTATTTAGTGTATACTATATTGGGCTTTTAGGAGAAAATATGCTAAATTGGCTAAGAAGAAAAATATCTGACTATTCTAGATCACCCAAGTGGTCCAGCGTAAGAAAAGAACATTTGAAGCATCAGCCAGTTTGTCAGGCTTGTGGAAGAAAAGACGATCTGGAAGTTCATCATATAATACCTTATCACAAAAATCCAGAAAAAGAACTTGATCCAAATAATTTAATAACACTATGCTCTAAGAATTGCCATTTGTTACTTGGTCATTTGATGGACTATAAAAGCTGGAATGAAAATGTTGTGGAAGACTCTAAATTCCTTTCATCCAAAATAAAAAATAGGCCATACAATGAAAATTTTACTCAAAAACCTACTACTTTCTTTTCTTTTATTTTTAGGGAATAGTGCTATATCTGGAACTATAGATCCCAATACTCCAGACGAAAAATATGTTGAATATGGTGAGAAATTTGATTGTGTTTTAGAAATCATGGGATCTTATGAAAAAAATAAACAAACATTTTCCGCCTCTGCTGTTGCAATAGATCCTCACTGGGCATTAACTGCTGCACATGTCGTTGATGGAGCAAGATTCGCATTTTTATACGATGAAAACAAGAAAAAAGCTATATTAATTGAAGAAATAATTTGTCACGAAGACTTTGAAGAAAAACGATTTGGATTTTCAGATATAGCATTATGCTATGTGAAGTCTGATATAGATATTAAATCCTATCCAGAATTATACGTCCAAAATCAAGAACTAGATCAAATATGTTCTATTTCTGGGTATGGCCAAACAGGCACATTTATCAGTGGAATAAAAGGGGGCGATGGAAAACGAAGAGCGGGATTAAATAGAATAGACAGGATAGAAAATGATTTGTTGATATGCACACCTTCAGTTTCCGATAAAACAGAACTAGAATTTTTAATTGGAAGCGGTGATAGCGGTGGAGGATTATTTATTGATAACAGGCTGGCTGGTATAAATTCTTGCGTTACAGCCATTGACAAGAAGCCTAACTCAACGTATAATGATGATGGTGGTCATACGAGAGTAAGTAAGTTTGTAGAATGGATACGAGAAAACATGAAAAAAAAGAGAGCAGACTAAAAAGCCTGCCCTCTTCACCAAACATACGTATATTTTTCTATCAAACCTGTCCGTATATCACTCTTCGGCTACATCATATGTAGCATTGCTTACATTTAGAACCGAAGTTACTGTATAACTCTTTGTAATTGTTGGGGTATCACCTAATACATTAGATGTATCAACTGAGCGTGTAATTGTGAAATTTTGCATCACACCAGAATCACCGGCGGTTAATTCAGCGTTTACATCCACTACACGATTGTATGCAGCTTCAACTACTGAATAAACAAATTCACGAAAATCACCACTAGTTGCGGCTTTATAGCTGTCTAATGAACCAAATGGAACACTAATGCCTAAACCGCTGCAAGCGGCACCAGTAAATACAGTTGTTACTGGTAAAAAATAACCAGATGCTGTTGGACTCCAAGCCATGATAATTCTCCTTATAAGGGACTATAAACTGAGTACTCAAGATATTATACACAAAATAGGCATATAAAATGAATTTTAAAGAAGCACTTAGACTGAAAATTGGTGATATATTATATACTCACGGCGGTGAAAGGGTTGTAATCTCTGGTTGGTATCAAAATTTTGATAATCCCTGTATAAAAGATGATCTATATTTTACTTGTATAGATACTAGTATCAGTACTATAAAATATAGGTATAATGAACTATGTGGGCCAGAACTCTGTGATGAAGATAAAATGTTTATAGATTGGCTACAAAATAGTAACGAAGCAAATATAGACAATATACCATTATTAAAAGAGGCATTTATGGCAGGATTTTCTAGTGGATATTCACATAAACAAAGGGTAAGGTCTGAAGACCAACTGCAAAAATGACTTGGACAGAAATAAGATCTTGGGCTAAAACACTGGGATATGAAACTATTAAAGATAAGACTGATAATCAGTATTATTGGGCAAAATCTAGCGATACTACTGTTGATGGTAGCGGCGTTTCTCCAAGCGTTAGTAAGTTGGCTAGAGCAATATTTAACCATCATACGAATAATAAATGGGTAGAACATCAAGAACAGTATAAGGAAAAACTAAATGGATCAAGTAAAATTAATTAGTGCTACTCCAGATGCAGAAAAGTTGATGGCGTATTGTGCCAGAGTCAGCAATCCAAATAACCAAAACAACGAAAACTACGCTAAATTATTGAAATATTGTATAGATCACCAACACTGGAGTATATTTGAACATGGATTTATGACAGTAGAGATTAATACTACCAGAGGGCTTGCTGCTCAAATACTTCGTCATAGAAGTTTTACTTTTCAAGAGTTTAGCCAACGATATGCCGATACAACATTATTAGCAGAAGATATTCCTATGTTTGAACTAAGGCGACAAGATAATAAAAATAGACAGAACAGTATTGATGATATAGATGAAACTACAAAAACACTATGGGAGTCTCATATTGCAGATCATTTTAGACGAGCAAAAGAAATCTACGATGGAATGATTTCTGATGGAATTGCTAAAGAATGTGCTAGATTTGTATTACCATTGGCTACTCCTACTAGGCTCTACATGAGTGGAACAGTAAGGTCATGGATTCATTACATAGATTTACGATCTGCTAATGGAACTCAAAAAGAACATATGAATATAGCAAATGAATGCAAACAAATTTTTACAGGACAGTTTCCTACAATCAGCGAGGCTTTAGGCTGGAAATGAAAATTAAACTTGAGATGAGTGAGAGTGATATTATTCGTGCCATGAAAAATACTAGGCATTCTCCAATAGATTTATTAGCAGCAAAATATTTTAAAGAAGATCCAGAAAATGTAGAGTCAGATTATGATTGCATAGTTATATGGGACGATTATATTAATGACTATAATTCTTATAGATATTGTACAGATGATATAGATTCAATCAAAGAATTTTTAGATCAATGGTTCGATTATTCAGATGGATATTTAGTAGACTTTGCATTAAATCCTATATCTTTTTGTGTAGAAGAGAACCGATAAAAAAAATCAAGACTGCCGCTTGACAATGCCGATAACTCTGGTATACTCATAGCACACACAGCACTTAAGCACTTTTAGGAGATTAGCAATTATGAAACTTCATGCCGGTACACACACTGTTGAGAAGTCTGGTCAGTTTGAAGAGTCCAAGTTTAGCATTGAGGCTTCTTCCAAGGCTTTCTTTATTCTTTCTGACGGTCTTTATTCTAACAAAATTCTTGCAGTTGTTCGTGAGCTTTCTACTAACGCTTACGATTCTCACGTAGAGGCTGGTAGGAAGGATGTGCCATTTGATGTGCATATTCCCACTCGACTTGAGCCTACTTTCTTTATTCGCGATTATGGCACTAGCATGAATCATGAAGACTGTATGCAGCTTTATACTACGTATTTCCGTAGTACGCGAAACAATAGCAATGATGCTGTTGGTTGCCTTGGTCTTGGTAGCAAGGCTCCGTTCGCATATTCTGATAGTTTCACTGTTGAAGCTTACCTTGATGGTCAGCGTCGTGTTTATAATGCTTTCAAGGATGAGGATGGTAATCCAGTTTTTTCTTTGATGGATACTTTTGATACCAATGAAGCTAATGGTATCAAGGTTTCTATTAACGTTAACGAGTACGATATTCATCGTTTCTACCATGAAGCGGTCAAGGTCTATGAATTTTTTAATACGAAGCCTAACTTCATTGGTCAATCTATTTCCTTCAAGAAGGTTAATAAGGTTCTTGCTGGAGATAATTGGTATTATGATGCTGATGCTGATGATAATCTGATTATTATGGGTCAAATTGCATATCCTCTCACTGCAAATCAACTGTGTCAGAATACTGATAAAGAGCATAAGTTTATTGAGTACTCCAGCGGCTTGCGTATTTTTGTGAATATTGGAGATGTTGATATTACTCCTAGTCGAGAAGCACTCTCGTACAGTAAAGATACCCGTAAGAATATTATGGGTATTATCAATGATATTGCTGATGATATTACAACTAAGATTGAGGAGCAAATCGCTAATCAAACGTCGCTGTTCAAAGCCCGTATGAAGTATGTCCAGATTAGCAATCAATGTTCGTCTATTCGATCAGCAGTTGAATCACTCCAAAAGTCTATCTCTTGGAATGATCACAAGATTTTTGATAGCATTGCGGGGGAATATATTAATGTCAAGAATTTGATTGAAATCAATTGTGCAGAAAAGTCTGCTTATCGTTCCAAAATTGATATTAAGCAAAGCGTAGAACGTATGGTTTTTCAAGAGAAAACCAAATTCTTTGTTGACAATCTACCGCGTGGTGGCGTTAGTCGAATTCGTCAGTATATGAAAGAGCAGAACGGTCATCAAGTCCATTACATTTATAAACTTCGTGATGGTGAGACTCTTGATAACTGCCATTTTCTCAGTGTTATGGGCGATGCCACGATCAGTGACATTATCCCAACCTCTATGCTTGATAAGGTTGAGTATAATCGTACCTCTAGTGGCGTTGGTGGCGGTCCCGCCATTCAAGCCAAAGTATTTAATGTTGAAACTGGGAAGTTTGAAATTTGTAATATGAGCGTCAAGTACGAAAATGCACATTACTTCTCAGAATCAAAGGGTGATGTTAGCGTCGGATATAGATCTGTTGATGAAGGTTATCTTGCTAATGCTATTGCCTTTGCATATGAGAAGTATCCAGATATGATTGGTGATGCTACATTTTATCTTGTTAAGCCTTCTGTCATTAAGAATAGGAAGCTTGATGAGCGTGATAACTGGTTCAGCGGAGAGACTGTTCTTACCAATGTATTTAATATTGCAGTGGAAGCTAACAAGAATAATATCAAAGATGTTTTCCGATCTGTGCCGCTGTCTCTACACAACATTAGGTGGATTGATACACTCAAGATTACTCAGACTGATAATCTCGCTAAGAAGGTTTATTTTGAACATAAGGAATATTCATCTAAGATTGAAGCTATGTCTAATGATATGAGAATCATTCATGAATTTTCTAAGATTTTCCCCGGAGTTAACAGTGTTGATCTTAGCGAAAACAAGCCTGACCATCGTTTCAGCAAACAATTTGATTCTGAAATGACTAAGTATCCTGTTCTCAGGCTTCTTGGTAGTGTTTGGAGTGACACTGATAGAAAGATTGTGGCAGATTATATTGATTCTATTGAACGTGGACTCCACGCTCAGAATGTTCTTAACCTCATGTAAAGATATAATAAGACAAAGGAGACAAACAATGAAGTACATTATTGCTAATGACGGTGGAGTAACGGCGATTGTTGGTGATCAGACTTATACTTTTAGTAAGTCACACCCAAATTATGATAAGCTTGTTACTCATCTTAAGAATAATAACGTCGAGTATTTTGAAGCATGTTATGATATTATTTCTCATGTTAACGCATTCTGCGAAGGATATGTTAACTGTGATGATGGATCGCTGACATGGGATGGTATCAAGATGCCAGATATGTTTACTGGCACTATTCTTGACATGATTAAGCAGGGATTTCCTTTTGAGCCTATGCTTAACTTCCTTGACAATCTTAGTCAAAATCCATCCGATCATGCAGTAATTGAACTGTTTGATTTTATGGAAAATAAGAACATGCCAATTACTAGTGATGGATGCTTCTTGGCATACAAGGCTGTTCGTGAAGATTATAAGGACATTTATTCTGGCACTTTCGATAACAGAATTGGTTCTGTATGTGAAGTTATTCGTAGTAAGGTAGATAGTAATCGTGATAACGGTTGCGGTGCTGGTCTTCATGTCGGTGCAATTGACTACGCAAAGAGTTATGGTGGAATTGATTTTGATAGTGACAATGATGGTGGAAACCGTCTTATGATTTGCAAGGTCAATCCCCGTGACGTTGTGAGTGTACCATCTGATCATAAGTTTCAAAAGCTTCGCACTTGTCGATATGAAGTAGTATCTGAATTCAATACAATCTTTGATAAGGTCGTTCACCTTACTAGTGATGATGTTAATCACTTTGATCGTAAGAAGCGTAACCGCGAGTGGATTGTTGAAGTTACAGCAAAGATGGAGAGACTTAATAAGGTTCTTTCCAAGAGACTCCAAACAGTTAGTGTTTGAGTGTGTGTGGTGAGTGACCGGGAGGGGTAAAATCCTCCCGGTTTTTTCATGGAGATATATATGAAAATTGTTAATGATGTTAAGTTAGACTTTGATGATGTATTACTCGTTCCACAAAGATCCCGAGCAGCATCACGGTCCTTGGTCGATGTAAAAAGATCATTTAGATTTTTTCATTCAAATTTGCGGTGGGATGGAACTCCTATAATTGCTGCAAATATGGATACAACTGGCACTATGGCTATGGCAGAATCTCTATCTAGGAGAAATTGTATTACATGTCTACACAAACACTATCACAATACTGATTATTTGCTTGGTGTCAAAAATTTAGATTACTTTTGGTATAGTATGGGTATACAAGATTCAGAGTTGAACAAATTAAATTCTTTTATGACATCGTTCAACGCAACACCAAATATATGTATCGATGTGGCTAATGGTTATACAGAAAATTTTGTAGAGCGTTGTAGAAAAATAAGAGAGTATTGTGGTAATGACGCTATTATAATGGCTGGCAATGTTTGCACACCAGAGATGGTTCATGAATTAATTTTGCATGGAGGGGTGGATATTGTAAAAGTTGGCATTGGTCCCGGTTCTGCCTGTACTACTAGACTAAAAACTGGCGTTGGATATCCACAGCTATCTGCAATAGCAGAATGCTCTCATGCAGCACATGGGTTAAAAAATGGTGACAGGAGACTAGGATTGATTTGTGCTGATGGGGGCTGTAGAACACCATCAGACGTTGTAAAGGCATTTGCCGCCGGTGCCGATTTCGTTATGATCGGTGGTATGCTGGCTGGTACAGCACAGTGCGAAGGTGAATGGAGCGAAATAGATGGTAAAAAAGTTTTAAAGTTTTACGGCATGAGTTCACATGCCGCACAAGAAAAATATGGTGGTATTAAAGAATATAGAGCAAGCGAAGGTCGCGTAAAAACGATAGAATATAAAGGAGAAGCTCTAGACATTATAGATGATATTTTAGGTGGTATACGCAGTGCTTGTGCTTATGTTGGTGCTGATAATTTAAAAGATTTGCCAAAATGTGCAGAATTTATACATGTAAATAGAGTTCATTTTGATAGGAGTATATAATGAATTTACAAGAACTATTAGATAACAACGGTGTACGCAAGCCCTCATTTGAGATAATGATAGATAAATTATCAAAAAAAAATAATCCACTGATTATTGAAACGGGATGCGTAAGACAATTAAATGATTTTGGTGCTGGAATGTCCACCGTAATTTTTGATAAATATATTGAACAAAATGGTGGCGAGTGCTATTCAATTGATATAAATCCTAATAATATTAATTTAGCAAAGATGATTACTAAAAATATCAATTTAATATGTTCAGATTCTGTATCTTATTTGTTCAACAAAAATAAAGAATTAAGAGATGAAAATAAATATGTAGACTTATTATATTTAGATTCATTTGATTTTGACCATAATGATCCACATCCATCTTCTATGCACCATATAATGGAACTATTATGTATATGGCCTTCATGTACTAAAGGTACTATAGTAGCCGTAGATGACAACTTTGATAATGGTTCTGGTAAAGGCACATATGTAAAACAATTCATGTCTAACATAGGAATAAATCCAATTTTTGATGGATATCAAATAGTATGGGAATTATAGACTATACAAAGTGGGATTATAGATTTCTGGATTTATCAGAGTTTATTTCTAGCTGGTCTAAAGATCCCTCTACTAAAGTTGGTGCAGTTATTACAGATCGTGACAATAGAATAGTATCTATTGGATATAATGGATTCCCAAAAAATATTCATGATTTTCCAGAGATGTTAAATAATAGAGAAACTAAGTATAATATGATAGTGCATGGAGAAATGAATGCTATATTATTTGCAAACAGATCTCTTGTAGGCTGTACTTTATATACTTACCCATTTATTCCATGTCCAAGATGTTCTAGTATGATAATACAATCTGGAATTACTAGGGTAGTATCATACAAAAACTCAATAGATAGATGGGAAAAAGATTTTATATTGTCTCGCTGGCTTTTTGAACAAGCAAAGACAGAATTAATAGAATACGATCCAAAATGACAAATAAAAGAACAGTAAAAGAAACTTTGGATTTAATAGAAGAATGCATCTACTCAAATAAACTTGAATTTTTAGCAGAACTAATAGTTAAGTTAGAAATGGAATATATTGATATAGCTAGACTTGCCACTGATGATAATTATCAGATCAGTTGGACTCATACACAAGTCTTAGATTATATAACATATGAACAAAAACCATAATTGTTTTTTAAAGCACGTTAAGGTATAACAGGATGAATAAGGAGAAAAGTATGACAGTAGTAGAGATGGCAAAAGCACATTTGCAAAATGTTGCCCAAAGAATTGAAGAACTAACAAAGCAACAAGTTTTAATTCAAAAAGAAATTGATCAATTAAAATCTTATGTGCAAAGTGGCGTTAAAGATGTTCAAGTTTTCGAAGAATCAAATAGCAAAGAAGGAGAAAATTGAGATGAAGTACAGTGAACTTTTTGATAAGCTTTCAAACCTTGCTGGTGCATATCATTGGGATATTAACCACAATCGTGTAATTGCTACCATTCAAAGCGGTTATTACAAGGGTTTTACTTTGAATCCAATTACAGCACTTGCTCATAAGTCTGGATTCGGTTTTTTTAATAACAATCGTGAAGATACAGAGTTTGCCGCTAGGCTTCTAGGTATTCCGCGATCAATTGCTAGAAATGTATATAGTGCTACTCTAGGCACATATAATCGTGGCAATACACAGGTAGTAAGAGGAAGAATTCGTTCAGCACTGGAGGTATGATAGCATGAATATTAATACATGGCTTGGTTGTGGCAGATTAACAAAGGATGCCGAAATTAGTACCACTCAGAAAGGTACTGCTATGGCAAAGTTTCGCATGGCTGTCAATGATAGGCGTAATGAAGATACTCTATTTTTAAATATCCTTTGCTTTGGAAAGATGGCTGAAGCACTAAAGGATCACTTAAAAAAGGGCAGATTGGTTGGCGTTCAAGGAAAGTTAAAGATTGATGATTATCAAGATAAGGACGGGAATCAAAAGAACTCTATCTGTGTAATGGCAGATGAAATTTCTTTAGGCCCATCTGGAATTGTAGGGCAAGACTCTAAAGAATGAATTGGATAGTCAATCTGTCTAGTGAATGGCCCGTTGCCTTGTGCTTCGGGCCATTTTTTTTAAATTCTCCACTTGACTATGACGATACTTGTAGTATGATAGAATACTGAGAAACACTATGAATCCACAACCTGACCCGATCATTGGCCAGTTCTTTGCTTTTGTATTTATAATTGGTATTATAATATATACATACAAAGCTTATCTAGAAGGCAAATCTATAAACATAAATCAGTTAGACAATTTCGTAATTGGCTATATTGAAGAATCACCAGTACAAACACACATCATAGAAAAGCACTATAAAACAAGTAAAGAAGTTCAACCTGTAAGAATCATTGAAAAGAAAACAGAAAGAGTAAGAACAGAAAGAGTAATTGAGACAAAACCGAGTTTTGAAAGTCAGCAATTGTACGTTGATTGCATAGATGCCCTCATTGCTCTTGGTATGAAAAAAGGAGAAGCTAAAAGAAAGGCCAAGTTCGTTTTTTCAAATATGGACCCACAACCTAGCACTATACAAGATTTCCTTAGAATAGCACTTGGAATGCCATCATGAATATATTAGATCAATCATTGGATATAGCTATTAGTTTACTTCCAAAGGCAAAAGAAGAACGTAATACCAAGAACAAATTTTTTCATTTTGCGTTTGGATATAAGAAGAATAAGCTTCTTGCTATTGGTCAAAATAATCCAGAGAAAACTCATACCCAAGCATTAATGTTAGCAAAAAGATTTAATACAGATCTTGAATACCCTTATTTTCATGCCGAAACAGATTTGATATCTAGACTGTGGGGAAAGCACTATATAGATAGCAGTTTAAAAATGGTGATTATTAGACTGAACAAGCGTGGAGAATTAAGGCGTAGTCAACCTTGCGAAAGATGTGAACGCATCATACAATCTCTTGGAATAAACAAAATTTGGTGGAGTATAGACAATGGATTCAACAAATAATTTAACCGGAATGAGAACTTATCTTGTTGGTGCTATGGACAGAGTTCCCGATGGAGGTATAGGATGGAGACAGAGAATTACTGGGATTCTCCAAAAAATGGGAATAATCGTTATTGATCCATGTAATAAGCCAATCAATGGAGTTGTAGAAGATGAAGAAACAAGACATTGGATAGAGCATTATAAAGAAACCGGACAATACGACAAGATAAAAGAAAAATTTAGCATTATAAGAAGTGCTGATTTGAGATGTGTTGACGTATCTGATTTTATAATTGCACATATAGATTTAGAGGTACATGCATGTGGTACATACGAAGAAATAGTCACTGCTAATCGTCAAAAGAAACCCGTCTTAGTGTGGTGCCAGCAGGGTAAAAAGAATGCCCCTAATTGGTTATTTTTTATGTTACCGCATGAACATATCTTTGGATCCCTTGGCGAAATAATAAGCTACCTTGATGATGTTAACGTAGAAGCAGACGTTAAGAGATTAAAGAGATGGTTCTTTTTCAAATATAACAATATAGGATATAATGTATGAATATTAACGTAGTTGCCCCAATAAATCAGCTAGGATATGGCATAACTGGATTAAATGTAGTCAAGACCCTTAATCAAGATAACAACATATCTTTATTTATGATAGGTCAACCACAAGTTACTAACCAAGAAGATGCGGACATAATATCTGAATGTATAAAAAATGCACATTTTTTCGACTCTAACGCCCCGTGCATCAAAATATGGCATCAGCACGATATGGCACAATTTGCCGGTAGAGGTCAAAGAATTGGATTTCCAATATTTGAATTAGATAAATTTAATGATATAGAAAAACATCAGTTAGAATCTTTAGATATAATTTTTGTATGTTCTGAATGGGCAAAAAATGTCGTACTTGATAATATAAAAGTCACTGATAGCAAAATCAAGATAATACCTCTTGGTGTTGATTCCTCTATATTCAAACCATCTGAAATGCCAAAAGATTGTCCGACAAGATTTTTTAACTGCGGGAAATGGGAAATACGAAAAGGACATGATAAGTTAGTTGATATTTTCAATTCTGCCTTTAACGAAAATGACAATGTTGAACTTTTTATGATGTGTGAAAATCCTTTCTGCACAGAGCAAGAACAAAAAGAATGGATAAATCTATATAAAAACTCAAAATTAGGATCTAAAATACATATAATTCCGAGACAAAACACTCAAGAAGAAGTGTATAATATTATGCAACAAATGCATTGTGGCATCTTTCCGGCAAGAGCGGAGGGATGGAATTTAGAGCTATTAGAGATGATGTCTTGCGGAAAACACGTTATAACAACTGATTATTCTGCCCATACAGAGTTTTGCAATTCTAATAATTCATTGTTAATTCCTATCAAGGAAACAGAAACAGCATATGATGGTAAATGGTTCCATGGTCAAGGCAATTGGGCAAGGCTAGATGATAACGCTATAGGATATGCCATTAAACATATGAGTCATATACATCATCTTAATATGAACAATGATCTATCTCCTAATGAATTTGGCATCAAAACAGCCCAAGAATTCAGCTGGAAAAATACTGGAAGGAAAATATTAAATGTTCTTTAATTTCTTCAAAAAAGATGATACTGATAAAGAAAAGACTAGCAACGTATTAGCAAGCGTAACATATGTAGTAGTTGATGACTCTGACTCTCCACTGGTTGATGTAGAGATGAATGACTACAGCGATAAATCTATAAACGGCTTATGTCAAATATTAGATGTTTTAGCCTCAGATAGATCACTAATAGAGACTGTAGAAATTATCAAAAATGCTATGATCAGTGAGGGTCAGGAAGATAACTTAATTAAATTATTCAGTTATATTGATAAGAAAACAAAATCTAAGATGATAGAAAGTTATAAACAAAAAGAAGAAAATTTGCCATGTATCAGACCTTCAGATGTTTTCATGAAATAATAGGAGAAATGTCATATGCCAGAAATAAATAAACAAATAGGATGGCAAAAGTATGAAGACTACATTGAAAAACAACTTTCATGTCCTATATTACAGCATATCATACAAAACATGTTGTCTATAAATATAGATGACGATGAGCAACTAGAAATGGACGAGGACGAAGATGATGAAACATATGAAGATGAAGACGATGAAAAAAAGAATCTCTCAATGTTAGCACTTAACAAACTGATGCCACTTACGCCTCAAATAATCGAAGATGTATCTATGCTTTCTAATTTTGATTGCTGGATTGGACACACAAACTTTGATATTACGCCTAAAATAAAGGATATATTAAACAGAACCCCCGGTATTGAAATATTGAAAATATTTAGTCGATATAGATTTTTTGTTGGTATAGGACAGATGTTTGATTTCCAAAATATTAGATTTGATATTGAACAAGAATTGATAAAAGGAGAAAAAGATGATAAATAATGACATAAACTCTCAGATAGAACTGGCCATGAAAGATGACAATATATTAAAAATTATGAACAAAGCTTCTAAAAGATTTAGAAATCAGCTTAGTTCTGATGCTATAAAAACGTGCCAACTAAATGCTCTTTGGAAAACATTTCTAAATCATGATGAAAAGAAGGGTGCAAAATTTACTACTTATCTTTATAAGGGAGTATTCATTGAGTGTATGAAAGAAATAAAATTCAATAGCAAAAACAAATGTTCTGCTAAGTTACATAACAATATTGCTTCTGAATCAAATCCATTTTTCATGATAGACTTGATGGATGAGTTTCAAGATGAAAAAGATAAACAGCTAATATGTCATAAGTTAGAAAATATGACGATCTCTGAAATAGCAGAAAAAGTGGGCAAAAATAGAGAAAGCGTTAGGCGAAAAATTCATAAATTAGCAGATAGCATAAAAGACAAATTCTGCTAAATGTGTATATATTACTAGGAACTGGACTTTAAAGGATGCGGACATATTATTTTGCAAAACTTAATTTAAAAGGAGAATATTATGGCATCCACAACAGTTTCTGGTGCTGGTACAAGAAATGATGGCGGTATCGTTCTAAATGGTGGTGCTGTTAGTGAAAATCTAACAGATCTATCACTTATCAATAATTTAGCCGATGTTCCCGGCTATGGTACAGTAGTAACACAAGATACTCCATCGGCCCCAAATAATTTCAATGACCCTCATGGTGTCACCAAAGTAAAAAGTGCTGGCACTTTTGCTTATACACCACCTGCTGGTAGTGAATTTTTACTAATGGCGGCTGGCGATACAAATGCTGGTAAGATCAATGGAACATCATCTACTCTATTAACTATCCCCGGCGGTGTTACAGAGTCTGTTGTTAATAAAAACCTAAAAACAACACAGGTTGGTACATATGCTACAAAGACATTTAATGTTTTAGCAGTTCCATCCAGTGGCAATTTCCCCGGTTTGACAAGAGGAACAGGTGCTGGCACAGCTGTGACTTATCCTTCAACAAGTGGTAATTATCCATCCGTTGACGATGCTGCTACCTTAAGCAGAGCAGTTCCCGGTGAACTTACCTACAGATTTGGAGCGGCTTTACCAACACGTAATGTTGCCTACAAGGCTAAAGATAGTAACGAATAAATCGTTATTTATGGATGAATACTGGTGCCTTTTGAGAAATCTTAAGGCACCACATCCTTCTTTTTCCTACGGAGGCACATATGCTAGACATAAAAAATCCAGAACATATCACCTTTATATTCAGTATTGTTGGTGGTTTAGGAACATTTTTTAGCATAATGTGGGTAAAAGCAATCAAGCCTACGCTAAACTTCGTAAAAGGACAGGAAGAGCTTGGTAAATCGCTAGAAACAATCAAAAAAGAATTAACAACTAATGGTGGAAATAGCCTAAAAGATGCTATTGTAGACTTACGATCCACTATTAATAGAATGGAAAAACGACAAAAAGTAATAGAACAAAGAACAAAAGCCGCACTTCATTACAATGATGTAGCTTTGTTTGAAACAGATGATCACGGTAGACTAACTTGGACCAATAACAACTTCTATGAATTAACACAAGATGTTATCAGTAGTGTAGAGGGTTTCGATTGGTTAAATTATGTAGTAGAAGACGATAGGATTGATCTTTTTGATGAACTGAAATCTTGCTTAAAGATGAATAGAAAGCTAGTCAAAACAGTTAAAACAATAGATGGTAAGACAGTCAAAATGACGGGATTTCCATATAGGATTAACGAAAAAGAGCATGGAGGATTTTTAGTAAGCATTTCTCAACTCAAGGAGATATAAAAATGTTAGACGTAAAAGTAGGTTCAAAATCATTTTCATTAAACACAACTGATTTAATTTCAGTTGGCAAAAATGCAGCCTTAGTTGGTTTAGCAGCATTGTTAACATATGTCGGTGAAAATCTAACTAAATTAGATCTTGGCAGCATGACAGCGTTAATTGTCCCAGTTACCGTAGTGGTAATTAACACCGTCGTTAAGTGGGCCAAAGATAACACAGTGAAGTAATTACAATGTTTAAAACACCTAAAGACTTATTAAAAGCTTATAAAGAGGGCTTTGTAGGATCATATTGTGATGCAAAAGAGTTAGATAAACTCTTAGGAGAACTGCCACATCCATTGTTTGGTGTGGCAGCTTATGATCTTTCTGGAAGTGGCAAAGGAAAATTAGCACTACCCTTCAAGTCCTTACTCAAGTTTGATCCCACATTTGGACCATCGGAAAGACAGGTTCAAGGTGACTGTGTTTCACACGCAACGCGAAATAGCGTAGATATTACACGCACTTGTGAAATCATAGGTGGAGAACGAGAAGAATTCGTAGCCCGTGGTGCCACGGAAGGCATCTATGGCTCACGCGGTCACGGTGGCGAGGGCATGACATGCGGCGGTGCTGCACGTTTCGTTCATGAAACTGGTGGTATTTTACTTCGTAAGAAGTATGGCGAATATGACCTCTCAGAATATAGTGCAATTGGCGGAAAATGGGGACGCTCTGGAGTACCAGCAGACCTAGTTAAATATGCACAAAAAAATCAAGTCAAGACTATAAGCTTAATCAATACAATTGATCAAGCTAGAGATGCATTATTTAATGGTTATTCTATTAGTGTTTGTAGCAATTCTGGATTTAGTTCTAGAAGAGACAAATATGGTATAGCAGCACGTTCTGGATCATGGGGACACGCTATGGCTTGGATAGCCATGGATGATACTCATGAAATATACGATGAAACACTATTCTTAGTCCAAAACTCTTGGGGAGTTTGGAACAATGGTGAAAAACGTTTAGATCAACCCGATGGCAGTTTTTGGATCAGAGAAAGAGATGCGGCAGAAATGCTTGCACAAAATGGCTCTTGGGTATATAGTGATGTAGACGGATTTCCTCCAAGAAAAGTAACTTGGACACTAAAAGACATATTTTAATAAGGGGCTAAAATGGCTATAACAACAACAGATGTAATTACTAACGTAGTATCTAGCAGAGAAACAATTCAAAATGGTTCAGCAGTAGTTTATTGCTGGTTTGGTAAGCCTGTCAGCGGAAGTGGAAGTTATCAAGCATTAATTAGCCCATTTGAATATGAAAAATCTTACTCTTATACTGCTAATGAAACCAGATTAAAAGATAGATTTGATGATGTTACCTATTACACAACCGGAACTTCTGGTATATTAGGAGTTTAACATGGGTATAGTAAGAATTAATCAATTACCGTCTGGATCATCTGTTACTGACGATGATTTATTGCTGATATTAGATGACCCAAATGGCAATGCCATAACAAAAAGAATATCTGCAAGTTTACTAAGAAATTCTTTATTAAGCCAGCCAGCGGCATTACAGCTCAGACAGGGGCTTGAATCTGAATTATTATCAGTCATTCCTTCTCTTGGTGAACCGGTATTTTCTACAAATAAATCTAATCTATACATAGGAGATGGATATACTCAAGGTGGATATCCAGTATACACTGGCCCAATATATCCAAGCCCATTATGTATTCCCAGTGGCATGATGAGAATAAAAAGCAATAGTAGTTCATCATCACACTCAGCAACATTTAATACATCAACTGGATATTTAGCTGTACAAACACCAAGTGGTGATGTTAGAGTTTTTGGAAATGGAAATCCAAACAGTTCTATAACAGCCTCAATTACCCTTAATGCTTCGAATACGGGAATATATGCTAAAAATTCAATAAAAGAATTGTACTATTGGAGTTGCTCATCTGGTAATGCTGCTCAGTCTGGTAACATAATAAACTTTTCCAGTAGTGCTAGTTCTAAAAATTTTGAGATTAACTTTGAAGAAATGACATCCTTAACAGGCGTATCTATTAATAGTGATGATACTTTGAAGTATATTCACTTAAAAAATAACGTGAGCGGAGTAGATATTACTGCAAATTTATTACCAAATTTAGAATGGATTAAAAGTCCAACGGCAAAATACTGCAATGTAAACGCAAATAGTAATCTACAATGGGCAGACTTTTCTAATGCTTCTGGTTTAACAACAGCATATCTTAGTTCCAATTCATCATTATCAAAACTAAATCTTAAAAATTGCATTAACTTATCAAGTTTGTTCATTGGTGATAGTAATCTGTCTTCTATAGATTTATCTAGCAATATTAATTTAGCTTGGTTAGTATTTACGAATGCAAAAACAACATCTTTAAACTTTAGTAATAACAAGATAAATAACTTAGACTTGACAAATTCAACATCACTTCAATCAATTACTTTTTCTCCATCAATCATATCATCTAATACATTTGTTTTAGATGGATGTACAAATCTTTCTCAAATAAATTTTAACAATTCATATGGAAATTTTTCATTCAAGAATTGTCAATTTTCAGCGGCACAGTTAAATAATATTTACAATCTTTTACCAACGGCGGCAACATCAAAAACTATTTATGTATATGGGAATCCGGGTATTAGCACACATAATACTAGTATAGCAACTGCCAAAAACTACATCGTTGATACAACAACTACATAATATGTCTATTTTACAAGCAAAAGGCGTTCCGATAAACTGTGGATCTACTAATAATCCTCCATCTTGGACATTTAGTAAACCCAATTTATCTTCAAAGTTGGAATACAATAGTTATTTTAGGCCCATTTCGCCATCATCTTCGGGTTCTATAGTTGACAAAGATACAAATATATATAGAGTATCTAGTTCATCTGGAATCAGAGATTTTATCTTTGAATCATCTAATAAAAAAATAATATCTATAAAAAGCTATTCAAATAATGTTCTTATTAATAATCTGCAATGTTCTGGAATATCAGTAGGGAATGATACACTAGAACTATCTTTTGATGATGGATCTAATCAATATGTTAATATCAATATACAATATTCTCCAATTGGTAGTACATCAAATCAAGATACCTTTTTGTCTTTTGTGAATAATAGTTTATCAAGTCATATAACAGATCAAGTAGACTTAAAAATATCTGGAATATCACCAACCTCTTCACAGCAAGTATACTCTATTCAAAATCATGCAAATAATATTTACACTAGAAATTCTTCTTTTGTATTTAAAAATGTTGATTTTACATGCATCAGCCCATGGAATTCCTACGGAATAACAAATAGGGCAGGCGTTTTGATAAGCCCTAGGCATGTAATGTTTGCTGCCCACTATCCTATTGCAAGTGGATCAACTATAAGATTTGTAACAAATAATAATGTATCAATAACTAGAACTATCACAGGTGTTATTACTCACCCAAATTATAATTCTACAAGTAAGTCAAATGACATACAAATTGCTTTGTTAGATTCAGATCTTCCAAATACTATTTCATTTACAAAAATTCTTCCAATTGACTTTGGAAAATATCTACCAAGTATTAAACGTGGAATAGAAATACCAGTTATAATAATAGATCAGTCAGAATATATTAGTATAACAAACTTATACCAATTATCTTCTATAGCAAAATGTATAGGTCAAGAATTAACTTCTATACGTAGACCATTTTTTAGAGAATTATATGCTGGCGATTCTGGTAGTCCAGCATTTCTATTGATAAACAACGAACTAGTGCTTATATTTGTAACAACTTGGGGAATAGGAGGATCTGGAAGTTTTACGTCATTACAAAAAGATGCAATAAATCAAATGATGCAACAGCTTGGTGGTGGATATCAATTAACAGAAATATCCTTATCCTCTTTTACTTCTTATTAGGAGATATATATGCCAGTAGTAAAAATAACTCAACTGCCATCTGGCGTAGCCATTACAGATGATGATCTACTATTAATGGTAGATGATCCAAGCGGTGTTGCAATAACAAAAAAAATATCAGCCAATATATTGAGAAGTTCGTTATTGAATCAACCAGCTAATTTACAGTTTAATAGGGGAACAGAGTCTGAAGTAGCATCATATATTCCATTACAAGGTGAGCCTGTTTGGGATACTACAAATAAAATCCTTTATGTTGGGGATGAATCTACTTATAGTGGCATCCCAATAGCTTATCCAACGAAAGCATACAAATTTACTGGCTTGTCTGGCGGAAATAATACACCTTGGTTTTCTATTAGTCTTAGTCCTCAAAATTCAGTTTGGGAATTTGATATATATGCCAATTTTAGTTTGTACTCAGAAGGAAATAGTACAGCAACATTTTCATTTTCTTCATCTACAAACATACAAAATCTGTTAGGAACTTTAACATATATAGATAGTACGACTAACACTGCACAACATTTTTCTTTAATAAATAGTGATATAACATGTAATGTTGCTAGTGATAGCGAGACATTAAAAGTGAATGGCATGTTTACTGTATCTTCTGGTACCGGGCTATTTGTGTTTAAAGAACAGAATGATAACCAAGAATCCGGTGCAACTATAGCATATATTAAGATAAGAAGAGTTATATGACTTTATTACCAGCAAAAAATTATCCAATTAATTGTGGATCACCAACTACGAATTTCAATTCTCGTAGATTTAACAAGACAAAAATATCAGAAATTCCATATAATATTGATATAACAAGTGATCTCGTAGAGTTAGCTGGAAATAGTTCGGGTTCGCAGACTTTTAAAGATAGGGTTTATTCCTATAAAGCATCTGCTTCATTTAAAAGTAAATATTTGTTGAATATTACAGAAAAAAACATAAATAACACCGCATCTACTATAAGCCTTACTACAGATTCCTCATCAATAAGTTTAGTAAAGACCTCTGATACCTTATGGGTTTGTAATTATGTATCAGATGGTATGGCTAAAATAGTGGCAACGAATAGTTTAGGTGTCAAAAGAATACTAAACGTACAATCTTTTTCAACAAATAGTTCTTATGCTTATTCATTTACTAATTATGCAACAGGATCTTTGGCTCAACATTTAGTTCAAATTCTTAGCAGATTAAATAACAATCCATCTCTTCCAATTTTTTCTACTCAAAATCCTGCTACTCAGGAATATATAAGAAATTCTAATTGCTGGGTAAATGATATTGATTTTACTAGCAAGGGAGTATGGAATACTAGCGGTGGATTTGGAATGGGAGGGTGCTTATTGACAAGAAAACATATGATATTCACATCACATTCAAATTATTTTCCATCTGTTGGATCTCAAATACATTTTGCTGAAAAATCTGCGGCTACCAATCAAAAAGAACCAATCTACATAGGAACTGTAGTCAATGTTAGCAATAGTATCTCTGGAGATAAAAGATTGATAAGATTGTCATCAGATGTTCCTAGTGTGATATCTCCAGCCAAGATACTACCAAGTAATTTTTCTTCATACTTTCCAAATCAAAGAATTGGTGATAATTGCAATTGCGTTAGTGGAGATGGAGATTTGAGTATACCAGCAGTATGGATAGATCAAAACAATGTAGCTAGATTGAGATTGATATCTATTAATAGAGATGATTCTTTTTATCAAAAAAGTTCAACTGCTTATGCGTCTTATTCTCAATATGCCCCATCAGCCGTAGCTGGAGACTCTGGTAGTCCAATTTATCTCATTATCAATGGCAGTGCTGTATTTTTATCAAATCACACTGGTCCAGAATTCGGATACTGCCTAATAAGACATCAAGATGAATATCCATATTATTCAATCATACAACAAATCAAAAACCAAATTACGGCTTGGGGCGATTCACACACTATCTCTACAGTCGATCTTTCAAGCTTTAACTCATATTAAGGGTATATTAAAATGAAAAAATACATACTATTAACATTATTATTAACTGGATGTTCAAATAATATGTTTTCTGTCAATCCAGAAGATATAACAAATATGTACTCTTCTTACGTAACGGAGTGGCAAGAGAAGTGTAAGGTGTCTTTTGACAATGCAGAAAAAGAGGTTTTCAAAGTAGATCCAAAGCCACAGCCAGCTGTGGATACTGATCCAGATCCCGCAAAATGCGTTTGCAAAGGCACGGGAATAATTGTTCAAGGAGATGGTCATAAAACAGTATGCCCATTTCATGCAAAGACCACTAATTTAAAGAGGTAATAAGATGGAATCGTGGAATGTTTGGTTAATTGTAATTGCTTTGCTTATATTAGCAACTAACTTCGTAGATATTCCATACTGGGTATCTAGACTATTTGCTAAGTCTAAAGTCAAAGTTTTAGAAAATAAAGAAGAGGGATTCTTGGAAATAGTTAGTTTATGGTATCAGCTAAAAAACAAATGCGATGAATACCATTTAACCGTAGCGTCTGAGAAGTTAGACGAAGTATTTCCACTATTAAACAAAGTAATTGAGGATACAGATGGAAAAGTTTCTTAAAGTCAGAAATTTAATAGCACTTGTGCTGATCGGAATAGCTCTATATAAACCATTATTGAGTATTATTCCAATAACTCCAAAGCCAGACATCGCCATTCTAAATATTGATAAGCCAAATGAAGAAATAATTGAATTAGTCAAACCGGTATCATCACTGATTACTGATCCAACAGATAGGGCTAAAGTGGCTATCTATAGTCAAGAATTTGCCAATCGCATTAAAAAATATGATACCGATTTACAGCAATTAAATGATGTTTTAGTTTTAGCGGCAACAGATTTCTTCCAAGGTTCTATAAAAGACAAATATGAATCATTTGATGAAGGTTTATTAAGTCTTATCACCGGCATAACTGGTGATGACAACCATAAATTAACAGATGAAGAAAAAACTAAATTATCAGACAGATTCATGGGTTTAGCTTGGTCACTAATACAGAAAAATTAACATGGCAATACCAATTTCACAAATTAAACAAATTGTTGATTTCATATTTTCAAAAAATGGCTATGATATCAAGAATCTAAATATCAGTTTTCCGCAGCCATTAGATATAAAGATAATCAAAGATACCTCTGAAAATATAATTCTATCTTTTACAGAGTCTTTACCAAAAGTAACTTGGAAAAAATTGATTAAGTTGAGTGCCTATGTGCAGGGCTTGACTTTAGGCAAAGAGGGTGGTACACTAAAGCTAAAGTATCTACCAGACATAAAGTTTTCTTATGACGAGAACTCAGAAACTTTATTTGGTAATTCTTTCGATACTAGTGATATAGAAGCTCAAATTGATGCTGAATATCAAGATGAAGAAAGAAACTTTTTAGCCAAGAAATGTTTGCAGTATGGCAACGAATGGGCTACAATAGCTAGCCAAGGCGGAACCAACTTTGCGGAGTGTGATTCATATAGTAAAAGGCAACTAAAAAGAGACTGCAAAGACTTTGTAATGTCTAACTTAAAACAAGATCCAGAGATAATGTATGGATCTGTTATATTAACATTCTTACTAATGTATGTTGTATTGCCCGTAATATTGAAATTCATACTTGAGAGATTATTTAGAAAACTTTTTAACGAATATTGATAGTTGATTAAAAGAAAGAGGGAATTATGCGCGTTCAGAAGAGGAACGGTAGTTTCGAAGTCTATACAGTTGAGAAAATTCATAAGGTTGTAGAATGGGCGATTAAGGATATCGCCAATGTTTCTTGGTCAGATATAGAGATGAATGCCAAACTCTCTTTAAAGGATGGAATAACAACAGAAGAAATCCATCAAATCTTAATAAAGTCAGCCAATGATTTAACATCTCCAAGTAAGCCTAATTACCAGTATGTCGCATCTAGACTATTAAATATGTCCCTTAGAAAAGACTTATGGAAAAAACACGATTCTCCACCAAGTCTTTTATCTCATATATCAGATAATGTAGTGGCTGGCGTATATGATGAAGCTATACTGTCTAAGTGGAGTGAAGATCAAATAAATAAGATCGAAAAGTTTATTGATCATGATAGAGATTACCTATTTACTTATGCTGGATTACAGCAGATGATGGACAAGTATCTCATAAAGAATAGATTAACCGGCCAGATATACGAAACACCACAATTTGCTTATGTAGCTATTGCTATGTCTTTATTTGAAACGGTAGAAGACGTAGAAGAAGCATACGAATGTTTTTCCACATTCAAGATTAACCTCCCAACCCCAATTATGGCTGGAGTAAGAACTAAGATCAAACAATTTGCTAGTTGTGTTCTAGTAGACGTTGAAGACAATCTTGATTCTATATTCTCAAGCATACATGCTGTTGGAAAATATACTGCTAGAAGGGCTGGAATTGGCCTAAATATTGGTCGTATTCGTCCTATAAATTCTAGTATTAGAGGCGGTGAAGTAATCCATACCGGTCTTATCCCATACTTAAAGATATTTGAGTCTACTGTAAAGGCTACAAGTCAGAATGGTATTCGTGGAGGTTCCGCTACTGTTCACATTCCGTTTTGGCACTATGAAATTGAAGACGTAATGACTCTAAAGAATAACGCCGGAACTGACGATAATAGAGTAAGAAAGTTAGATTACTCTGTTCAGTTTAATAAGCTTTTCTATGAACGTTTGATCAAGAACGAGGACATCACATTAATGAGTCCGCACGAAACCGGTGGTCTTTATAGCTCTATGAATAACAATGAGGACTTTAAGAAGCTATATGAGAAGTATGAGAACTCTCGTCATGTAAAGATGAAGAAGAAAATCAATGCCAGAAAACTAGCTGAAATATTTACTAAAGAAAGACTAGAAACTGGTCGTATTTATGTAATGAACATTGATAATGCTAACGAGCATGGGTCATGGGACGCTCCAGTTTACATGAGTAATTTGTGTCAAGAAATTCTTCACCCAACTGTTCCAATATCATCTATTGATGATGAAGAGGGTGAGATCGGTATTTGTATTCTCTCTGCACTAAACTTACTTGAATTGGAAAGCGAAAAAGATATAGAGAAAGCTTGTTCAATAGTTGTAAGATCATTGGAATCAATAATTGATTATCAAGACTACCCAGTTAAGGCTGGAGAGAATTTCACTAAAAATCGTAGATCATTAGGTGTTGGTATAACTAACTTTGCAGCATTTTTGGCAAAACACAAACTAAAGTATGATGATCCAGAAGCTTTGAAGTTAGTTCATGAGATAATGGAGAAAATTCAGTGGCACTTGCTTAATGAGTCCTGCAAACTTGCTAGATTAAAGGGTCCATGTAATAAGTTCAACGAAACTAAATATTCTCGCGGATTGCTGCCTATCGATTGGTACAAAAAGACAGTTGACGAACTGGTTAAGCCAGAGTATACTATGGATTGGGAAGGTCTAAGAACCAGAATCAAAGAGTATGGTCTTAGACACTCAACAGTTACCGCTATAATGCCCTGCGAGTCCTCTAGCGTCATCCAGAACAGCACAAACGGTATTGAACCTGTCAGGAGTCTAATGTCCTACAAGAAGGCTAAAAACGGCATTCTAAAGCAGCTTGTGCCAAATTATGCTTCTCGTAAGAATTACTATACTCTAGCGTGGGAAATGGAGAATAATAAGGCTATTTTAAACATCTGTGCAGTTTTACAGAAATTCGTAGACATGAGCATAAGCGTGAACTTGTATTACAATTATTCTCATTATCCTGACGGGAATATCCCCTTGAGTATTTTAATAAAAGATCAGATACAGGGGTATAAATATGGTGTGAAGAACTTTTACTATTGCAACACACCGGATGGCGACGGTAATACTGAAAAATCATCTGGATGTGAATCGGGGTCTTGCTCAATATGAAAACAATATTAAACAAACACAACGTTGATTATCTTGCTCAACCGCTTTTTCTTGGTGAAGACCTTTCTCTACAGAGATACGATAAGTTTAAGTATCCTGTATTTTTTGATCTATACAAGAAACAGATTGAGTTTTTCTGGCGTCCAGAAGAAATAGAGCTAAAAAAAGATCGCAACGATTTCAAAAATGACGATATAATGTCAGAGAATGAGCGTTTCATCTTTACTTCTAATCTTAAGTATCAAACCATGATGGATAGTGTTATCTGTCGCGGTGTGCCAACTCTTACAGAGTATGTTTCTAATCCAGAATTAGAAGCATGTATGAATGTTTGGCAATTTTTCGAACAAATTCATAGTTACAGCTATACATATATTATCAAGAATGTCTACAACAATCCTAGCGAAGTATTAGATAGCTGTTTAACTGATAAAGAAATTCTCAAACGAGCTAACGTAGCAATAAAAGAATATAACGCTTTACGAGAAATAGGTCATTCCGGCAAAGTTAAAGATATAAAAAAGCAGATTTACCTAACTCTCATTAGCGTTAACATCCTTGAAGCGGTTAGATTTTATGTATCATTTATTTGTGCCTTCGCATTTGCAGAAAACAAGAAAATGATTGGGAATGCGGATATCATCAAGCTCATCAAGCGTGACGAGGCATTACATCTTTATAATACTCAAGAAATTATCAAAATTCTTCATAATGTACCAGAAGAAGGGTTTGTAAAGATAGCAGAAGAGTGCCAAGAAGAAGCAATAGCTATGTTTGAATCAGCAGCAAATGAAGAAAAGGCATGGTCAGAATATCTATTCAAAGATGGATCTATCATTGGCTTAAATGAAAAGGTCATGGCGGAATATATTGATTGGCTATGTATGACAAGAAGAAAAAACATAGGATTGCCATATGATAAGGGATGTAGAAATCCAATATCTGGATGGACTGACCCTTGGATGAATAGTGAGTCTGTGCAAGTTGCCCCACAAGAGCATGAAATTACTTCATATAAGATTGGTGCTAGCAAGAATGATTTAGAGGACGTTGACTTAGGAGGATTCGATCTATGATTTCTGTTCAATTACTTGATAATAATGCCAAGGTTCCAACAAAAGCCAATGCTAATGACGCAGGATTTGATCTATACTCAATTATTGATACCGTCATACCACCAAAACAACGTAAGACTGTCAGAACGGGGATAGCAATACAAATGCCAGATCATCTAGCCGGTTTAATTTGGCCTAGATCGGGCCTATCAGTTAAACAGGGAATTGATGTTTTAGCAGGAGTAGTGGATAGCGGATATAGAGGAGAAATAATGGTATGTTTATACAACACTTCTGATGAAGTTGTAGGCATAAATACCGGGGATAGAATCGCTCAGATTATATTCCAAGAGGTTCCTCGCGTAAGTATGGAGGTCCATGAAACGTTAGGTTCCTCGCAACGAGGAGACAACGGCTTTGGCAGCAGCGGCAAATAACAATCCGAGAAAGAATAACAACAACAAAAAAAATAAAAAGCAAACTCCTAAAGAAAATGTTTTAATAGCTAAGACGGACAATCAAAAAGAATATATCTTATCTATTGTTGAGAATGATATTATTTTTTGCACTGGTCCATCTGGTACTGGCAAATCTTTTATTGCTGCCGGTATAGCTGCTGAACATCTTATGAAAGATAAGATAGAATCTATTATAGTAACAAGACCTTTAGTTTGCACTGGCAAAGATATTGGTTCTTTGCCGGGAGAACTTGGGGACAAGATTAAACCATACCTACAACCAATGGAAGAAAATCTTAAATATTTTCTAGGCAGAGACAAGTTTGGTTTGTACTATAATACTAGAAGAATAAGATTTGAGCCGTTAGAAACAATGAGAGGATCAACATTCCATAATGCGTATATGATTTTAGACGAAGCTCAAAACTGCACACTAGAACAGATCAAAATGTTCATAACCAGAATGGGCGAAAATTCTAAAGTTATGATAAACGGCGATACAAAACAAACAGATCTGTATCGTGGAAATGGATTATTAGAATGTATCGACAAATTAAGTAATATCAATGGTATTGGTATTTGCAGTTTAGGTTATCAAGACATACAAAGAAATGGAATATTAGGAGCAGTTTTACACGCTCTAGAATCTTGAGGAAAAAATGTTATATGACTATATTTGTGATGAATGTTCACATGAAATGAACGATGTATACCAATCTATAAAAGACGATGCTTTGACACAGTGTCCAAGCTGTGGAAAAGATTGCCTGAGAAGGGTAATATATGGTGGTATAGCATCATTCATGAAGGAACCAAAGACCATCGGAAGTCTTGCGGACAGTAATTGGTCTAAGAAGGGTCATTACGAAAAGTCAGAAATAGAAGCCAAATCAAAGAAGAGTACGGAGGAACCTTCGTACTTTTCTTCTTTTGGTTCCGCATCCAAGAAAGATATTACTAAAATGACAGAGGCTCAAAAAACTAAATATATAATGACAGGTGAAAAATGAAATTTATAAGCTCATCAGACAACATAGAAAATGTTGATTACAAAGAAACCTCAGAAATAAACCTAAATAAACTAGGTAGACCAATTGGTAATGAGTCTGAACTAGTATTTGCCAAGATGGTTATTCAAAGCTCTAATAGCAAACAACAGACTAAGTATGCTATTTTAACACTTAATAGTCAACCGTATGATCCATATGGAGTAGATAGTCATAGAGAGTCTAATTTAAATTTGAGTCTCAAGCAAGTAACTGACAAAACATACAACTATTATGTTTCTTATTTAAAAACTAAAAATCAATTATACCTAACAAGGTGTCAAAGGAGTTTTATAAATGGCTAAGACGGGACCGCTTGGAAAGGCAGAATCTTTCTATGTAGAAGAAAAATTTAAGATAGGAATATCTATTGAAGAAATTGCAAAAGATTTGGACAGAGCCGTGGGAGCAATAGAAAAACACATCAAAAAAAATAAAATAGAAAAGCCAAAGACTATCATGGAACAACAGTTTGCAAGGCAGGGCGGTGCTACAATTATGACTGAAAATGCATCGTCAATGATAGACAAAGCTAAAAAACCCTCTGTAAATAATTCACATTGCATAACGAAAATAAAATGAACAACTTTATAAATTCATACCAAGATTGGCTAGAAGAGTACAAAAAAGACAAGTATCAAACTTGGATAAGAGCTACATTAAGTAATCACACAGAAATATATTTACGTAATTATCAAGAATGGTTACAGTTAAAAATTTTCTGTGAGAATAATAAATTGGGTATTGACAAAATTGGTCTGCAATATAGATCAAATTCTATAGAAATTGATACAACAAACACTGATGGTGTTTATTTGACACGATCTATTTTTGCTACATTTGGACAAGAGGAAAAACAAACATACACTGTTGGAAAGATTTATGGATCCAAAGTCAAAAAGACTATATGGATGATACCAGAATTAATACAACAGCTAGAAGAAGAAGATCCTATTGAGCAGTGCTTTGCAGAGGCTATTATATACAACTATGTCAAGTCTAGATAAACCAGAATTATTCAGTCAAAACTATCAAAAAAATTGGTCTGAAACTCACAAATATAAACATATTCATACTGGTGAGTATTGTACTTTTGAAGCATATATTGCTGAGTATATTGTTATTAGAAGATCAGAAAAATTGAATCTGGGAAAACCAGCATATAAATTTTGGACTAAGGGAGATCCTCTACACTGGATGTGGAAAAAACAACATGGTGCTGCTGTTCAATTGAAAAAGAAATATAGCGAAGAGGCTATATTACAAGCTATACAATCTAAAGACTTTGACAGATTACTTGTGCTTGGAATTCAAAATGGAAGAGGATATAAAATTAATCCAGAGGCAGAAAAGGTAATAGCCAAGTATCATAAGAAAATCGAAGAAGAAAAAAATAAACCTCAAGTTAATCTTGAGGCAAAAGAAGAAAATACACCACTTGAAACCAGAGCCTCTGGCAGCTATAATACAAAAAGGACAACGTTGAACAAATTGAGGAATTTATGAGTAAGACCAAAAAGACAACAGGCAAGTTTTCAGAAGACGCGGTTAGCAATTCAATAGTAAGTAAGTATGGAGATGTTGTTAGAAGTGGAACAGAAGTTCTTCAAAATATCAACAATCTAGGTGTTATAGGAATTTCTCCCGCCCTAGATATCGCTCTAGGTGGTGGACTCAGAGAGGGTTCTGTTGTTGTAATGACAGGAGATCCCAAGAGCGGAAAGACCACAACAGCACTACACTTTGCCGCCAAATGCCAAAAGCTCAGTAAAAGAATAATTTACATCAACACAGAGGGTAGACTATCTAAGCAAAATTTTGATGGCATTAGAGGTCTGGAACCAGATAACATAATAATTATAGAGTCCACCGACGAAAGAGTTCTATCAGCAGAAGATTTCCTAAACATTATTGAATTTTATATCAATAACGATCCCGGTTGTGTTATCATTACCGATTCTTTATCTAATATGGTTCCAGCATGTGAGCTAGAAGGAGAAGTTAGAACGGGAGTAAGAAATGCTTTGCCAAGATTACTCTCCATGTTTTTCAAACGCATAAGTGGTACTCTTATGAAAAACAAGACTATATTAATTTGTATCACTCATAATATTGCTAATACTGGTGGATCTCCATACGCACCACAAAAGATGGCAGACTGTGGAAACATGTTACAGTATCAAGCTGGTACAAATATGGTCATTACACATCGTGGAAAATGGCAAGTTCCAAAGGATACCGGTGTGCATGTTGGTCAAATAGCAAACTGGGTAATAAAAACATCAACCGCTGGAGGTAGACCAAATAGTACAGCAGAAAGCTGGATTAAGTATGGGGTTGGAGTTGACGAGGTACAAGAGATAATTCAGATTGCTTGCGAGTTTAGACTTATCAAAGCCGCTGGTGCTTGGTATACTATACAGTGTGCTGTAGATGAACCAGATAATCCAACGGTTGCCAAGGTGCTAGAAGAAAACCAGATAGGCAAGACTCCAGACGAAATAGAAAGATTCTTCAAATTTCAAGGAGTAAACAACGTAGCAGAATTCTTAAATAATAATCTGACTATTTCATCATTTCTTTACGAGAAGATAAAGGAGCTTCATTGAAAGTTACTGGTATAAATGGTAAGGAATATGTATGGAATCTAACTGGATATGATGTTTTTAATGATGACAAACGCAAACGATCTAAATATCATATTCGGGCCAGAAATCTGCTCAAAGAAATTTACAATAGCTATAGAATACTAGAAGAAGTAAAGTTACCGGGAAGCACGGCTTTGCATAGAAAATCTGTTCTGTACCTTGACTTTTATATTCCTTCTATTAAACTAGGAGTTGAGGTTCATGGAGAGCAGCATTATGAGTATAATCCATTCTTCCATAGGAGCAAAGCAGACTTCATAAAAGGCCAAGTGCGTGACGATGATAAGATAAACTGGTGTGAATTGAATGGAATTGAACTAATAACTCTAAAATATTCAGAAAGTGACGATGAGTGGCGACAAAGAATTAAAGGCATCTGATAAGTTAGCAGAACATATAGCATCAATTAATGACTATATTAACTTAAGTAATACAAAGTTCTCATCTTTTAGAGAAGAGTATTTATTCGTAGCGGACATGTCATCTGAGCAACTAGTAAAACTAACACAAGTTGAGCTTTTTGATGCCGCATATCTCTTATACGGTTATGCTACATATATTCAAGATGAAATAAATAAGAACAAAGTGGCATTAAATTGGTGCAACGATCA
>Ga0315903_10001300_pt1 | contig 37702 bp, 53 predicted proteins | sample LakEriMetagenome_7_FD_203524 | JGI IMG/M metagenome (GOLD analysis project Ga0315903, IMG submission 203524) | Freshwater fungal communities from buoy surface, Lake Erie, Ohio, United States - Buoy 2 MA119 | ecosystem: Environmental > Aquatic > Freshwater > Lake | place: USA: Lake Erie, Ohio... | reverse complement strand
AGCTCACAGAGCGGTCAACGTCAGGGCGCCGCTAACCAGCGTCAGCGACATGCGGGCGCCCGTCACCGTGTCGGTGAGGATCAGGTAAGACCCCGCCCCGACTTCGATGTGCTTGCCCTTCTTGTGATTGCCCGCGTCTTCGGTTTCGAGCGTGGCGCGCGTCTGGGCTTCGTTTTGCGGATCATAGTCTGGTGTCGGAGCGGGGAGGTTCATCGCCTGTTCACCGATTGCAGATCCAGTTGAAACGTCCCCACCCGTGCGTCAGCCGGAGCCGTGATCTCGACCTTCATTTCAAGTTCGCGCGTCGTAAACAGCACGTCCACCGGAGCCGAGGAGATCGTGTAGGGGCCAAACGTCGTGGCCGTGGCGTTGGGCCACTCTCGCCCGTAAAACGTCGCCTGGGACTGGCCTTGCACCGCCTCGTCGCCCACGAAGCCCTTGACCATCATCCGCCGGTCAGCGCCGCCCATTTCGCCGGGCCACTCAAACGGGCCGGACTGCGCGTAGGGCGTCGCCCCCGACCAGTTCCAGCCGTTTTCATGCTCCCAGACGCCGCCGTCAGCGTCGATGCACACGGGGTAGGTGAACACTCCAGGAACCACGCCGCAGGTGCGTTGAAGGCTCCCAAAATACCAGATGTTCCGCTGATAGTTCCAGACCGCGTAGCTGTCGTTTTCGTTCGAGGAGCCGGACGGATAGAACCACCAGACCTCATTGAACCCGGCGTTGTGGAAAGCCGAGACCTTGGAGAACTGCTGACGGTTGATGTTGGAAAACACATAGTCCGCCACGTCGGACGGAAGCGACTGCACATAGCCGTTGTAAATGTAGAAGCCATCCGGCCCCATCCAGACGCAACGGCTGTCCAGCGCCACCGCAGCGCCCTTGGAGACGATGCCGCAGTCAGCGCCCGCCTTGTAGAAGCCGTAGACGGTAGGAAGGCCCTGGTAGCGCGCAATCCAGACGTCAGCCGTGGTAAAGATCAGCGTGCCGCCCGTAATCGGCTTGCCGCACATAATCTGGCCAGCGGTGTCGATGTCCTGATCGCCCGCCTGATTGCTCGCGGTCGGGCTCCAGTCCGCTTCATTGCCCTGCGCGCACCACGCCACGTTGCGTTCCCGCAGCGCGAAGATGAACCGCTCATCCGTGACAACCAGCCCGACGCATCCGGTCGGCGCGTTGGTGATCGGGAGCGCGCCTTGAGCGGTGTCCAGTTCCCAGATGTAGAGCCGCCCCTCAGGCTGCATACAGCCGACGAGGAATTGCCCCCAGACGTCCAGCGTCCAGACCGACGCCGGGGTGACGTTGGAGGTATCAGCGCGGGGCGTGCCGTAGGTGCTTTGGCCGTAGAAGCTGGAGCCGTAGCCGCCGCCCGCCGAGGCGTCCGCGTAGCCCGCCGCGAACCCGGTCGGCGTGATGTTGGAAATAGCCCCCGACGCGCTCATGACGTAGAGGCCCGAGTGGGTGCCGATGCCCAGCCAGCGGGTTGAGGTGTTGTCTATCCACGCCACGACAGAGCGCGCGAGACCCGACAGGGCGCCCGCCGTGATCCGCGTGATCCACCCGCCCACCGGCTGGAGGTTCTGACCATCAGGCCAGCGGACCAGATTGGACAGCCGCCAGCGGTTCTTGGCCTGCCTTGCCGTGCCGTTGGCGTAAACGCCCGGCGCAAGGTCTACATTGACCAGCATCAGTAGCCCCAGGACAGATAGGTAACCGTCGAGCCGCTGGTCGTGACGGAGCCCTGCGCAATCTGGATGGTGGTCGTCGTCCGCGTGCCGATGAACGCGCTGAGCGCCGAGCCCGCGCCCGGCGCCGTGGTCGAGTTGACGACTGCAACCGCTCCGAGGTGCGCGGTGTCATAGGCCAGCGGCAGAGTGAAGGTCGTTTGCGTATCGTCCGCGAGAGAAACCGTGTTCCACTGGACAACCAACGCGCCCGCCGCGCCGAACCGGATATATCCCGCCGTGCCAAGTGAAACGAGCAAGCCGCCCGCCATGATTGACTGCATGGCCGCCGTCGTCAGCGCGCCGAGGCTGGTAATGTCGGAGTTAGCGCCAGACACAGCAGCGGAAAGCGTACCCCGCGCCGTAGCGGCGTCAGCGTCGTCAATGAGCGTGCGACCGAACGCCGACAGATCGGCAAGCGCCCAAGTGCCGGCCCCCGTCGCATAGGGCAGCTTATTGGCCGCCGAGGTGAGCGCAGCGATAGCCGCAAGGTCGGTGTCATACGCCTGAACATCGGAGCCGATGACCACGCCCAGCGTTGAGCGCATGGCCGACGCGGAGCCGTCATCCAGCAGCGTGCGCGCGAACGCCGTCAGGTCATAGGTTGCCGCCGTCGTGGCGCTGTTGAAGTAGAACCCCTTGTCAGTTGCCTGCGTCAGCCCGGCAAGGTCCGCCAGGATCGCGTTATACGCCTGAACGTCCGTCCCGATGACAAGGCCAAGGTTGGTCCGCGCGTCCGCAGCCGTGCTGGCGCCCGTGCCCCCATCGGCCACCGTAATGTCGGTGATGCCGGTGACAGAGCCGCCCGTGATGCTGACCGCCGAACTGGCCTGCGTGGCGATGGTGCCGAGGCCCAGCGTCGTGCGTTGCGCCGAGGCGTCCGCGTCATCGACCAGCGCCCGGCCAGCCGCCGTAAACGTCGCCAGCGACGCCGTCCCCGAGCCGGTGAAGTAGGGTACCCGGTCAGCCGCCGAAACCAGCCCGGCAATAGCCGCTAGCTCTACGTCATAGGCTTGAACATTGGTGCCGATGACCAAGCCGAGGTTGGTGCGCGCGTCAGCCGCAGTCGACGCCCCCGTACCGCCGTCCACCACCGCCAGATCGGTTCCCGACCAGTTGCCGCCGTTGATGGTCGAGGCCGTGGCCAGAGAGCCAAGGCCGAGGTTCGTCCGCGCGGTTCCGGCGTTGGCCAGATCGGAAAGGTTGTTGGCGACCTCCAGATAAGTCCCCGAACCCGCCGAGAACGGGCCGACCGTCGAACCGTTGATCCGGGCAAAAAGGCCGGTCGTCGTGGTCCAGACGTCGCCGTTGGTCGGACTGGACGGCGCCGTGCCGTGCGGAACCCGCAGCGATGCGCCGGCAGTTGTGGACGCCGCGAAGATCACGCCCCGCGCCGCGAAGGTCGTGGTCCCGTTGATGGTGATAACGTCGCCCGACGCGTCACCGAGCGTCGTGTCACCCGAGCTGGAAAGCGTGGTGAAGATACCCGGCGTTGCCGTACCGCCGCCAAGCTGCACCGTCGCCCCGCTGACGTAGGCGAACACGCCCGACGTCGTAGACCACACGTCGCCATTGACCGGCGAGGAAGGCGCGGTGCCGTGCGGGATGTTGATCGACGCCGCGCCGGAAGCGGACGCCGTGTAGCTCTGTTTGGCGCCCCAGGTGTTGACGCCGTTCAGCAGCGGAACAGCCCCGCCCGACGTGCCGGTGTTGTAGGTGACGACCGTACCCACCGACTGCGTCCCGGCAGCGGTCAAGCGCCCCTTGGCGTCAACCGTGAAGGTCGGGAAGGCCGAGGAGGAGCCGTAAGACCCCGCCGACACCGCCGTATTGGCCAGCGTCGCCGCCGCCGTGGCGTTGGCCGAGCCGTCAAAGGCTACGGTCCAGGTCAGATCACCCGTTGCGGAGATGTTGCGCGAGGTTTGCAGCGTGGTTGCGGTCAGGACGTTGCTGTCTGTATAGGCGAGCGTCTTGGTCGCGCCGTTGATGCGAACAAACGTCCCCGCCGTGGACGTCCACAGGTCGCCATCCGACAAGCTGGAGGGGGTCGAGCCATGCGGCAGGTTCAGCCCCGCCACCGCGCCGGGCGTCGCCGTCGTCAACCGCCCGGTCAGCGTCCCGCCCGCCTTGTCCAGCTTGGCGAACAGGGTTGTGTCGATGGTGTCCATGTCCGCGTTCAGCTTGGTTCCCCAAGTGTCCGCGCTGGCTCCCACCTCTGGCTTCACCAGGGCGTAATTGGTCGTCGTGGTGTCAGCCAAGGCTAACCCCCTGTTTTAATGCGGATTTTGGGAAGCCTTCAGGGCCGGTAGTAGTACCGCCCGGCGTCTGTGGGGTCTGACGTCGCGGTCGGATCGCCAGCGAGCAGCGCAAATTGCGCAATTTTGCCGTGCCAGGTTCCGCCGCTCTGCGCGGTGTTGACGCCAAGGCAGGCGATAGTGGTCCCGGTCGCGGGAACAAGCGCCGCAGATCCCGCCGGATCGCCGTTCAGGTCATAGCCAAACGTCGTGCCGTCGAACCAGACGCGCATGAAATGGACGCCGGAAAAGTCCACCATGTCGTTAACCAGATCGGTTGTTCCGTCCGTGATGGCCAGCCGGTTTACCCCGTCCACCACGCGCCGCTCGATTGCCCGATACGTCCCCGCCGTTGTCCCGCCGTAAGCAAACAGGGTGCGGGTTGTGGTGTCGGTCGCCAGAGCGTCCTGCGAGACGATGAACCAAAGGGAGCCGGGATTGGCGCCGGACGGCAGACAGGCCGGGAGCGTTCCCAGCGTCATAAAGTCGTCGGTCCCGTCAAAGGTGATGCCTTCGCGCGCCGTTCCGTTTGTGCTCACAAAGCTGGTTGCCGAGCCCACCGGCTGACTTGCCCCCGTGGCCTGCACAAACGGGCCAACTTCGGTGGCAAGGTCACTCTTCAGGCCCGACCACGACGACACCGCCCCGACATGGTTTTGGTATTCCTGATCCCATCCCGCCTCTTCTCCGGTGTCGATAATGTCGCGGAACCATTGCGAGCCCGGGAACGCTATCGGCGTCCGCCGCCGGATGACCGAGCGCGCTGGGAACGTGTTGTCGATGGCCAGCTTCATTGCACCGTCCAGACAGCAGGGTTAGGCGTTGTGGCCGTCCAGGTTTCGGACGTTGGGCCTTGAACCGCCCAAAACTGCCCGATAGCGAGCCCAACCGTTTGACCGGTCAGGGCAAATTGCCCCGCGTCAGCGCCAAGGCGATAGCCGCCCGAATAGGCGAGCGACACGTTTTGACCGTCCAGAGCAAAGGCCCCGAGGCCCGCCGTCACAGTCCGGTTGTGCCGCAGCGTCAGCGTTTGACCGGCAAGCGAGAAAACGCCCGCATCGGCAACCATGACCTTTGGCCCGGCGCCGCTGTAGGTCAGCGTTATTGACTGGCCATTGAGCGCAAACGAGCCCGACACCGCAGCGAGATTGCGCCCGTACTTCAGCCCGGCAGCTTGGCCATTCAGCGAAAACGCGCCGTAAGCCGCCGGCAGCTTGCGCGCAGCGAGCAGGCCCGCAGCCTGGCCATTCAGCGCAAAAGACCCGGCGTCCGCCGTAAGCGTGAAGCCCGCCGCTACGAAGTTCCAGCCGGTGTTGCCGCTGACGTTTGTGGAGTTGGTCGCGTTCCACGTCGCGCCGCCCGTTGCGGTCAAGTCCTTGATCGAGCAGTAAGCAACCGTAACCGAGCCGGACGCCTTGGACAGCGTAGCGGCTGACGCAGCGACCGTGCTTTCGATGGTCAGGACGCGCCCAGCCTCGCCGCTCGCGGTAAAGGCGGAGACCGTCTGTGTAACGCCTGACGTAAAGTCGATGATCGTCGCGCCGGTCGTTTTGTAGGGGTTCTGGATATCGGCGAACGTGTTTGCGCCCGTGATAATCAGCGTTCCCGAACCGCCTTGCGACAGGATGTTGTAGGTAAGCCCGCCGCCCGCAAACGTCTTTGAGCTGGCGTTGCGGCTCATCGTGATGTTGGACGTTCCGGCGTTAAGCGTAAGGTTGGTCGTCGTTGTGGCGTTCCAGGCGTTGCCCGAGCCGGTGCAGGTAATCGCCGACGCGCCGAGCGTAAGCGTGCGCGTCGTTGTCCCGCTGATCACGAAAAGCTGGCAGGACACGGCATAGCCCGCCGTATCGAGCGTTCCCGCCGTCAAGGTCACGTTGTCGTTGCTGCCGACCGTGAGCGCGCTTTGCAGCGTCCAGTCAGAGCCCGAAGAGTTAAATGTCACGTCACCGTTGATGGTCACGCCGTTGGTCAGAATCGTGCGGCTGGACGACGAGCCGCTAAGCGTCAGTGTCCCCGTGCCTGACCAAGTGAAGTTAGACGCCGGAAGGCTGATGTTGCCCTGAATAGCAATGCCGACCGTACCGGCCAGGATCATCGCTTGATCTAGGCCCGAAATCGTCAGGTTCCGAATAGTCGGCCCGGTGGCGACAATCGTAACCGTAAACCCGGCCCCGCTGTCGCTGTTGGCGTCGAAAAAGACGTCATCACCCGAGACAGGAGCCGACGCGCCCGACGAGCCGCCCGACGTCGCCGACCAATTGCCGGTGTTAGTCGAGTTCCAGTTGCCCGAACCGCCGACCCAATAGCGATCAGCCATCCGCTACTCCTGCGGCTCTGGCAAAACGCCCGTCGCAACCAACCAGCCCTGCACGCGCGCGGCTTTCATCGCCTCGATTTGCTCAGGCGAAAGCGCGGCGTGTTCAGCGTCGGTTAGAAGGATAGTGTCGCGGAACGGGCGCCCGTCGTGGTCGTGCGCAACAGGGATGGTTACGGCCATCAGACGATCTGGAGAACGCCCGTGGACGGGTCGCAGTCGATGGTGAACGTCTCGGTATCGGCCAGCGTCACCGCCGAGCCGTAATCGTAATAACCGATCAGTTCATCGTTGGTCGCGGTGTCGTTGTAGAGCACCGCATAGCGGAAAGGCCCCATGCTGCCGCCGGACGCCGTAAACACGGTATCAGCCAGAACCAGCTTGTAGGTTCCCGACGTCTGCGACGAGCTGGACGTGGTCGCCGCCGTGCCGCCGGTCGTGTAGCCGTTGCCGTTGGAGATCTGTGTGATGTTGGCCAAGATCGTATTGGACGACGTCGGAGCCGAGTTGGTCAGCACCCACTTCAGGGTGTCCGATCCAAGGTTGTGGCCCTTCTCGGCCAGAACCTCGACAAAGCTGTTAAACTTGTTGAAGGCGGCCATCAGTCCTTAAACCCCACGATGTTAGAAGCGGTAGTGGCAGTGGAGCGGATCGTCTGCACCCGAAGGGGGATGACCGCGCCAGCAGGAACAGCGGTAAAGGTCAGCGTCGTTCCGCCGGCAGTCACAACCGAGACGTTGCCGGTCGTGCCGACGTAGAAGCCGTTGAGGTCAAGCACGGTCGTGTTGCTAGGCGTGATCGCCTGCGCATCCGAGCAAATGGAATCGTTCCGAAGGGTCACGGCGTCACCATGTTAAGTTGGGGATAGAGGACGGCGCCCAGGCTTTCGGTACGGTCAGCCGCGACCATGCCCGCCAAGGCTTGCTCATAGAGGCCCGACCAGAGGCTAAGCCGCTCGTCGTTGACGATCATCGCCCACTGGACGAGGGATCCGTAAAGGTAGACGTCGGGCGAGGTTGTCAGGAGCCAGTTGGTCGAGTTGGTCGCCAGATCGGGGATGCGCTGCCAGTAGGTCAGCTTGCCGGTAGCCGAAGCCGTAGGAACCGGCAGGTATCGGAACTCGGTCCCGACGATGGAGTAAACCTGCACGTCGCCGGTAAAGCCCGTATCGAGCGCCAGTTCGTCAGCCTTGTCCGGCGTCACATAGGTCAGGGCCAGATCACCCACGACGAACGTGCGCGGTGCGACAAAGTCGGTCGGAACCGTGCTGTATTCCGAGGACAGCGTGGCCGTAGCGCGGGCGATCATCCGCCGGACGCGCAATTCCCTGTTAAGCCGCGCCTCACAGAGCGCGATACAGTCCGGCGCATAGGTGGCCATATCCGAACGGATGGCGACCGTCCCCATAGCCGTCTGAAGTTGGGCATAGGTGCCAAGGCTCACCGCATCACCCCGTTGGACATGCCCAGGTGGCCCGGCGCCGTGCGCAGGTACTCAAACTCGTTGGAGTTCAGCTTTTGGGCCAGCTTGTGCTGATTGGCGGGGTCGAACGGGTCCCACCCTTCCGTCTGCATCCAGTGATACAGAAGCTGCATCGGGATGCTTGCCACCCGGCGAAGCTCACGCGTGGACGAATACCCGTCGTTGTGCGTGGCCATCGCCTTGTTAGCGTCGAGGATCGGGTCGTTATCCTGCACCGCAAGATAACTAGTCGTGCCGTCGCCGTTGTTGCGGCGGAAGTGGGCAATGCCCGTCTCGTCCGCCGCCAGAAACGGCTTGAAGCCGCTCATCAGTCGGCCTCTGCGTAGTGCTTGGCCTCCAGAGCCTCAACCGAGGCTTCAGGCGCAAGGAATCGGTCGCCGCGCTTGAACGTCACGTCACCCACGCCCGCAACGTGTTCGCCCGTGCTGATATGGCCGTCACCGGCCTTGGTCACGGTCATCCAGACCATGCCCTCGGGAGTTTCGGCCTTCGGCGGACGGCCACGGCGAGGAGCGTCCGCAATCACGGTTTCGTCGGTCATGTTCTCTTGGGGATGCGGGGGGAAAGCCGAAGCCCTCCCCCCTTGGTCATCAGGTCAGGTCGGCAGCGACGCCGAGCCCGCGCTGGTTGCGAACAACCAGGGTCTTCTCACAGGTAAGCAGGAACTTCTCGTTATCGCCCGCAGACGCGAGAGCCTTGCTGGAGGTGGCCCGCAGAGTGCCGACCGCCACCATCGACGGATCGATGAACAGGCAGTCACGGGTCAGGCCGTAGGGGTGCGGGATCAGCGTGATAGCGCCGAAGTCCGACACATAGACGTCCGCCGCGCCGTGGATCGTGGCTTGGCTTTTGCCCGACACGTTCGAGCGAATATCGGCGATGCCGGTGAACCCGCTGAACTGCTGCTTGTGCGTGCCGCTCATGTAAGCCTGGCTGAACATGGCGCCGTTGCCGAACGCCGTAGCCAGCACCGACTTTACCAGAACCTCGGTAAAGGTGCGTTGCGTGCCGTTGGTAGCGGCAGCGACGGTGCCACCGCTGAACCCGCCATCGGAGCCACCGGCCCCACGGCTGTCGTTCGACGTGATCCACGCCAGAGCGCCGCCGAGCTTGCGAGGAGTGCCGCCCGATTGCGCGTTGCTGGCAAAGTTGCCGATCATGCGGGCCTCAACGTCCCGCTTCAGAGCCAGACCGGCCAGCATCTTTTGGCGGTCCATTTCGTCGGCGCGACCGGCCAGCGACACCGCTTCCTGAGTGCCGGCAACAGCGCCGGACTTGCGGAAGATCTGGGTGTAGTTGCCGACCCGAGTGGACAGACGGGCGCCATCGAGAGTGCCGACGTCGTCGCCTTCCAGTTGGAAGTTCGAGGCGTCAACGGCTTCGATGTCTTCGGTCTGCCATTCGTTGAACGTCGAAGACGCCTTCGAGGTGCCGATGTTGGAGGTGAACGGGGTCTTTTCCGGAGCGATCCGGTAGATATCGTTTTCCAGGTCTTCCCGGATGCCGATGTTGTTGACGGTCGTGACCGTATTCGTGGGAGCGGCCATTAGCCACTTGCCTTTCTCTTCGCTCTGCGAAGCGCAAGCACGTCATCAAGCGAGCCGGTTTGAGCCGCGCGGGCTTCAAGCTCTTTGATGCGTACCGATTGGGACGGCGCCGAAGCCGCAGCCGCCGGACGGATCGGGCGGGCGGATGGCGGGGATTTTTGCGGGGCCGACTTCAGGGCTTGGGCGTTCGCCTGCGCTGCGTCGAACATCATGGCTTTGTAAGCCAGCGAGAGGTCGAGGGCTCCGAAGCGCCCGATCCGGTCCTGCGTGTAGCCCTTGCCGCCGAGATAGTTCAGCAGTTCGGATTTACGCTTGGGACCATGCGTCGGGTCGGCCAGATCGGGGGCCACTTCCGGCAGTCTCGCGGCTTCCGCCTGGAGGAACTGCCTGTAAGCGAGCTGTTCGGATTGATCCTTGGCGGCTTCTACCCGCTGGATCTCCTCGCGCTCGGCATCGTATTGGGCACGGAACGTGGCGGCGGTCGCGCGATCTTCGCGGAACCACTCTTGCCAGTCCACTTGCTCCCAAGGCATCCCAAGTTCAGGGACAACCCGATTGTGATACGCCTGCGCAGCCGTAGCGGTCTGCGAAAGCTGTTGATTGAGCGCCTGCGTCTGGGCGACTTCCGCCTCGACCGCCTTGCGCGCCAGCACCGCCTCTTGCTGCGCCTTGTTCACCGCAGCAACGCGGCCCGCTTCCTGTTCAGCCACAAGGGTCTGAAGGGCAGCCGGCAGCTTCGCAAACTCGGCTTTCTTGTCCGCTGGCCAGTAGTGCGGCGCATCGACCGCAGAAACGGCCTCCTGCGGCTCGTCCTCGGCCTCTGGAGCGTCGTCGGCGGCGTCTTCCGCCTCTTCCGGCTCTATGTAGTCCTCCGCCTCTTCCGGGGTCTCTACGGCCTCGGTTTCGGCGTCCTGTTGTTCCGGCTCGCGCACGGCCCGGCGGTCTTCGAGAACGCTTTCAAGCGTCCCGGCTTCAATGGTCATGGTGTCCCTGTGGCTATGCCCTTGGGGCGAGTTGTTCGCGGATGGATTCCGCGAAATCCTCAATCGCGCCGTCGTCAATCACAGCGCGTAGGTACTTTTCGACGGCGTTGACCGTCTGAACGGAGCGGTAAAGCGCCTCCCGATAGTCAGCGTGGCCCGCAGCCGAGCTAAACAGCGCGTCGGTCGCATTCTGGCGCAGGCGCTCAAACGCCTCGCCGACCAGCTCCAGTTCCGCAGACGCCTTGGACGCCTTGGCTTGCGGGGTCATCCGACTTCACCGCCCATGCGAACCGGCGACATACCGCCGCCGCCCATCGTCGATTGAACCGCCTGCATCTGCGCCTCGATGGCCATCTGCTCGCGCTTCAACTGCATTTCCGCTTGCATCTGTTCGCGCTTGAGCTGGATTTCAGCCTGGAGCTTCTGTTGCTCCAGCTGAACGTCGTTTTGCATCTTCTGCTGTTCAAGCTGAAGCTTGGCTTGCGCCTCGGCCATCGCCGGGTCAGGCTGCGGCTCTTGCGGTTGCGCCTTGGCAGGGTCGCTCAGGAACAGTTCCGCCGACTTGAACCCAAGCCCGCGCTCAATGAACTTCTTGGAGAACGCGTACACGTTTTCCATGTTGACCAGCGGACCAGACGGGCCGCCCTGCATCTGGATCAGGCCCGCCAGGTACTGCGATCCGGCATTGAACGCCGCCAGTTGTTGATCCTTGCCGCCCGATCCAATGCCGATCTCAATCGACATATCGTCACGAACACCCCAGGTGGAGGGGTTGATATCGGTCCAGCCGCCCCGCAGGCGAACCGTTTGCGCCTTGCTGGAGTGCTTGCGCAGCATGGCGTGGGCGCCGAGGAACAGGTCACGCACGCCCGTTTCGGCGAAGATACGCCCGATCATTTTAATGCGCTTTTGCGCGGCGCCCATCAACGACATGGCGCCTTGGGCGGTGTCGTGCAGGGTGTTGGGGTTCAGCCCCTGCGCGTTGCGAACCACGCCCGTGCGCGTCTCGCCCATGGTCGAGGCGTATTCGAGCGCATCCAGCGCCGGGAAGTTAAGCCCGCCCGCGCTGATAGGCTGCACCGCGCCGACGCCATTGACGCGAACCGGAACGCCCGGCTCGTTACGCAGCAAGTCGCTCATCGTGAAGTCGTGAGCCTGCCGCATGTCCACGGCGTAACGCTGGTTAAGCGCGAAGTAGCCGCTATCGAGGAACGTCCGCAGCAGCGACGTCTTGATACGCTGCACATCGATCAGCAGATCGGCCAGCGACTGGCCATAGAACCGATGGGCCACCGGGTAAGGCGTGATTGAGGAGAAGGGGATCATGTCCACCTTTTCCTTCTCCAGCATCACCGCCTCGGCGTTGCCGGTCACGACGCGGTAAATGGTTTCCTTGTCGCCTTCCTTGATCCGGACGTAGTGCTCGACGATCTCGACCTGACGCAGCGGGCTATCGGAGCCCTCGCCGTCCTCGTCAACCGTGTTGCGGGCCTGCTCAACGCCGTCTTCGCCATAGGCGGAGTACGTCGTCAGGCTTTCGACCTTGGCCTTGTCATAGCCGTCCGCGATCAGGTCTTGAGCGCGGGGGCGCGACCGGGCGGCGCAGTAGGTGGCGCGCTTCAGGTCCACCGTGTCACGCGCAACGGCGAAGTCTTCAGCCGGCCACGCGCACCACTTCAGGCAACCGTCCGTATCGACCTTCTCGGCCTTGACCTCGAACTCGTCTTCGCCCTGTTGCGTGGCCTCCAGAATGGCCCAGCCTTCAGCCTGGAGCATCTGGATTTGAATGGACGTGATGCCGCTAAAGGACTCCTCATCGCGGCTTTCGTAGTCCTCCCACCACCACTTGAACACGCCGGTCTTGACCAGCAGCGCATCCTTGAACGCGGCGTAGAGGTTCTGGAACCCGTCGTTTTTGTCCATCAGGACATGGTTGACGTAGTCCGTCTCCTGATCGGCGGCTTCCTCGTCCTCGGCGCCCTTGGGCTGGAACGTGGCGATATCGTCGCCGCCGGTAAACATCTCCATCAGGTCGGGGAGGATGGTCTCGACCGCGTCGTTAATCGCCGTGTCTGTCACCTTGGAGCGGTTGGACAGGGTCGGCATGTCCTTCATCACGCCGCGCGCGTACTCCAGCGCCCGTTCGCGGTCGGACGAAAGCTCCTCGTCGTTGTCGAACCCGAGCGCGGCCTGACGTTCCGCTTGCACAAGGCTCAACAGTTCGCGGTCATCCATCAAGCCACCCCAAGGTTAGGCATTTCGAGGCGCTCTGAACTCTTGCGCGGCTCTTCGTAGGCGACACACATCAGCCCGAAGGCGTCGGCGCCGTGGGAAGACCAGTCGTGGTTAGGGCCAAGGCCGATCCCCCGGTCCTCGTCCCGCTTTTCGTGATACCAGCCCAGCGCATCGCGCCCCGGCTCTGTCGTGGCCTTGTTAAACCAGATGCGCGGGAACAGCCGCCGGGCGACCTCGATACGCATCTTCGCAGCGCCGGCCCCCTGGTTGGGGATGACCTTGACCGAAAAGCCCGCCTCTCGCAGCGCGCTCTCATAGCTGACGTTATAGACCTTGTCGTTCTGCGCCCCGTCGTGAGGCAGCACGCACTCGACCTTGTCATAGCCACTGTCGCGCAGCCATTGAACGTGCGCCGCCAGCGGTTGGCCCTGCGCTTCGTAGTAGTCGAGAACCCGTATCTCTCGCCCGACGAACTGCGCGATCCAGATAGACGTGGCGTCCGCCTTTGCGCCCGATCCGCCGATATCCCAAAACGCCCGAACCGCCATGAGCGGGTCTTTGGGGACGAAGGTTATCCGGTCTTTCGCTTCAACGAGGAACTTGGCGAAGTAAGCGCCCTCGATGGCCGTTGCGTAGCCGCCTTCCCAGACGTGTTCGTACTTGTCGGGGTACTTGTCCAGGTCGAGGCGGCGTTCAGCTTCCAGCACGTCAGGGAAGAACGGATTGTCCTTCCAGTTGATCTCAACCACGACCGCGCCGGGCGGCGTGTTCTGGCGAAGGAACTTGTCAATCGCGTCAGCCTTGCGCGTCGGGTTCCAGCTCGCCCAAATCTCCGAGCCTTCCTTGCGGATGGTCGGACGCAGCAGGGTCAGCGAGCGATCCGAAAGCGTCTGCGCCTCCTCGATCCATGCCCGGTCGAACCCTTCAAGCGACTTGATCGATTCCGCCGTGTGGTCCTGCATCCCCTGGAAGATGATGACCCCGCCACCGGGCGTCCTGATCTCGTCGCGTAGAACCTCAAACTGACGACCAAGGCACAGCGTCTGGATTTTGTCCTCGACCAGACGCTTTGCGCTTTCCTTCAGGCTCTTTTGAACCTCACGGATGCAGACCGCGCGAAGGCCGGGGTTAAGCAGGGCCTCCTCAACCAGCAGTTCGGCGAAGAAGTGGCTCTTGCCTGATCCCCGGCCCCCGTGGGCGCCCTTGTAGCGAGCAGGCGCGAGAAGCGGTTCGAAGGCGCGGGGCGTGTCAATCGTCAGCGTGGACAATGCGCCTCACGATCCGCTCGACCTTGATTGGCGCTTCCTCGTCCCCGGCGTGCGTGAGCTTGTCGCCGTAACGCTTGGCGTTCCATTTGCCGATCAGGCGAATCCGCGTGTCGATGCGGATGCGCTTGTCCTGCGGATCAATGGTCGGATCATCAGCGATGCCAATGCACTCGTCGGCAAGGTTGTGAGTTCCGATCTCCCGCGCACGTGCGGAAAGCTTCCGGAACTCCTCGTTGTCATTCTCCCATCGCCACACCGTAACGAAGCCCGGCATGTCGTCATCGGCGCAAATGCGCTTTAGGGTCTCACCGTTGGCAAGCCGGGTGCAAATGCGGTCGGCTACCTCCTGGCTGTAGGACGACGGGCGCCCCCTTGGCCTTTTGGCAGTCATGGGAACCTCATTGGGCTAGTAGGTCGAGCAGATCGGGCCGACGCCGGTGGTGAAGGAACCGGCAGGCGTCATGGCGGGAGCCGTGCCGTAGGTGCCGCCCGTGGTCTTCTGAGTGGTGAAGACGCCGAGGGTGTGAGTGCGGAACCGGGCCGACGTGTTGTTGAACTGCCAGCCGACGAAGTAGACCGCCGGGCCGATGGCATCGACAGGAGCCGACAGGGCGACCGACTGATAAGCAGCGGTGCCCGATTGAGCGGTGCTGGCAGTGCTGGCCACAACAACGCCGTCCGCGTCGTACAGGAAGCCGGTGATGTTGCCGGCCACCGCCGAGCCGTTCAGCAGCGCAAGGCCGGTGATGCGGGCGTTGGCAGGCAGGAACACGCGGGAGAAATAGGTTTCCGTCACGACCGGCGTGGTGTCGGTGCCCGTGGTCGTGGTCGGGGGCGGAGCCTCGCCCGAGTGGAACACGGTAGCATTGCCGCGCATGGTGATGCCGCGACGTCCGAGATGGCGACCAGATCCGGCCATGTGTAGTCCTCCAGGCGGCTAGTCCGCCAAATGGGTGCAAGGGCTCGCCCGCCGGTCAGCGGTCAGAGTGTGCAAGGCTGCTATGGGTGAGGCCGTGCCGGGGGCGATGGTGGTGCGCGTTGGCGCGAAACTCAACGGGGCCGCGCTACAGGCGCAAGACCCCGGATACCAAATGTGTCCCATATTCGGTGCGTCGGCGCAAGGGGTGGTGTTAAGCCGCCCTCGCCTTCCGTTCCCGCGCTGCATAGTCCAGCGCCTGCCATGCCAACACAAGGTTCTGACAAGCGGAGCGGATAACCGCTGCCTGTGCTTCCTTGCGGCCTTCGTCGGTGATGCGCTCTACCGTGTCACGCCAGCCTGAACCAAGCCGGGCGTTGTTGCCAGACATCAGCGCGCAAAGCAGCTCGGCGTCACGGCGCCCGCACTTGCCGAGGACGATCTTCAGCAGGCCGGAGGCGTCAATCATCGCCTGGGTGATCTGTTCGGATGCCGTGGCCGTGGCCTTGTCTACGCGGTCCATGCTGATTTCGGGGCGCTCATGACCGTAGGCGATGGCGATCAGGTTCTCTAGCCGGCGAGCGGCCTGAAGTTGCTGATCGGTGAGCGCGGCCTTTCCCTCGGCGCCCTTGCGGGAGTGCAGCAGGCTGAACACGTCCAGCCGGTGAGCGGCGATTATGCGGTATTCACTGTCATGCACCACGCGGACGCCTTGGGCCTTCAGGGCGATGATCTGCGCCTTGCGTTCCGCGCGTTCGGCCAGCGCCTCGGCGGTGTCGGTCTTCTTGCGGCGGGGAAGGCGTGTCAAAGGAAGCTCCTCAGCCAGTTGGACGGGTGGACGAAGCCCTGCTCACGCATGTGGCCTGCAAGGGCCTCTATGGCGGCTAGGGCTAGACGCTCGGCATCCAGATCAAGGCAGGCGTCGAAGGGGCGAGACGTCACGCCCCGGCGTTGATTGATGATCTCAGTGTCGAGAGCCTCGGCAATGCGGAGGACTACGGCGGGCACGGGGGCGGTCATGCGGCCACCTGTTCGGGCTGGACATCAAACAGCCACGCGACCTCCGAAGCTGGCCAGCCCGCACGGCGGAACCATGCGATGAACCGGGCCTTGGCCTCGCTCACCGGACGGACGCGCTGGGGGCGAAGCACGGGCTTGGGCCTGGGCAGGTGCGTGCGGGGCGAGCGCAGCTTCAGAAGCGCGGCCTTCCGAATAACCGCCCGTTCCGTGCAACCATTCCCCAGCTTGGCCGCTATCATCTCGCTCGTGACGTAGGGGTCAACGAACAGCCGCCGCAGGGTTTCGGTAGCCTCGGGCGTCCAGTTGTAGCCGTTGGACACGGTGCGAGGGCGCTTCATGCCGTGAAGGCGGACGGCGGATGAAATGGTCACGTCGCTACAGCCGTCGCCGAAGTGTCGGGCGATCTCCACCGGCCCGCGCTTCTCCTCCAGGTACAGGCGGCGAAGGGTGGCCAGGCGGTCAGGGGTCCAGTTGAAGCGGGTCATGCGGCGTCCTCAATGATCTGGAGGAACTCAACCGCCCGGCGCCCAAGCGCGCGGCGATGGTCGAGAATGTCTTGCGCCTTGGCCTTGAGTTGGCCCGGCGTCGGAAAGAACCGCTCGGAGCTGTTGCGCCACTGACGGCACGCCTCGCTGATGATGTCGGCGGGCCAGCCTTCCAAATCCTCGATCCAGTTGCGGACGACGATGCGGCTCTCAGGCTGGGTGCGGGTGATGGCCGGGTAGTGCAGGGCCAGCGCCTCAATCTCCAAAGCGATCATCTTCGGGTCAGCCGGTGTGAGCGAGACGCAGATAGCGGAGGCCGTTTCCGTCAGGTCGCGGCGTTCCTCCGTCATCAGGCTCAGGTTGTAGGCCGTTGCGCTCCGCAATTTCTTCAGCCCATGCGTCTCGGCGAGACTCGGTATCGGCTCGTCTGGCGTCGGTCGGGCGTTGGAGTTGATGGTCAGAGCGTTCATCGGGTTGATCTTCCCAGCGGTCCTGGTTGAGCCAGGTTGAGGGGTTGGGGATGTAGCCTTCGAGCCAGCGGCGGCCCTGCGCTGCCCGCTCAATGGCGGTCAGCATCACGGCGGGCGGGTCGGGGCTGTCGATGCGCTTAACGGCCTTGGCGAAAGCCTTCTCGGCGTCGCGCTTGCCGACCTTCGAGGGATAGGCTGACCAGAACCGCTCAAATCCGTCATTGCGTGCAGCGCGCACAAGCGCGCGTTCTACTGACGGTTCTATCTGATGGTTCTCTGACGGTTCTAACGTAGTGGGTCCGGACATGGTGTCCGGTGAGATTGGGCTCAAATGTCCGGTGAGATCAGGCTGAAATGTCCGGTGAGGTTCTACACTACCGGACATGGTGTCCGGTGAGATTGTGAGCGTGATAACGTCGCTCGCGCGGTAGCCATCAGGGCGCCGCCGCTCCTGTTTAGACATCAGCCCAGCGGTCATCAGCGAGACAAACACGCGGCGGATTTGACGATCCGTGAGGCCGGTATCCCTCGCCAAGCGGCTCTGCGAAGGCCAGCAACGGCCCTCCGCATCCGCGTAGTTGGCCAGGGCCAGCAGGACCAGCTTCTCCGAAGGCGTGACACCCTGAACCGCAAAGGCGGCGCTAATGGCCTGAACGCTCATGCCGCCACCTTCTCAGCTTCCAGCCGCGCGGCGTGCTGACGTTCGCCCCAAAGGACGGTCGTGTGGTCCCGGTTCAGGAGATGGCCCAGGAACGGCAGCGTGAATCGGTGGCTACCATCGGCCCGGCGCACTTGCCGGCAGGTCCAGATGGCCTCCTGACGGGCTAGCGATATCTCCTTGATCCGTCGCGGGCCGATCATGTCTTCGAAGGTGAGGCCGTAGCGTTCGGCGACCTCGGCAATGATCTCGCGGGCCTTGGGCGTTTGCACCTCGACCGGCCCCCGCCACAGGGAGAGAACGACCGTCATCGGGCCACCTGTGAGCGCATGGCGTTGCGTTCAGCGGCAAACGGGACATAGGGGCCAGTCAGCCGGACCACGCCGCGCTCGCCTCGGGTTTCGAGGTATCGGCCAAAGCCGCCTTCAGCCAGGCACGCGGCCACATACTCGTCATCGCGGTTGAGGCAGGGCGGCTCATAGGCGGGAACCGATCCTTGACGCTCATGTTGCCCACGGGACAGGGAAGCGCCCTTTGCGGCCTCAGAGCGCCTGACGCCGAGATATGCGGCCCTGTGGCGAATGCTGTCGCGGGATACGCCCCACGCCTTCGCCCAAGCCGCAATCGTTTCGGGCGGTGCGTCGGCGTACTGGTCGAGGATGATCGCGGTGCGGTTCGGGTCTCTCAGGACAATCTGGCTCATCCCCTCACCTCCCCGCGCGTAACCACTGAGCCGTCGAAGCGGCGGGTCTTGGTCTTGTCGAAGCCCTTGGACTGGATGGCCTTGCGAGGGCGGCGGGTTCCGTCTTCGCGGGCAATCAGGCGCTTGACCTTGCCAATGTCGCCCTTGTCCTTCGCCGTCTTGGGCTTGTCGCAGGCAGAGCAAAGGAAGCGCAGGTTTGCATCATCGTCGGCGCCGCCCATCCAGAGCGGGATGCGGTGATCGATGACCGTTCCCGCCATCGGGACTTTGACGCCGCAAACACACCGGCCATTGCAGGCGAGGTAGATCCGCAGGCGGCGGGGCTTGGTCATGGCCTTGCGCGGGGTTGCCTCGACGCTCACGCCTCACCCCGCAACGCCGAGTGAACGAACGCCTTCCTAGCCGCCTGGATGTGCTTGACCGGCTTGTGCTGGCGTCGGGCTTCGCGCTCCGCCGCGTCAAAGTGGCGGGTCATGTGGCGAAAGCGGTAAGCCGCGATCTGGCGCTGAATGAAGCGGAGCATCTGCCCCTCCCTCGACTTGTTAGACCCCCTGCCGCTTACGGGGCGGCAGAACCCGTAGTCAGCCCGAAAAAGCTCCCCCCGCCGCGCTCGACTGCGACGAGGGGAAGTTGACGTCTCCGGGAGGGAGTTCGCCGGACAGGCGAGTGGTGATCGCCTCCGGGGTGTCTTGAATGTTCAGGGCTCCCCAAAGCGGGTTAGCCTTTGACCCGTAGCGCCGAGGCGCGGGTTTGGAGGCCCGCTGCTCATGTTCACAGCCGGGCATCTAGGCAGCCTCACTAGCGGGCTGGGCGGCGTGGTAGGGCGTCGCGCAAACGCGCGTAATCAGCTCAGCCTCTCGCGGCTCCAGGCCCCGCAACGGGCCGACCTGCACGCCAGTCGCCTCGAAAACCATTGCGGCGACGGCGACGGTGATCGGCGCAAAGCCCCGGCGCATGTCCGACACGTAGGACTTGCTCAGGCCGGTAGCGGCCACGATCTGCGTATTGGTGAGCTTGGTGCCGTCAAAGCCGCCGAACCTTTCAACGGTCGGAACCGGAAAGCGGGCGATGAGCGCCAACAGCACTTCATGCGGCTCGAACCACTCGCCGTGAACGCGGTGTTCAGCAAAGCGGACATGAAGGGCGGCTTCGTCCTCGACGCCTCCGTCAACGTAGACGCCGATCAGGTCAACGCCAGCAGGACTGTCAGCGTTGATCTTGCAAACCCGCCGAGCCGCGTCTTCGGAAAACCCGATCTTGACGTGAGCCGTTGCCCTGCACTGGACAAAATAGACGGCCATCTAGGCGGCCTTTCCAAGAAGGCTTTCGAGGGCCGAAATCTCGTCGTCGGTCGCGTTGGCGATAGGCCCCAGCTTCACGCCCGCTTCCCGGTAGAGCCGGATCGCCAGCCGTTGCGACGGCTTCCTTACGGAGCGTGACAGTTGGCTCGCATAACTGGCGCTGACCCCTGCGGCCCGCAGGCGTTCAGCAATCTCATTGGACGAAGCGTTTTGCATGTCCCGATATTTGCAGAATGCAACATTGCAGGCAAGCCCATTTTGAGGCGAAGTGTTTGCAGCGTGCGTGACGACCCATGCGGGGATGGCGCGCACACTGTTTGCATGGCTAAAGACCCTGAGAAGAATTTCCTGAAGGCTTGGCGCGAACACCGGCGGATGACGCAGGAGCAGCTTTCGCAGGCAGTCGGGACAACCGCCTCCGTGATCTCTCTAATAGAGTCAGGAGAAAGGGGCTTGTCGTCCAAGTGGCTTCGCAAACTCGCGCCAGCTCTAAACACGACGCCGGGCTTTCTTCTCGACCATCACCCAGACGACCTAGACACCGATCTAGTGCGGATAGCGTCCCGCGTTCCTAAAGAACAGCAGCGACAAGCGGTCCTGGTGCTAGAGGCGCTTCTCAAGGCAGGCTAGGCGGACCAGCGCGCGTTAACCACACGCGAAAACGCTTGCGCGGTAAGGGTTTGCATTCTGCAATATATTTTGCCCCGGACCCCTTGCCAGCTTATTTGCAAAATGCAACATTGTCTTTCGTACACAGCGAGAGACACCCATGCAGACCGCGACCATCAGTTTTGAAGTGGACGTATTCGTCGAGGCGATGGAGGGCGATGAGCCGGAAATCACTGAGATCGGCGTCGTCCTGTATGACCCCAGCCGCCCGGTTGGCCGTCGTCACTACACCTCGCGCATGGTTCCGGTGTCGCCTGAGCTGTCGCGGCTGATCCTGGATCACCTCCGCGCCGAAGCTCTCGACGCCCTCGCCGACGCCGACACCGACCACGCCGAACAGGCAGCGGAACACCGCTGGGAAATGGCGAGCGGTCGATGAGCCGCCCCAACCAGCTCGCCTCTCACATCACGCTCGCCGTCCTGATCGTTTGGGCGGCCCTGCTCTGGATCATCACCCAATGACCCTCCTCGACTGGTCCGATCCCCACAAGACCCCGCGCGGTTCGTCGTTCGCCCAGCAAGCGGCGACGGACAGCCCCCCGCGCGGCAGGGCGGGCGCTGACCTCTCCCCAGCGTCCGCCCACCCCCTCACCTTCTGGCATTCGGGCGGCGACATCGTGTGGCGCGGGTTCAACTACCTGTCGCTCGATCAGGCCCGCGACGTTCGCCAGATCATCATCGACGAGCTGACGTTTGATCGCCTTTCGGGCGGCGGCGTGTCGGGGGCCTTGGGCCTGCTGGTCGAGATCACAACCGCAATCAACGCCGCCCGTCGCTGGCGTCAGTGCCAGGGAGCCGCCTGATGATCAATCGCAATCGCCTTAGCTCAATCCTCGCTGTAGCTGCGCTGTCGATGGCGGGGCCAGTGGCCGTCGAGGAAGAGCGCGAGCGGCAGGCCAAGACGCCGCCGCCAAGGCCGCAGCCCCGCCCTGCCAATCACGCGCCGTTCAACGAAAACCGCGCCATGACCGACGCTGACCGCGAGCGCATCCGCCTCGCCGAGCAAAAGCGAGCCCGTAAAGCAGCCCGGCAAGCGAAGGGCATGACCGAGCGTCAGTGCCAGGGGAGGGCGTGATGGCCGACCGGAACCTAAGCGCAGACCCCGACCAGATCGGAGGCCCTGACGCCTGCCTGGTTGCGGCGACGTGCCCTGACTGCTTCGAGCCGATCCCCACCGGGCGCCCCTTCGAAGTCATGGCCGCCGAGGACCACGACGGGAGCCCATGCCCTGACTGCCAATTCCTGAATGGAGCGCCCGTATGAGCCCGCCCGAATACGAAGTGGTCATCCCCACGACTGGCCGGGTGATCCTGACCACGCCGTTTCGCAACCGCGCCGTTGCCCACGCCAAGCACAAGGCCCGCGAGTTCGGAACCCTGGTGGTCGAGGAAGTCCAGCGGATCGAACAGCGCCGCAAGGTCTGGACGGCTCGTCAGGCGGTGACGGCGTGACCCGCCGCGACTGGGCCGGCGTCCTCCTCCTTTTCGTCGGGGTGGCCCTTATCGGGTGCATCTCGGCTGTCGTTACCGGGTGAAAGGAATACCCATGCGAACGTCTGAATCCATCATGGCCCTGGCGCCAGCCCTGACCTTGGCGCTTGGCAAGCTGGAGGGCGCGGCGAAGAACGCCAAAAACCCCCACTTCAAGAACACCTACGCCGACCTTGCGTCGGTCGTTGAGGCCAGCCGGTCAATCCTCGCCGAAAGCGACCTCGCCGTGATGCAGTCGCCGGGCCTCGTCATTGAGGGCCGACTGCAACTGTTCACCCGGATCATTCACAAGTCGGGCGAATGGATCGAGGGCGAGTTCCACATGCCGCTCGCCAAGTCCGATCCGCAGGCCACGCTTGCAACGCTGACCTACGCCCGGCGCGGCGCCTTGATGGCCATTCTTGGCATCCCGGCTGTTGATGATGACGGCGAGACGGCAGTGGGCCGGGGAGCGGACGGCAACAGCGCCAGCGGGCCGCGTCAAGCCCCGCCCGTGACCGCCAAGCCCGCCCCGCAGCCGACGCTGGCCGAGCGCGCCAACCGCCTCGCCGCGACGCTGGAAGCCGCCAAGACGCAAGACGACTTGCGCCGCACCTTTGACCGCGCGGCGGGCCTCTGCGCCGATCTGGACGCAGCCGACCCCGAGCGCCTGGTTGAATTGACCGCGCTGTATGAGCGGCTGTTCGTCGCGCTGGACGGCATCCCCGCCGGGGCGGTGGCAGCGTGAGCGCGGCGCCGTACCTCGACCGCCACACGGTCACCGCCAAGGGCCTCGCCGACGCCTTGCGCGAGGGCGGGTTTGCCGATGATGAAGACCTCATCCTCGACACGCTGGAAGGCGAAACCGACGCAATGGAGGCAGTCTCTCGCCTCCTCCGTTGGATGAACGAACGGCAGGCGACGGCCCAAAGCCTTAAGGCGCTGGAAGCCGACTACGCCGCCCGGCGTAAGCGGTTCGAGGAGGCGGTTAAATCCGCTCGCGGCGCTCTCGCCCGGTTCATGGACGAAACCGGCTTGACGAAGATCGAACGCCCCGAGGCGACGCTTTCCATGCGGCAGGGCTCGCCGTCCGTCATCTACCCGGCGGACCTTGACCCCGAAACCCTGCCCGAGAAGTTCCGCCGCTGGACCTGCGAAGCCGACAAGGCCGCGATCAAGGACGCGATGCTAGCCGGTGAAGACGTGCCGGGCCTGACGCTTTCCAACGGCGGAACCTCGCTTGCGGTGCGGGTGAAGTAATGAGCCGCCCCCTCGTCATCCTCAACACCAAGGCAAACCGGCAGACCGCTGCCAACTGGTGCATGAACGCCCCGGAGGGAACGCAGGTCGAGTTCCGCGAGCGCCTTCGGACGGACGATCAGAACCGCAAGATGTGGGCAAGCCTGACTGACCTCGCCCGGCAGCGCCCGTTCCACAACGGCGTCAAGATGAACCCCGACACCTACAAGGCGATGCTCATGCACGCCTTGGGCCATGAGACGCGGTTTATCCCGACCCTGGACGGCGACGGCGTGTTCCCGCTCGGCTTCCGCTCCTCGCGCCTGACCATTCCCGAGATGAGCGACCTCCTGGAATTGCTCCACGCCTTCGCCGCCCGTGAAGGCGTCACCCTCAACCAGACAGAGGCAGCTTAATGGCCCTGACCTTCGGATCCGTCTGTTCGGGCATTGAGGCCGCGTCCGTCGCGTGGAAGCCGCTCGGCTGGCGTCCGTCGTTCGTGTCCGAGATCGAGGCCTTTCCCCGCGCGGTCCTCGCCCATCATCACCCGGAGACCCCGCTGCATGGCGACTTCACAACGATCCAGGCAGGCCAGTACCAGCCAATCGACCTTCTGGTCGGAGGAACACCTTGCCAGTCTTTCAGCGTCGCCGGGCTCCGGGGCGGACTGGCAGACGACCGTGGCAACCTGGCCCTCGAATATCTTAGGCTGGCTGACCGCCTGCGGCCCCGGTGGCTGGTTTGGGAGAACGTCCCCGGCGTCCTGTCGTCGAACGGCGGACGGGACTTTGGAGCCATTCTCGGGGGCATGGTCGAACTCGGGTATGGGTTCGCCTACAGAGTGCTTGACGCTCAGTTCTTCGGAGTGGCCCAGCGACGCCGCCGTGTGTTTGTTGTCGGATATCTTGGAGACTGGCGACCACCTGCTGCCGTTCTGTTTGAGCGCGAAAGCCTGTCAGGGCATCCTGCGCCGCGCCGAGAAGCGGGGAAAGCAGCTCCCACCATCCCTAGCCGCAGCACTGGCGGCGGCGGGCTCGGAACCGACTTTGACCTCGACGGCGGCGTGATCGCGATCCAGGAACGGGCCGTTAGCGAGAACCCGGACGCAGGCCCGCAAGGAAGGGGCTATCAGCCCGGGTTGGCCTACACCCTCGAAGCGAGAAACAAGGTTCAGTCGGTCGCCTACGCGCCGATTATTTGCCCGGCGATCAAAGCTCGCGACTATAAGGGGCCATCCAGCGACGGCCTCGGCGATGGCGCGGCGCTGGTCACGATAGCTTTTGACACAACGCAGATGACCAGCGCGGCGAACCGGAGCAACCCCCAGCCCGGCGACCCATGCCATCCGCTCGCGGCTGGAGCTCATGCGCCCGCTGTAGCTTTCTCGATCATGCCGATGAACAGCGGCAAGGACTTCAAGGGCCGGGAGACCGACATAGCGCAGCCCGTCATGGCCGCGGGGCCTGCGGGGGGCAATCAGGGCGGGGACTACGTTGTCCAGCCTTTAGCCGCGCCCGTTGTTGCTCGCAGTTTAACCCGGCGCCACGACGGTTCGCCATGCGCTGACCGCGGGCCTGATGTGGTTGTACATCAGTCCGCCGTCCGCCGCCTCACGCCCCGCGAGTGCGAGCGGCTTCAAGGCTTCCCCGACGACTACACCCTGATCCCTTGGCGGCGCGGCATGGCCCCGGACGGCCCCCGCTACAAGGCGCTGGGCAACAGCATGGCGGTTCCGGTCATGGCCTGGATCGGCCGGCGCATTGAGGCCGTCGAAAACATCATCACCCGTTCGGAGGCAGCTTAATGGCCAGCCCGTCAGAGAGAGCCAGGTTTACAGCCGCTGTCCATCGTCGTGAGGCGGAGGGAGGGGCCGCCCGTCAGATCGGGTGGTTTTCGGACGGCATCGCCAGCGCCATCACCTGCAAGCTGCTGCTGCGCGACGAGCCCGAGGCGCTGATTGTCCATTGCGACACCGGGACGGAAGACGAGGATAACGCCCGCTTCCGCGCCGACTGCCAACGCTGGTTCAACCGCGAAATCTTACTCCTGAAAAACGAGCAGTTCGAGGACAACTACGCGGTCTGGACGAAGCGTCGATACATGGCGGGGATTGCTGGCGCGCCCTGCACGATGGAGCAGAAGGTTACGCCCCGGCTGGCGTTCCAGAAGCCGGGCGACGTGCATGTGTTCGGGTACACATGGGACAGCCGGGACCGGGCGCGCTTTGAGGCGTTCCAGAAGAACTATCCCGACCTCATCGTCCGCGCCCCGCTGATCGAACGCGAGATCAGCAAGGCCAACTGCCTCGCCATGATCCAGGACGTCGGCATCGAGCCGCCGCGCACCTACGCGATGGGCTTTCCGAACGCCAATTGCCTGATGAGCGGCTGCGTGAAGGCGACCAGCCCCGACTATTGGTCTCTGTTCCGCAAGGTGTTCCCCGACCGCTTCGCCAAGACGGCGGGCCTTTCCCGCGAGCTAAACGCCCGCTTGGTTATCCTTGACCGCGAGACCCTGCCGGACGGGCGGACGAAGAACATTCGCGGGTTCATCGACGAAATCCCCGCCGACTGGCCGACGACTGACCCCATCGCGCCAGCCTGCGACTTCCTCTGCCACATCAACGGGCAGGACATCGCATGACCGAACACCGCGCCACAGAGGCCGAACGGGGCCAGCAGGGGGAGTTGTTCGCATGAGCAAGGAACACACCATGACAGAGAAGCTGAAGCCCTGCCCGTTCTGCGGGGGCGAGGCGAAGGCGATTACACCAACCTCCGGTTCAGCCCCGTATGTCCTCTGCGTGAGGTGCCACGCGGGCGGCCCCGTGTCATCCTCCTCTACCATGCCCGAAGCCATCACAGCCTGGAACACCCGCCCCGTTGAGCCGTGCAGCGAGTGCGATGCGGTCAGCGCGGCAATCGGCGGCTGCGAGTTTCTGGACCCGCCAGACGGGGGAGACGTGCCGCTGTCCGAACAGGTCCGCCGGATGCGCGAGGCGCTGACCGCCGCCGCCTCTCGCATAGAGGAACTAGAGAGGGCCGTGAGCAAGGCCGCTCGCATGTTGGCAAACCCTGACCAGCACGAACTAACCCGGCTTGTCGATGCGCGGGACCTGCTGCTCGCCGCCCTCTCAGACAAGGGGTAGGTGATGAGCAGGGCCGCACGCTTTACCCAGGCTGAGGTGGCCATGCCGGCGAGCGACGCGCTGATCTCGAGGGCGTTCGCATCGTCGCTGCTGCTCACCGCCAAAGCCGCCGCCGAACTTCTCGGCCTTGACGTCCGCACGCTCGGCGCCCTCACTGACGCCGGAGCGATCCGAGCCGTTCGCCGCGGATCTTTCCGCGCCTACACCGAGGCCGATATTCGCCTCTTTCTCACCGAAGGACCGGACGCCCCATGTCCGTCTACAAGCCCGCGAAAAGCCGCTTCTGGCAGTTCGACTTCGTCATCGCCGGCAAGAGGTTTCACGGATCGACCGGCCAGGCTTCGCGTCGTGCCGCCGAAACCGTAGAGCGGCAGCGGCGCATCGAGGCCGCGACAGGCACGCTCGGCAGCGTCGCCGCCATGTCGATCGATCAGGCCGCCGGCCGCTGGTGGCGAGAAGTGGGCATCCACAGGGGCGACGCCCGCGACGTCGAGCGCCGCATCGAGCGGATGGTCCAGCTGTTCGGCAAGGGCCGCACGCTCGCCGAGATCGATCAGGCCGCCGTCGCGCTGGCCATCGAGCGGCGCCGGGGCCAGGTTCTCATCAGGTCCAAGAAGAAGGGCGCGCGGCAATACCTGCCGTCCAACGCGACGGTCAACCGCGACGTCGTCGAAACCCTGCGGCCGATCCTGAAGCGCGCCCGGACGCATTGGAGCGGCAAGGGCGCTGCGCACGGTCTGCCCGAGATCGACTGGCGCGACCTTCGGATGCGCGAGCCCCGCGCCCTCTCGCGCGTCTACAGCGCCGACGAGCAGGCCGCCTGGCTGGACGCCTGCCCTGATGAGATGAAGGCCGCCCTGCGCCTGCTGCTGGTCAACGGCCTGCGGTTCGGCGAACTGTTCTTTCACCCCGACCAGCTCGACCTGGATGCCGACGAGCCGACGCTCACGCTGCAGAAGGGCCGCAAGCGCGACGTGATCCTGCACGTCCCCCTGCGCCGCGACCATGCCCGCGACCTCGCCGCTTTGGCTGGACGGGCGCGCGCCGCCGGACTGCCGCACCTGTGGTTCGAGGAGCGCAAGGTCGGCCGCGAGACCAAGCTCGTCCCGTTCACCCGGTCTCAGGTGGAGTACCGCCTCACCCATGCCGCCGACGCCGCCGGGATCTCTGGAACGCGGCGCATCCACGGCGCCCGGCACCACGCAGCGTCGGCCGTCCTGCGCCGCTCGCGCAACCTTAAGGCCGTCCAGGCCCTGCTGGGGCACGCCTCGATCCACTCTTCGCAGAGGTACGCGCACGTCCTCAACGACGACCTCCGGGGCTTCATCGAAGACGACGAGTCCCGGAATATTCCCGAAGCCGCTCGGGACGAAACGCCGCAAGGGCAAGCGGGGAAAGGCGTTGCGGGCAAATAGCAGGCGGTTTTGTAAACCGAAGGTCGCGGGTTCGATTCCTGCAGCCGGCACCAGTCGAACCCATGACCCAGCAAGGGATTGAGGCCCGTTCGAGGCCCGTTCAGCACCACCCCGCGATGGGAACAAACCGCATCCAGACGCGCCTGATCGGATCAAACGCCCCGAGATAGTCCCGAACTTTGTTCCGGGGCTGTTCGCGTCCCAGACGCAGAAAAGGCCCCCACGCCGGAGCGTAGGGGCCAGTCTTCACAGGGTATCGGGACGGAGGGGTTGAGGCCCGGCCCGTGAAGGTCAGAACGGCCACCACCCCGGCCGCTTGGGCGCGACCGCTTCCATGACCTCCGCCTGCCGCTTGTCGCAGGCCTCGGCGATGGCGATCACGTCTGCCGTCCGGCCGTTGGCCTGATCGAGTGCGGCGGTCTGGCCATCGAGCGCCGCGTAGACGTCGCCGGCCGTCGCGTCAGGGGGTGGAAGGTCCGCCGGGGGAACCGGCTTGCGGTAGCTCTGCGGGATCAGCGGGCCGCACTTCAGCGCAGCGAGGATGATCGGTGTACGCGGCGTACCGGCACAGCCCGCGATTGCCGGCGCCGACAAGGCCAGGATCGAGACGAACGCCAGAGCCCGGCGCGGCGAGGATGGCGGCACGGTTGGCCTCCCGGATGATGATGGTCTGAGTGTCGCGGCCAGCGCCGGCCTGGGTGATGTCGGCGGCGTCCTGCGTCGCGGCGGCCTGCCCCTCGGCGATGGCTGTCTCGGCCTTCGCCTTGGCCGCGTCAGCGATGGCCTGATCGGTTCGGGCCTTCTGCCAGCCGAACGGGTCGGCAATCGCGCTGGCGAGGCTCAGGACGCCCAGAACGCCGACGAGGGCCACGACGACCCACAGGGCGACGCGCCCGGCTGTGCGCGCCTGCGCTACGCCGGGGATGAGGTCGGTCACTTCGGATACTGCGCCCACGGCAATTCCCAATGCGGCCCGTCCTTGAACGTGCGCCAGTCACCGCCCCATTGCAGCGGAACGCCCTCGGCGGCGGCGGCCGCCTTCACGGTCTTTGCCAGCCGGTGATAGAGCGGCCAGTCCCACGACACGGCGCCGTCGATCATCGGGGCGATATCAACCGCGTGGCCGGTCAGGTGCCGGCTGTTCATGGTCTTGGTAGCCCCCTGCGCCATGAGCTGCTTTTGCCGGGCGAGGGTGCGGAGCCCCTCCAGAACGGTGAAGTCCAGATCGGTCATGGTGATGGCGCGCTTGACCACGCGGACCAGATCGGGATGGACGCCTTGCAGTCGCTCAAGCGAGCGGGCGCCGAGTGCATAGGGCATTGGTCGTCCTGTGAGTTTGAGGTATGGTGTTGGGGCTGTGGCGCGAGCCCTGACGCCTGAGCGGCAAGCCTTGCTGTCCGTGGTGAAGGCGTTGGGGACGGCGGCATAGAGCCCCGCAAGGGCACGTCCGGGAGCCGGGCGTTTATCCGATGACGGTGGGCCGTCTTCAGGCGGCGGCCTTACTGGGTCTCGGTAGGGTCGCCGCCTACTTCCTTCGGAGCGAAGAGTGGCCGTTCGATTGCTCGTTTGCGGTGGTCGGGACTACGCAGACCGGGACCACGTCTTCGCCACCCTTGACGAATGGCTGGCGCGCTCGCCGGGCATGGCCCTAGGGGTCGGCTACAATCCCGCCGACAAGCGGTTTCAGGGCGCCGACCAGCTTGCATACGAATGGGCCGTTTCCCGTGGCGTGAAGGGCGCGTGTTACCCGGCGCACTGGAAGGCTCTTGGCCGCGCCGCCGGGCCTCGCCGTAACCGCCGCATGTTCGAGACGTTCAAGCCGACCGCCGTTCAAGCCTTTCCGGGCGGACGCGGGACGGCAGACATGTGCGGAGTAGCGAGCGCGGCAGGCGTCCCGGTTACGGCTTCCGGCTAGGATCAACCGCCCGCCTCATCGCCCACCGCGCCAGAACGACAGCGCCCGCGACAACAGAGCCGACACCCAGCGCATAGCCGAACGCGAACGCCAGCAGAGCCATGAGACCCCCACCCCGATCAGGACGCCTTCAACGACGTGGACTAGGGGCCACATCAGCCGGGTTCAGGATCAACAGGCAGTTCAGCGGGTGCGGGATGCTTGCCCTTGCCGAGCCGCTTCAGCTTCACGCGGAAGCCTGCATCGACCATCGCCTGAACCCACTCGGCGCGCTTGGCGTACCATTCGTTGTGCTTGCGCTGGGCTTCTTCGGGGGTCATGCGGCCTCCAGCATGGCGGCGCTGACCGTGTAGCGACACGCCTCGCCAAACTGTTCGTGGTAGATGATGACGCGGGTGTCTCGCATCGAGCGGTAGCCCTGCCCACGGTGCCAGGCGTCGGACTTGGCCAGCGTGCGGAGGCTTTCCATCCGGGTCCGCTGGTACTCGATGACCGTGTCGTGGTGGATATGGCCCCGGAAGACGTAGCGATATTCGCACTCGCCCCATACCGACTGGCAGTCATTCGACAGGACGCCGTGAAGCTCCATCGGCTTGATCTTGTCGCCGTGGTGAGCCGCGATCAGGTTCTTTCCGAACGTCGTCCACCAGAGGTAATCCCTCGACAGTCGGACGGTCACGCGCGGGTTGTTGTCGAAGAACATCGACACCGCGACCGCGATAGCAAAGGCCGCATCCGGGTCGTGGTTGCCGGGCATGATCCAGACATCGATCTGGTCGTGCTTTTCCAGCGCCCGCGAGATGGCGTAGCAGATGGCCCGCGTGCAGGAGAGGAAGGCCGCGCCGTACCCGCGCACGTCAACGTCCAGCGGGTTCTTGTGGCCCGGCGTCAGCGCAGAGCCGTCGTTGGCGTGCAGGTTGTCGCCGATGAACCCCAGGATCGCCCGACAGGTCTGCGGCGCCCGTGAGACCATGTTGTCGATGGCCGCGCGGGTGAGCCGGTCGGCCTCGTCAATGTCGGTCGTTTCGCCCCCGTCTTCGGCGCTAGACCCAAGGCCGAAGTGGGGATCGCCGAACCAGTAGGACGCCAGCAAGTGACCCGCCGGGGCCTCTGGCCCATCGCGAAGGCGGGACATTCCTTGCGCATCCGCTGCGGCGCTTTTGACCATCGCCTCGATGTCGCGGAGCCGGTCGCCCTGTTGCGGGCTTTGCCGTTCCCACACCCGCTCAACCCCGGCGGCGCTGCGCTGGATCGTCACCTTCCCCATGGCGTAGCCCGGCGCCACGCCTGCGGAGAAGTGGCCTGGCGCATAGCCCGCCCGTGCGGCCTTGGCCTTCACCGCAGCCATTGCGGCGTCAATGTAGGAGTTATGCACCCCTAGAGCAGCGGACGCCTTGCGGTGTGATCCGTGCTCGATCACCGCGTCGATGATTTCGGCTTGCCGGTCGGTCGCCCACTCTTTGAGATTGGGGTCGGCCATCAGTCACCTATCGAAAGATCAGCCCGGCCAATCGGCGCGGGACCGAAGGCTTCAGGGCTGTCTAAGGCTTGGCGTCTTCGGTGATTTGCGTGGTGGTGACGGTCTCAACCTTGACCGTAGGCGGGCTGTCGTCGTCGTCCCGCTCTACCCCAGCCCGGAACCCGTCTTTGCCGCCAGAGAAGGCCAGACGAAGCCCGGCAATGGCCGCCAGAGCGACGAGGATCGTAACCCACGCCATGATCTGCCCTTGGCCCAGCAGTTCGAGGCGTTGGCCCGCCGAGCTATCAGGCCACGGCCCGAGCCAGACGATAAGCGCGATCCCCACCGCGACCGACGTAGCCGCAACCCCGGCGCCGAACTGCATCCACGTTGCCAGCGAACCGGCCCGCAGCATCCCGGCCCATAGCTTGCCGGGTGAGTGCCAGATCAGGCCCGGCCAGCCCTTGAGGTTCACGAACCCGACCCGCCCGTGCGACGACGGCGCGGGGCCGGCTCCTCGATGACGAAGTGCCGCTCGAGCAGCTCGCGGACGTACTTAAGCTGTTCCTCGACCCGGATCAGCGCGTCAGCCGTCGCCCGGTGCGCCTTGGCCTCGGCCTCTGTCTTGGCATTGGTGGACGCGAGGTCGCGCTCTGTCGTGTTCACCCGGCCCTCCAGGCGTATCAGCCAGACAACGGCCCCGACGACGGCAAGACCCACGGAAATCAGTTCGGCCGACAAAGGCATAAGCGCGCACTCGCTCTGGAAATGTCAGGAGGGGTCGCCGCCCGTTTTCGATTTGGCGGGCGTGGTGTATAGCGGGGGAATGAAACCCGTCCGCTGGGAACTCGGCAGCTACATGTACGCCAACAATAAGTGGCTGCCTGGCGTGTTCTTCATGGTTTGGGGCGTGGCCCTCGCCGTTATCTTTGTGCGGGAACTTTGCGCGGAGGGTTGGCGGTTTGTGACCCAGCCGCTCCAGCGCCGCGATAAATCGTAGTTTCGACTTCTCGCAGCAATTCCAGGGCTTGAGGGTTGCGCTGCGCGATTTCGCGGAGCTCTTCAACAACCGCTTGCGCCTCTCGCTGCGAAAGCCGTTCGCGCAGCGCGCGGTTGGCCAGCTCGACCGCTCTAGGCGTGTAGAGTAGCGAGGCGGCCTTGAGCCCTCCCGCCGTGGCCAGCATCCCCAGCGGCCCGCCAGCCAACGCCGATCCACCGCCCAGCGCCAGCCCGATAAAGCCGCGCCCTGCCGTGCCGCTGTCGGGAATCTTGCTTGGCAACACGGCCCGCCCGGCGTCGGCAAGGTCTTGCCCCAGAGCGTTACCCGCTGCGTACCCACGACGGCGCGTCGTCTGGTCCCCGGCCCTTACCGCCTGGTCGAATTGCGCAGGTGAAAACACCCCGCCCTCTGCGCCCGTTCGCGCAGCGGCGCCCTCCGCTCGCACCAAATTGGCGTACCCACGATTGAGCGCGGTAATCTTGGCTGCAAACTGCGGGTCTTGCATTTCGGCGGCGTCGGCAATGGCCTTTTTGACACCGCCAAGCGCCTCGCCGATGGCGCGCTCGTCCGCATCCTGCGACGGCGAAAACCGCCTGATCTCAAAATCCAATTCGCTCTGGACGCGCTTGTAAGCCTCTGGGCTCAAGACGTCGCCGTCCATGCGGCTGTTCAACCGTTGCGCAAGAATGTTTTGCAGCCGCGCCCGGCTTTGCGGGGTGAGGGTCTGAACCGAGGGCATGACCGCATCTTCCAAGCTGGCCGTGAACTCGTCAGCAAGCCGGATCGGCGCCGATGGGACCGCCGCCTGATAGCCTTCGCTAAACCGTTGCTGCGCAAACGCGATAGCCTCGTTTCCGGTCATACCGGGCGGCAGATCGTCGCCGATTTCGCGCAGGGCGCGGTTGATGGGCGCGCGGGTAAAATCACCCATCGCCGAGATGCGTGCGCGCTGAATCTCATCCCCAAGAATGGGCATAGAGGTCATCTTGTCTTCCAGCGACTTGGCGATGCCGCCCCGGATTTGGCCGGGCGTCATCATCACACCCTCTTCGGCCAACAGCCTGACGTTCGGGTCAACCTTGGGCGTGCTTTTGACGCGCGGCGGGCCTCCGATAGCGCCGCCAAGCGCGCCGCCAAGGGCTCCGCCGACCAGACCGCCCGTAAGCGCGGCCTGCCCGCGCTCGGCCATTGTGCCGCGATCAAGCGCACCCATAACAGCGCCCTGCGTGGCCCCGACGAGCGCGGCTTGGCCAGCCGCTCCAGCTCGGGTTGCGGCGGCAGGAAGCGCGCCGCCAGGAACGAAGATCGACGCCGTCGTTCCAAGAGCCTGCGCGGCTCCAGCGGCCAAGGGTCGACGCTCGCGCGCGTCATCCTCTACACGTCGCGTCGTGGCCATGTTGCGGTCAAACGCATCGCCCACGCCCCGCAAGACGGGCATGATTGCGTTATCTCCCGGCATGGCGCGCGGCCTGACCTTGCCGGTCAGCGTGTCAACCGCTGTGCCGAGCGCGCCAGTGAACTCGTCGCCGACGTTGAACAGCCCGCGATTAAGGTTCGCCGCCAGCCCCGCCGCTTCGTTCAGGAACGGCACGCTCTTGCCGCGCTTGCCCGCCTTGCGCGGCGCGGTGATGATGGGATTGCCCGCGTCGAAGTTCTCGTTAACGCGGATGTTGCCGTCAGGGTCGCGGTAGTAGGAGCCCTTGGGAATAGCCGTGCGGGATTGACCGCCCGACAGGTCGAACGGCGAGGCGTAGCTGCCTTGGCCTTTGGGCTTGGCAACAGGAACCGCCTTTGGGGCCGGGTAACGCTTGCGCATGGCCCCGGCAATGGTCGCTTGCGGCGTTCCGTCCGGGAACTCATACAGCGCGCCGTCCGGGCCTTCGACCTCAATGGGCATTACTCAAAGTCTCCCGTGGCGGGATTGTAGCGGAGGCGCGTGCCAGCGGCAGGCTTGGCGGGTGCAGGCTTGGCAGGCGGGCGAGCGGGCGCACCACCCGCCGGACGCACGCCAGGAGGCGGAATAGCCCGCGCCGAATAACCGCCCCACCACGCGTCGAAGGATTGGCCTTGAGCATTCCGCGCAGACGGCGAGCCGAGACGACGCGTCCATTCTTGCAGCGCGGCGCCGTAGGCAGTTTGGCGCTTGGCCGTCCACTTCATCGTCTCGATAACCCGGCGGTTCTCCTCGCGAGACGCGCCGGGATTGAGTTGCATGGTCTGGATAAACGCCAGTTCCTTTTCCGACAGCGGCCCCTTCAGCTTCCCAACGTCGCCAAGAGTGCCCATCGCGCCCAGTCGGCGGGTCGTTTCGAGATTGGCCGTCTGCTCTTGGTTTGGAATGCCGGGCAGGGCCGACAAGAACGGCACGGCCTTGCCCAACGCAATGCGCGCGTCAGGAAAAAGGCCGGTCGGCGTGTTCGGCAAAATTCGCGCCGCTTGATCGGCGGTCGCCTCCAGCGCGTACCCGCTCCGCTCGGCGTCAAACGCGCTTTCGATACGGCCCATGTCCTTCTTGGCCATTTCGGTCGCGAGCTTTGAGCGATATTCGCCGGTCTCCAACGCAGATTCCGGGCCGCCCGCAGCGACCCAGAACCCGCCCTGATAGACGATCTTCTGGCCGGTCTTTGGATTGGTCGCCGTCTGGCCTTCACGGTATTCCATCAGTTGCCATCCAGGATAAAGCCGGTCGGAAGTTTGGGGCCGCTAGCCGCTCGCCCACCGCCAACGCGAGGCGGCGAGAAGTTCTTTTGGTTGCGGTAAACAACCTGCCGGGCTCGCGGGTCGTAAAGTTCTGTCCCGTCGCTGACGGCCATAGGCTGTTCGGCGTTCATGCGGGCCGTTTGCTCTTGGAAAGACGGGTTTCGCGTTCCGAGGATGTTGAGCCCGTCCGGGCCGACGCTAACGGCCTGATCGCCCTCAAAACCGTACTTGGGCGCGGTGTAGGCGGGGCCATTCTCTCCGAAAATACGACTATCACCGCCGCCGACATTGGCCGCCGCGTAGCGGGTCGCGTTCTCCTTCGCCCACGCTTCCGGGTCGGACTGGAACACCATCCACTCGCGCGGATCGGTAATCACCTGGCTGGCCAGTTCCGCCAGTTTCCGGGCGCGCTCTTCCTGCATGGGCCGCGCGCGTTCCATGTCCAGCGCCTCGCTGAACGTCTGGCCTCCCAGCACCCGATCCAGCACCCGCAGCTTGGAGACCTTGGGCACCTTCTTTTCCGGGCGCGCGGGGCCTGCCTGCATCCGGGCTTGTGGCATTTCGCCACCCACGCCCGGCCCCATCATGGAACGCTGCGGAACCATGCGCGGCGGTTGCGCCTGACCACCGCCACCCCCGAACAGCGGGTCAAGGTAGCGGTCGAACGGAAGGAACCGGTCGAGCTTGTCGTAGATGCCCATTATTTACCCCCGCCATAGGTGTAGCTCGCCGAGACGCCCCATTGCGTGCCGCTTTGCTTGCCCCGCTCCGTGCCCGATTGGTTCGCGCCCGCGTACAGCTCATCGATGGAGCCGAGCAGGCCAAGCTGGTTCTGGATTTGCTGTTGGCCGTAGCCCTGCTGGAGCAGGTACTGTTGATAGAGCCGGTCGAGCGACGCCTGGTCGAGTTCCTGGCCCTGCGTCCCGAACGCGTTCAGCGCGTTGGCGGCGTTGAGGTTCATGCCCTGCTGTTGCTGGGCAAGGTTGCCGAGCAGGCCCGCGCCCTGAAGCGCCTGACTGTTGGCCTGCAAGCCCGCCGATTGGTTGGCCATCTGCGCTTGCATGGCCGCATCCTGATTGGCGAGGCCCGCCTGTTGCTGCATCGACGCGTTCTGAAGGCCCGCCGTGTTTTGCGCGCCCGCGAGGAATTGCCCGGCGTCGTTGGCCGCCCCCGCGTTGAACATGCCGCCTTGCTGGAGAAGGCCCGCGTTGAACTGGTTGTTGCTGTTCAGCGCGTCGGCGTTTTGCAGGCCCGCCGTGTTCGCCGCCTGCGCCCCAAACTGCCCCGCCTGGTTCTGGGCGCCCATGTTGGCCAGAGCCATATCCTGACCCATCCCGGCGTTGAACTGCGCCATCTGGTTCTGGGCGGACTGGTTAGCGAGGTTGGCGGTGTTGCCCGCCTGCGCGCCAAACTGAGCGGCCTGATTGGACGCGTCGAGGTTGGCGAGGCCCGACTGTTGTTGAAGCCCGGTATTGAACTGCGAGCGGTCGTTTTGAGCGCCCGCGTTGAACTGGCCAGCCTGTTGCAGAAGCCCGGCGTTGAACTGCGATTGGCTGTTGAGCGCCGATTGATTGTTCGCCGACGCCTGATTAAGCGCGTTGGCCCCAAACTGCCCCGCCGTGTTCTGCGCGTCCTGGTTGGCGAGCCCGGCTTGCTGGAGAAGCCCGGCGTTGAACTGGCCTTGGTTGTTCATGGCCGAGGCGTTGGCCATCATCGCCGCTTGCTGGTTTTGCGCGTTCTGGCCAAACACCGACAGGTCAGCGCCCTGGTTGGCCGCTTGCGCCTGTTGCCGAGCGGCAATGTCGGACTGCGCAAGGCCCGCAGCGGTGTTGAACCCTTGGGAACGCAGGTTGGCCGACAGCGATCCGGCTTGATTGAGAAACGCCTCGTTCGTCAGCGCATCGGCGACACCTTGCCGCGATCCACCGAACGCCCCGCCTTGCGTGAACTGGCTGGATTGATTGTTGAGCGCCCGCGTCCGTTGGCGGTCAAGGTCCGACATGGCGCTGTCAACGACCTGCTGTTCGTAGGGGTTGGCATAGGCCCCCATGCCCGAGGCGATGCTGTCGGCGCCGACGTTGCCCACTTGCCGGCGGTCAATGCCCGACGCGCCCATGAGAGCCGCAGGGCCAGCGGAGGCGGCTTGCGCGTTCTGCGCCTGATAGCCTTGCGCGCCCATCAGCGCCGCAGGTCCGGCAGACGCCGCGTTCATCATCGAAGCGGGACCGGCCTGCGCGGCGTTCATCTGCCCGGCCTGATAGCCTTGCCCGGTCGCCATCTGCGCAGGCCCGGCGGACATGGCTTGACCCGTGACCGGCTGATAGCCTTGAAAGCCCGCCATCGCGGCAGGACCGGCTTGCGCCGACTGCATCTGTTGCGCCTGGTACGCTTTGGGATCGGCCACCGACGCGGGAAGCACTTGCGGGGCGTTGATCTGGTTCGGCTGATAGCCAAGCAGGCCCTGCACCGAGCCGATAGCCTGCCCGGTCGCGTCCATCCCGGCGCCGGTGTCCAGAAGCCCGCGCGCGGCCTGCTGTTGGCTGTTCATGCCCGAAGACAGCTGCCCGGTGTAGGGCGTGAACGGCCTGTTAGCCTGCTGCGAAATGGAGTTGAACAGCGGGTTGAACAGCGCCGCCGTCTGGCTGTTGGGCGTGTAAGTGGACGTCGATGACGACGACGACTTGCTTTTGCTGCCGCCGAAATTGAAGCCGATGCTCATTCAATCACCTCCGCCAGCATCACACCGGCAACCTTCCAGCCCAGCGCCTTTTCCCAGCCCCGGCGCCCGACCAACATTTTTCGATTGCAGCCTTGAGCCTTGCCCCATGCCGCCATGTCCGGCTCACGGGCCTTGATCTCGTCAAGGTCGCCGCCCGCCAGCCAGTAAAACAGCGTCCGCCCGTTCGGCTCCTCCAGGAACCGCGTGACCACCGCAGAGCGTTCAAAGACCCACAGGTGAGCCTCTCCCGCCTCGACCTCGCCGATGACGTCGTCAAAGCCCCACAGGTTGCCGCCATCAGACAGCGCCGCCTCGATATGCGGGCGGACGTGTTCCCAGCTCACAGAGCGGTCAACGTCAGGGCGCCGCTAACCAGCGTCAGCGACATGCGGGCGCCCGTCACCGTGTCGGTGAGGATCAGGTAAGACCCCGCCCCGACTTCGATGTGCTTGCCCTTCTTGTGGTTGCCCGCGTCTTCGGTTTCGAGCGTGGCGCGGGTCTGGGCTTCGTTCTGCGGATCATAGTCCAGCGGCGGAGCGGGGAGGTTCATCGCCTGTTCACCGATT
>Ga0315903_10001296_pt1 | contig 37728 bp, 54 predicted proteins | sample LakEriMetagenome_7_FD_203524 | JGI IMG/M metagenome (GOLD analysis project Ga0315903, IMG submission 203524) | Freshwater fungal communities from buoy surface, Lake Erie, Ohio, United States - Buoy 2 MA119 | ecosystem: Environmental > Aquatic > Freshwater > Lake | place: USA: Lake Erie, Ohio... | reverse complement strand
CTCGTAAAAAGAAGAAGTGAGGTAGATAGGTGGCACTAGGACAATACGGTACAACGCTATTAGATGAACTGAATCGTTTGGCTAATGGTGGCACCTATCGAGCACCAGGTGAGATGGTTGACCAAGCGTTGGCTGCTCGTCAATGGGCAGCAGCACGTGCAGTATCAACAAATTTAACAGACACAGTAGGAGTTCTAAATGCGATTGCGGGTACGACTAGCGATAACCGTCTTGATTACAATGGCGTATGTAATCTCATCGCTGGTACTTTTCAACTACCTGCAGCGCAGGCTCTCAGAGCGGTGTCATCTTGAGTGCTAAATTTAACTTGGTCTGTGACCAAGCAACCACATTTAACTTTCAGTTTCAGATTCTCAACGACAATACTCCTTGGGATCTAACTGGCTATACAGGCACTATGACTGTGCGCCCATTCGTAGGTGCATCTACTACTACTGTAGTAGCCAGCACTGATAATGGTCGTATGGTATTTGATGCACTCAATGGTCGAATTACAGTAACTATTGATGCAACGACTACTGGCAACATTGCAGCAAGTCGCTATGCCTATGATTTAGTTTTAGATTCAGGTGGAACGATTACTCGTATCCTCGAAGGTAAATTTGTGGTAACAGGAGCGGTGACTGTATGACAACAATAATTGTTATTGAGAACATTACGCCACAAGTAGCAGTAGAATTTTCGCAAGACCAAGGACCACAAGGTGGTCAAGGTGTCACTGGACCTACAGGACCCACTGGTCCTGCGGGAGCAACAGGACCAACTGGTTCTACAGGGGCAACTGGTGTCACTGGAGCCACTGGAGTAACAGGAGCAACAGGTGTTACAGGAAGTACTGGACCGACTGGCGCGACGGGTGCCACGGGTGCTACTGGAATTACAGGAGCCACAGGCCCTGCAGGAGCAACGGGCGATACGGGAGCAACAGGTGCGACAGGACCTGTTGGCGCTACAGGAGTCACGGGAGTTACTGGACCTACGGGACCAGTTGGCGCAACTGGAGCAACAGGAGACACAGGTGCGACAGGACCTGCGGGAGCGACTGGCCCACAAGGGGCCACAGGCCCACAAGGTGTAACTGGAGACATCGGACCTACTGGTATACAAGGTCTAACAGGCCCTACAGGGCCTATAGGAGCCACTGGAGCGACAGGTCCACAAGGTGTTACAGGAGATATTGGTCCTACAGGACCTGCTGGTGCAACTGGCCCCGCTGGTGCAACTGGTCCTGTTGGAGCAACTGGAGCCACTGGCCCTTCTGGAATAGATGGGGTTACTGGTCCTACAGGACCAACAGGTCCTTCAGGTACCGCAGGTGCAACAGGAGCAACTGGCCCAACAGGTGCTGCTGGTTCCGCCGCTGCAATCTCATATTCATACAGTGCCACCGCAGGACAAACAACATTTAGCGGTACCGATCTCAACTCACTGACTCTTTCATACACAGTTGGAGCAGAGCAGGTTTATCTTAACGGTGTGCTTCTTGTACGCACTACCGATTACACCGCTACCAACGGAACATCAGTTGTGTTGGCATTGGCAGCAACATTAAATGACACACTGGTTGTGGTTGCTTATGGAACTTTCCTTACTGCCAACACTTACACAATTGCACAGACAGATGCACTTCTTCAAAGTTCTACAATCGCTGACATAATGGATCAATACTAATGGAAGGTAAGTTGTAACTAATGGCAACTACATCAAAGGCACTCTTTCGCGGTGCTGCAACAACAACAACGACAACAACACTTTATACAGTGCCAGCATCAACAACTACTGTTGTCACTGACATTGTTGTTACCAATACCGCAGCAACTGCTGGTACATTTACAATGTCATTAGATGATGTTTCTATTGCAACGACAGTTTCTGTTGGTGCTTATGATTCAACTGTCATCCCACTCAAGCAAGTTTTGGCAACAACTAAGACAATCAAGGGTGGCGCATCTGCCACCACAATTAACTTTCACATTTCAGGTGTTGAGATAGCCTAATGCCATATATCTATAAGATGAGTAACGCAGGTGGAATGTCCACCGTCACACGTTATACAGATATGTTGGCTGGCAATACTGCCTTTGTAGATCCTGCTTTTGAATCTATTGCTACCACTACAGTAGGAGCAGGTGGTGCAGCAACTGTTACATTTAGTAGCATTCCTAGTACCTATACGCATTTGCAAATTAGAGCAATTCTACAACCAGCATCAACTGACTATACTGGTATGCGCTTTAATAGCGATAGTGGCAATAACTACGCAGCACACATTTTGCGAGGTAGTGGTTCAGCCGCTAGTTCATCAGCGTTCACAACTCGTTCAGATGCTCTATTAAATGACAACACAACAGGAACATCTGGCAGTATTTTCAACGCAGTTATTGTGGATATTTTAGACTACGCCAATACGAATAAATATAAAACCGTTAGAACACTTGGCGGCGTAGATGCCAATGGTAGCGGTTATGGTATTTCGTTTGCTTCTAGTCTTTGGCAATCAACCACCGCAATTTCAACAATAACTTTAACAAATGGCAACGCTTCTAACTTTGTTCAATACTCATCATTCGCCCTATATGGAATTAAGGGGTAACAATGCCAACAACATACGAACCGATTGCAACTACTACTTTAGGTAGTGCTGCTGCAGATGTTACCTTTTCTAGCATCTCAGGGGCTTATACCGATTTGGTTTTAATAGTAAGTGGTCGTTCTGCAAGAGCAGCAACCGATGATTCACTTTATATTCAATTTAATTCAGATACGGCAAGCAACTATTCTTATACTGAATTAAAGGGAAATGGAAGTACTGCTTCCTCGGCTCGTGCATCAAGTCAAACTTTTTTAAGACCAGCAGCCAATATAGATGCAGCATCTCAACCAGCAGGAACTTTTACGCCAGTTATTATTTCAATTAACAATTATTCAAATACAACTACATACAAAACAGCATTATCTCGTAATAATATGGCTGCTGCTGAAGTTACCGCAGTTGTTGGTTTATGGCGAAGTACCTCGGCAATAACTACTATTAAGGTCTATGCGGCATCTGCAAATCTTGCTACTGGATCTACCTTCACTCTCTATGGAATAAAGGCGGCTTAGACTATGGCAGATACATTCAAAAAGATTGCATCTGTTACAGTCGGTGCAGGTGGTGCTGCAAGTATGGCTTTTACTTCTATCCCAGCAATTTATACAGATTTAGTAATTAAGATTAGTGCCAGAAGTACAACTGGCGGTGCTTTTACTAATTTACTTATTGCTTTTAATGGGTCAAGTGCTGATTATACTTTAAGATGGCTAGGTGATGCTGGGGGTTCTGTCGTGAGTTATACACAAGCCGCCTTTGGTTCAAATCATTTGTTTTATATTCCAGCATCAACTGCAACCGCAAACACATTTGGCAATGGTGAAGTTTATATTCCAAATTATACATCAGCAAATTTCAAATCAGTAAGTGCAGACGGTGCAAATGAAAATAACACAAGTACTATTTATCAAGGAATGTCTGCTGGCCTTTGGTCACAAACCGCAGCAATTACTTCTTTAACTTTTACAGGTAGCACCTTTGCTCAATACTCAACAGCAACGCTTTACGGCATATCGAAATCATAGGGAGAAACAATGACAACAGCAATCGAAGTTAACTGCGCTACAGGCGAAGTAACAGAGCGCCCATTAACAGCAGAAGAACTTGCCCAGCGTGAGGTTGATGCTCAGGCAGCAGCGGCAGCAGAGCACGAAGCAGAAGTTAAGGCAGCAGCAGATGCTGAGGCCAAGGCATCTGCCCAATCTAAGTTGTCAGCACTAGGTTTAACCGCCGAAGAAATCGCCGCACTTTCTAAGTAAGGGATACCAATGACACGATCTAGAGATGTAGCCGACACACAAGATAACCTCGGCGGTGCGGTTGCGCCGTTTGTGGCAGGCAAGAATAAAATCATTAACGGAGATTTTGGTATTTGGCAACGGGGTACAAGTTTTTCAGCAAATGGATACACTGCTGACAGATGGTCTTGTAACTTTTCAGGAGCAACTGGAACTGTATCTCAACAGACATTTACTCCAGGAACAGCGCCAGTAGCAGGTTATGAAGGTCAATTCTTTTTAAGACTAGCAACAACAGTTGCCGATGATAATAGTCGCATTGAACAAAAAATAGAAAATGTTAGAACCTTTGCTGGACAAACTGTGACAGTATCATTGTGGGCTAAAGCAGATAGTGCAAGAACTATTACTCTTAATCCCTATCAAAGTTTTGGTTCTGGTGGTTCAGCAGATGTGAGCATAACAGGTCAAACAATAAGTGTTACAACTTCTTGGACAAGGTTCACAAAAACATTTGATGTGCCTAGTGTGGCTGGTAAAACAATTGGAACTGGCAGTTTTTTTAGTTTAGAACTACTCCACGCTCCTAATGCCACATTTACTCTTGATCTTTGGGGCGTACAGGTCGAAGCGGGCAGCGTAGCCACACCATTTACAACCGCAACTGGAACTATTCAAGGGGAATTAGCCGCTTGCCAGCGTTACGCTTATGTTTTGCAGCCAGCAACAACAGACCCGACTCCTTACGCAACTGGTCAGGCTCTTACAACAACTCGATGCATCACTCAAGTACAGTTTCCTGTCACAATGAGAGTAACTCCAACTCTTACTGTTACAAATACGGCAAACTGGTTCAATATGACTTCTGGTTATTTGGTAGCCGTTGCCAATACTTTAAGTGCTTATAGATTGACTTCAATCAATGCAAGTATGGATTTAAGTGTTGCAGTTGCATCTTTTACTGCTGGCAATGCCTCAGCCTTTGGCGCAAATGGCTCAACAGCAGCCCAACTTCTATTTAGTTCGGAGTTATAAAATGATTCAATACACTGTCTTAGAAAATGGTTATATTCTTATGGATAACAATGGAGTTATTTCAACAATTCCTAACGACCCAGCCAACTCTGACTATCAGGCATACCTCAAATCCCTAGAGGTCTAGTGTAGGATTCTCCTATGAGATTCCACGTTATGAGTCTGCCTCACACGCAGACAACCAAAGATTATGTCAACTGTGCCTATACAGAAAAAGTACGTCGATTCTGTATGATGATGAAAGGGTTAGGCCACACGGTCTACCTCTATGCTAGCGAAGACAATGAAGCACCAGTAGATGAACTGATTACTTGCATCACTAAAGAGCAGCAGCAAGAGGCTCTGGCTGGTAAGCACTTCACCGAGGCAGAGTTTAATAATGAACTACCTCACTGGCAGATCTTCAATGGCAACGCCATTAAGGAGTTAGGCAAGCGCCTAGAGCAGAAAGACTTTATCTGTCTTATTGGTGGTGCTTCACAGAAACCTATTGCAGATGCTTACCCAAACCATATCAGCGTAGAGTTTGGTGTGGGTTACGGTGGAGTCTTTAGCAAGTACAAAGTCTTTGAATCCTATGCTTGGATGCACAGCATCTATGCAATGTTTAAGAACCCAACAAGTGTAGATGGCAATTTCTATGATGCGGTTATTCCAGGGTATTTGGAACCTGAGATGTTTCCATTGCAAGAGAAGAAAGAAGATTACTACCTTTACGTAGGGCGTATGGTAGATCGCAAAGGTCTTATCGTTGCTCAACACGTATGCAAGGAACTAGGCTTAAAGTTAATTATGGCAGGACCTGGTAAAAATCCTAAGATTGAATACGGTGAATGGGTTGGACCAGTAGGAGCAGAAGAACGAGCAAAGTTAATGGGCGGTGCTATTGCCCTGTTTGCTCCAACACTTTACATAGAACCTTTCGGTAACGTTGTTATCGAAGCACAAGCCTGTGGAACTCCAACGATTACCACAGACTGGGGTGCATTTACAGAGACTAATCCACAAGGTGTTACTGGATACCGTTGCAGAAATGCAATGGAGTTTGCAGTAGCAACAGAGTGGGTTAAAGAGTTAGACCCAGTAGCAATACATAAGCGAGCAGTATCTCTCTATTCGTTAGATGCTATCGCACCACAATATGAACAATACTTTGCAAGACTTCTCACTCTATGGGGAGACGGCTGGTATGAGAGGAAATAATGCCAACACTAAACGAACTGGTAGACGAGGTAAAGGCTAACCTACAAGGTTACGCACTTCGACAAGATCGTATTACTTATGTCGCTAATCAAAGCGGTCTGACTACAACAAGCACGGAAATTCAAGTTGGTTCTTCTTCTAACTTGGCAAAGGGTACCATCGAAATTGATGATGAACTTATATGGATTGATTCCTTTGATAAGGCTAACAACACTCTTAACGTTATTCCAGGGTTTGGTCGTGGCTACCAAGGTACCACTGCAACACCTCACGCACAGTATGCACAAGTTACTCTGGCTCCTACATTCCCACGCAACTCCATTAAGAAGGCTATCAACGATACGATCAATAGTTTCTATCCTAAGTTGTGGATTATTAACTCTTACACATTTACCTTTAACGCATCTCAGACTACATACCCATTGCCTGATGACTGCGAAGGCGTACTCTTTATCTCGTGGCAGACCACTGGTTCTAGCCAGGAATGGTTACCAGTAAACCGTTGGCGCTTAGATGGTATGGCAAATGCTGCTACCTTTAATACACAGAATACGATAAACATTTATGAGAACGTACAACCTGGTCGTACAATTCAAGTTTGGTACACAGCAACGCCTAACACTCTTGACGCAAACACAGATGATTTTGCTGACGTATCTGGCTTGCCTGAGTCTTGCAAGGATGTTGTCGTACTCGGCGCAGCATACAAACTACTGTCTTATATTGACGCAGGACGAATCAATCTCTCTAGTGCTGAAGCAGATCTAAACGACTCCAAGATCCCATCATCTGCTGGCGTTGCTGCATCTCGTTATATCTTTGCTCTATACCAACAGCGTCTTAATGAAGAGGCTCTTAAACTTTCAGACAAGTATCCAATCCGTATCCACTACACTCGATAAGGCAGACAAATGACACGTAAGTTCTCTAGCATCAGCGTACAAACAACGCTTGCTTCAGGCATTTCTAATACAGCAACAACTATGACAGTGGCTACTGGTACTGGATCTGCTCTTATGGGTGGTGTGACACTAGCAACTGGCAACATTGACCAGTTCACAGTAGCCCTTGACCCTGATACACAGAGCGAAGAAATTGTATTTGTTACCGCAGTATCTAGTGACACGCTTACAATCGTTCGTGGTCAGGCTGGCTCAAGCGCTATCACGCACTCAGGCGGTGCAACAGTCAAGCACGTACTGACATCTAGTGACCTTACTGCTTTTGAAGCAGGTCTTAATGAGACTATCCCGCTGAATACACAGACAGGAACTACATACACTCTAGTTGCTGCCGATGCTGGTGACCTAGTTACCCTTACTAACTCATCTCCAATTACCGTAACTGTGCCAACTAACGCTTCAGTTCCATTTGCAACGGGCTCACAAATTACAATTATCCAGTCTGGCTCAGGCAACGTAACAGTTGTTGGAGATACTGGAGTTACAGTTAGTTCAGCAGACGGAGATCTCAAACTTAGAACTCAATGGTCAGCAGCAACTCTTATTAAGACAAATACAAATAACTGGGTTCTCATTGGGGATATCAAAGCCTAATGAAACTACCTGGTTCAATAGCATCTTCTAAGAGAGATAAACCTAATGCGCCAACTTCTGTTTCAGCAACTAACGTTGGAACAGGTCGTGCATACAACAATGGCAGGATAGATGTAACCTTTACCCCACCAGTTTATGATGGTGGCGAGGCTATTACTGGCTACATCGTTACCTCAACTCCTGGCTCTATCACTGCAACTGGAACAGCATCTCCTATTTCAGTAACTGGTTTAGCATCTAATACTTCGTATACATTTACAGTATCTGCTATCAACAGCGTTGGAACTGGTACTCCATCTAGTGCATCAAGTGCTGTTACTGCAACTACCGTTCCACAGGCTCCAACTATTGGTACTGCAACAGGTGCTAACACAACAGCGTCAGTTGCCTTTACTCCAGGAGCAACAGGTGGCGCGGCTGTCAGCACCTACACCGCTACATCCACACCAAGCAGTATCACTGGTTCTGCTGCATCATCTCCTATTACTGTCAGTGGTCTAACCAATGGCACTGGCTATACCTTTACTGTTACAGCAACCAATGCCAATGGAACTTCTCTGGCATCGGCTGCTTCTAACTCTACAATTCCAGCAACAGTTCCTGTGGCACCTACAATTGGAACCTTGTCTCCTACAGCAAATGTAGCCTATGGATCTACACCAACAATGAGTATTTCATTTACTGCAAATGGTGATGGTGGAGCAACGATTACTTCATACAAGTATTCAACCAATGGTGGTACAACTTATGCAACTGCATCTGGAACTACGAGCCCACTGACATTAGCAACACAGAGTACTGGATCAGCGTTTACTGCTGGAACTTCATACTCTGTACTCCTCAAGGCTGTGAACTCTATAGGTGATTCATCTGCAAGTAGTGCATCTAATTCGACTAATGCCTGCACAGTTCCTCAAGCACCACAGTCTGCATCTGTATCGTGGACAACTGGTGGTACCACAGCAACAGCAACCTTTACTGCTGGCAACTCTGGCGGTAGTGCGATAACTGGATATATCTTTACTGGATTCCCTATCGCTTTCCAGGTAACAGGAGCATCATCTCCATTAACAATTACTGGTTTAACACCTTTACCAAGTAATCAAACGTTTGGGCTTTATGCAACAAATGCTTGTGGACAATCACAGAGTGGAGTGTAGTCAATGGCTTATGGCGATGATATTACCGAGGGAATACCTTACGTACTTTCCAATCCAGTAGGTGCTACTAACTACGCAGCAACTGGAGAAGCCTACGATATTGCTATCGCTGGTTTACCGTTCTTCCTTGCAGCATCTGATGATAACCCTTACCGTCGTGTAACAGCGCAGTATCGTAAGCAACAGATTGACCAGACAAGAGAAGCAGGCGAGCAGTCTATTACTGGTTGGTGGCTACGATCACAGTCATCATTCCACTACGGCGCTGGTATCAAGTTCTTTGAACCTATCCAAGATGAGTCACTTAGATTCCAGTACACAGAGTCAAAGGGTATAGATGTCTGGACACGAGGACAGGCAACTCTTCTCAACGACACTGCTCTTTTGTACACAGGTTCTAATGGAGCACAACTCATTGGTGTCAATGATGGAACCAATGATGTCATCTATGTAACAGATGGCAGTGCATTAAAGAAGATTACAACAGGTGGTACAACAAGCACCATCACTCAGGCAGGTACGCCTTCTACTATCTATAGCCTTACTACTGATGGAACTAACTACTACTTTATCAATGGTACCCACGTTCATAGAGGCTCTCTGGGAGCAACCCCTGCCGATACTGAGATCTATAACGCATCTGGTACTACTCGTGCCACTATTCGTTACGTTAAGCAGCGTCTTATCGCTGCTATTGGCAACTCTATTTATGAACTAAATGCCAACCACGCATCAGGCTCACTTCCTTCGGCCTTGTATACCCACCCTAACGCTAACTGGGTATGGTCATCTATTGCAGAAGGACCACAGGCTATCTACGTATCGGGGTATGCTCCTAACGGAACATCATCATCTGTTTTTAAGATTACCTTGGATGCAACAAATCCTAATGCTTTAGGTTTCCCAACACTTAATACACCTACAGTTATTATTGATATGCCAGTAGGTGAACAGATCAATGACTTTGATGTCTACCTTGGAGCCTATGCAGTCCTTGCAACTAGCAAGGGATTCCGTGCTGGTATTGCAGATACTACTGGAGATGTTCAGTATGGTCCATTACTCTTTAGTGATGCAGCGTGTAACGCTATTACGTTCAAGGATAGTTTTGCTTGGCTTGCTACCACCGTTGATGGCGAAGCAGGATTAGTACGCTGTGATTTATCAACTACAGTCCTAGCAAATAGCCTGTATTTCCCTTGGGCTTGGGACTTAGTGGCTACTGGTACAACAGTCAAGGCAAGTCAAGTTGCCTTCTTTGGTAACTCAGATCGTCTGGCATTTGTAACTGGCGATACAACCTATGCTGAATCTACTACTCAGGTAGTAGCAGAGGGTTACCTGCGTACAGGCTACATCCGCTACAACACACTTGAGTCTAAGATCTATAAACTAATGCAAGCACGAGTAGATACCACCAATGGTGGACTCGTTGTTGATTCCATTGACAGCCAGAATACTGAGTACACAATTGCTCAGTTCTCACAAGGTGAACTCACGCCTGAAGTTAACATTAACTACCCACAACAGGCTCAAGAGTATTTAGGATTTAAGTTTACTCTTCTTCGATCATCTACAGATGTAAGCAAGGGGCCATTGTTTACTGGCTATCAACTCAAAGCATTACCAGCGATCCCACGCCAGCGTCTTATCCAGTACCCACTGTTCTGCTATGACCACGAGAGCGATCACTTTGGGGTTGAGGTTGGCTACGAAGGCTCTGCCTATGCTCGTATGTCACAGTTAGAAACCGTCGAAAACAACGGAGACAGTATCCGTGTTGAAGACTTTAGAACTGGTGAGTCCTTCATTGGACTTATCGAAGAGATGGATTTCTCTAACCGTACCCCATCCGATAAGCGATTCTCTGGTTTCGGGGGCTTGCTCTTAGTAACCATTAGGACGATCTAATGCAGGCACAAGACTACGCAACGGTTGCTGTTGCAGTAATGACAATCATCGGTGGCTTTGCTGGCGCAGTTCGTTGGCTAGTAAAGCATTACCTTAATGAACTCAAGCCTAATGGTGGCTCAAGCCTAAAGGATTCAGTTAAAAGATTAGAAGACCGCATAGATGACCTGTACCGACTGGTCGCAGAGAAATGAGTAACGATGAAACCTGTTGCCAAGAAAGCCACGCCTGCCGCTATTGCTGTACTTCGACAAGCCACGGCGATATCACCTTCTCGGAAGAAAGCCTCAGATGGATTGCTTCCATCGGCAGCGCACCTCAAACAGAATCCTAATAGCGACCACAACACAGGCTATGCAGTTGATTTAACGCACGACCCTAAGCACAACATTGACTGTGCTGAGATATTTAAGCAGTTACAAAAGGATCCACGAGTTAAGTATTTAATCTTTAACCATAGGATTTGGACACCACAACAGGGTGTTGATATCTACACAGGTTCTAACCCGCATACGAAGCACATCCATATATCAATCAACGACAAGTATGGCAGCGATACTTCTGATTGGTTTACTTGGTTAGGTAAGCCAAAGAAAACCCCTAGAACAATAACAAAAACAGCAATCGCTAAAGTCCAAAAACCGAAAAAGAAGTTAGTCAAGACGGGCAACGACAAGTTGCGTAGCAAGTCTTTGCTGACATTATTGCTCAAGAAAGGCAAGAAATGAATAAGTTAAAAAAGAAAATACAGAGCAAAGAATTTAAGGCTGCCTTTAAGTCTTACTTGCGAGCAGTATTAGCATCAGCAGCAGCGATGGGCATTGCATTGCTTACAGATATTGCTCCTGAATATGCCATCCTTATCGGTGGTCTTACGGCTCCCATTGTAAAATGGGCAGACAAAACTGAGGAAGATTTTGGCCGTAAGTTTGATAAGGCTGCCAAGTAATTAAACATTGACTGCGAGGCACAAGAGGCTCACCCCGAAAGGGGTGGGCTTCTTTTTTTGTGCCACAAAACTAATTAATGCCTGAGTTGCTATCCCCTGAGAGGTGCGTTTTAAGCCTGTGGCAGTTAGCACAGAGGGTTTGGAGGTTGGCTGGATCATTGTTAAAGCGGTCACCGTCTATGTGGTCTACATCCAACTGGCTGATATGTACTGGCTTGAAGTCACAGTGCTCGCAGTAATCTTTACGGTGAGCGTGGTAAGGAGAACGTGCCTTCATCTGATTGATCTTGTAGATAGTATTACAACGGTACCTACCTGATACTGGCTTAGACTTATCTCGTATCTTTATTCTTGTGGGGCCACAAACTGAGCACAATCCTGTGCGTTCTTCTTCGTTAATCTCAGAGAGTTTGTGCTTCATCTTTATCTACTGGACAGGGAACAACTACTAGATTCCCACAGTTGACACAGGTTGCATCTAAGAAGTACCAGACCAGTTCGTAATCTTCAAAGGAACACATAACATTAAAGACTTGTGAGCCGCAGGGACAGACGTGTACTGGACCTAGACCTCGTAGATCAGAACCAAATTTATCTGGTAGTTTGTGCCTAAATTTCGGCAGCCTTGGTAGACGGAACCGCACAGTCAGTACTGCACCATCGTGCCCTTCTAGGGCACCCTGTTTTATTCGCCTCACGGCTCATATTGTAGTAACTAGTAGTGTCGCTAACGCGACGACACGCCGATCTCTAGTATGATTCTACCTATGACAACAATCGCAGCGCTTGAGGGAATCGATTACGCTGTACTAGTAGCAGACTCACAGATCACAGAAGATAATCTCGTGACACTTGCAACTAGTACACCCAAGATCGTTGAGGTAGGTAAGTACCTGATAGGTATCTCAGGGGACACAAGGCCAGGAGATATCCTTGCCTATAACTGGAAGCCACCGTTGTATCGTGGCGAAGATCCAGCACAGTTTATGGGACGCAAGATCATTCCCAGTATTAACCAAGCATTTGCAGACAACAACTACGACTACAACAAGGCGGACAAAGATGGTGGTTTCGATTATCTCATTGCTTTTAACGGCAATATCTTTCGTATTGCTTGTGATCTCTCTTTTTTCCAAGCAAATCACGGAGCGTATGGCATTGGTAGTGGGGGTCAACTTGCTCTTGGCTACCTGTATTCAATTGTCAAACCTGATATGGAGTTAGCCTACGCCAAGCGACACGCACGAAAGGCAGTAGAGATTGCATCAGTACTTGACGCGAACACTGGTAAGCCCATACAGTTAGTGGTCCAGGAAAGGATGTAAATGACAGACCCAAAGGAACTATTATTAACTGCACTTAAAGCAGGTGATGCAAAGCGTTCACGTTCTACACAGGTACAGATAGGACCATCAGAGTTAGGTGGTTGCCGTCGTAAGGTCTGGTATAGATTAAACGATCAGCCAGAGACTAACGAGAACGAGATGAAACTTGCTGCGATTATGGGTACTGCTATCCACGCAGAAATTGAAAGAGCACTAGCAGATAACCCAGATGTAATGATTGAAACATCGGTTGAGTACAACGGTATGAAGGCACACATTGACTGCTATGTACCAGGTACTGGTGATGTTATTGACTGGAAGACAAGCAAGGTGAAGAATCTTAGTTACTTCCCATCGACACAGCAACGCTGGCAGGTACAGACATACGGTTACCTACTAGCAAAGAATGGCTACGATGTAAAGCGCGTATCACTGGTTGCTATTGCACGTGATGGTGATGAGCGAGATGTCAAAGTACACACAGAACCTTACGATGAAACCATTGCACTACAGGCATTGAACTGGTTGGAGGCTATCAAGGTGGCAGATACTGCACCAGATCCAGAACGTGATGCTTCTTATTGCAAACACTATTGCAAGTTCTATGACGCATCAGGTGAGATGGGATGCGTTGGTATAAAAAAAGAACTTACACCAGCAACTGACCTAGTAATTGATGATGCTGATATTGACAAGAATGCACTGCTGTACTTACAGTTAGCAGCACAGATCAAGGTACTAGAGAAGGAACAAGATTCACTGAAGACTTCTTTTGAAGGACTGCTAGGAGTAACGCCTAGTGGAATAGAAGTCAGTTGGACAACTGTCAAGGGACGTGAAAGTATTGACAGTGAGGAAGTAGAAAAACTTATTGGGTATGTGCCTAAGAAGTTTGGTAATGAATCACAAAGGTTATCAATCAGACAAACTGGAGGAAAGTAAATGGCAACAGAAGGCACAAAGTATCAAATCAATTACAAGTTAAATGATGGAACGCTAATCAATCTCTATGCAAAAGATGTCAAGGATTTAGAGACAGGTCTTGCAGATCTAGGTATGGTTGCAACACTTATCAAGTCAACTAGTAATGACTTACACGGTGGAGCACCAGCACCAACAGTTGCATCAGTTGCTGAATCATTTGGTGGTACACCAGTAACATCTGCACCTGCACAACCACAGGTGGTAGAAGGACAGGCACCCACCTGTAAGCACGGCAATATGACTTACCGTACTGGTACATCTGCACGTGGACCTTGGAAAGCGTGGATGTGTTCTGCACCAAAGGGTGCAGCAGATAAGTGCGACGCTATCTTCTTAAGATAATACGATGCGGGAGCCTCGTGAGTACGAGAACCCGCTATGTGCAGAGATAGGTGGTGACTTCTGGTTTCCTGATAAAGATAAGGAATCAGTAAGTTACATTGAAAGTCAGTATGCAAAGTCAATCTGTAAACGTTGTACTCATAGAACCGAATGCGCTGAGTGGGGAATCCATAAGGAACAGTTCGGTATATGGGGTGGGCTTGCACCACGTGAACGTCTTGCAGTAAGGAGACAACGCAGAATAAATCTTGGAGGGGATGGGGAAGTTGCTTAATCTAAAGCGGGCGATGGGCGGTAGCCACACCAAGGCTATACCGTTGCCTGATGTATGGACTGGCCTTGCTGGTGAGTCCATTAAGTTTAGACGTGGGCAAGTATGTATGGTCGCCGCTGCACCTAATGCTGGTAAGAGTATGTTTGCTCTTGTCTATGCAATCAGGGCTAAGGTACCAACTCTTTTCTTTTCAGCCGATACTGATACTGCAACAGTGTTGATGCGGTCTGCAGCGCAGATCTCAGGGCACACGCAGTTAACCGTTGAGTCCAATATGGAATACAAGGAAGACTTCTACGGTGAACACCTATCAAAGATGTCACACATACAATGGGTATTCGATTCAAGTCCATCATTAGATGACATTGAATTGGAGATTAAAGCCTACGTTGAACTGTATGGAATAGCACCTGAGTTAATTATCATTGATAACTTAATGAATGTTGCTGCCGAAACAGACAATGAATGGGCAGGGCTACGTGCAATTATGATGGAGTTGCACGATATGGCACGCAAGACTCAGGCTTGCGTCTTAGTACTCCATCACGTCAGCGAGCAGAGTGAGTATGGATCACCGAGTATGCCACCACCGCGTCGTGCTATTCACGGTAAGGTCAGCCAGTTACCTGCGCTGATACTCACATTGGGTTATGACCCAGGTCAAGGGATGTTGCGTGTGGCTGCGGTGAAGAATCGCTTTGGTCCACACACAGCAGATGCCTCTAAATGGGCTACACTATTTGTTAACTTTGCAGCGTGCCAGATAGGAGATCAAGATGCACAAGGTAGGGCCTACTTACGTGTTTGATATTCAGGTGGTGCGCTAATGGCTAATCCCAATGGAAGAAAAGGTTCTCAGTTCGAGACAGATGTAATGAAATGGCTACGCAAATGCGGAGTTATGGCAGAACGTTTGACTAAGGCTGGGGCAAAAGATGAAGGGGATATGGTTGCGATCATCGCGGGGAAAACCTATATCCTTGAACTCAAGAACAGGGCAACCCTTTCCTTGCCTGAGTTCTGGAGAGAAGCAGAAGTTGAGGCGCTTAACTATGCCAATGCTCGTGGCCTTGGGGAAGTTCCACTGCATTACGTTGTAGTTAAGCGTCGCAACTCTGGAATAGAAAATGCCTGGGTCATTCAAGACCTAGCACAATGGATAAAGGAGAAACAATAATGCCAGTACCAGAAGGTGAAATCACCACAACAGATATCCTAGTACCAGAAGAAGTGGTTGAAGAATCAACTACTGAAGAAGAGGCAGATGATAGTACGCCTGAGTAGGGATGAAGTAAGAGTTTGTACACTGCTTGCAACAGAGCGTTGGCTTGCCAAGTATGGGTCAGTAGATAGACCTAACTATGCAGAGGGTAAGAAGAACGGCTACTTAGAGCACGAACTTCTTGCCAATGTCCGAGCCAACGTCTCTGAGTGGGCTGTTGCATCTCTCACTGATACCGCTTGGAATGTACCTTGGTATCCTAATGAACTACATCCTCGTCGTGCTAAGTTGCCTGATGTTGGTGTTAACTTTGAGGTACGTACAGTACGCACACGTGATTCGATTCCGTTCTGGAGCAAAGATAGTGGCAAGATAATAGTAGGAACTAAGATCCTTGATGAAGATTATTACTCACAGGTTGAAGTCTATGGTTGGTGTAACCCTGAAGAGTATGCAACTATGCAGTACAGAGATGAAGCCATCGGTGGATGGCGTGTACCAGTAACAGAACTAAAGGAGTTCTAATGATTTGTCAGAACTGTCACAAGGCAGGGGAAGAGAACACTCTAACCCATTACAAACGTGCTTCTAATTGGCACGAGAAGTGCGACGACAAGGGGTGTGTATGCCAGCACAAGACTGGTCCAGGGTACGTAAAGCGGGACGGTTCAAAGGTGCCGTTGATGCAAACACAATCCCCATAGGAGCAATAGTTCTGCACTACGGAGGGGAAGTACGAGAGGGTAGGTCTGCATCTGTAAGGTGCTGCATCCATCCTGATAAAAGAAGAAGCGCTGTCATCAATACCTATGACAACTTGTTCTTCTGCCACACCTGCGGGAAGGGTGGTAATGCAGTCAATGTCGTAGGTATCATAGAGAACTTGGAGTTTAAGGATGCACTCGCACGAGCAATCGAGATCGTTGCTGGAAGCGGTCAATCATTACAGCAAAAACCTGGACACAAGGGCGCTAGAGTATCTCGAAGGACGTGGGATCTCTGAAGATGTTGCCCAACAGTTTTCGTTGGGTGTAGTAACAGACCCAATCAATGGTCACGAAACCCACGCGGGCTGGCTTTCTGTGCCCTATCTGACCGCACTTGGTATGTGTGTGGGCGTTAAGTTTCGCAGGCTAGATGATGGCAAGCCTAAGTATGGTGCACCGACAGGACAGAAGGGTCACCTCTATAACGTGGCTGATGTCACCATTGATTCATCTAGTATCGTGGTGTGTGAAGGTGAGTTAGATGCAGTAGTTGTATCAGGTATCTTGAACCTGCCAGCAGTAGGAGTACCAGGAGTGCAGGCTTGGAAGCCACACTTTACTAAGTTATTTACAGGCTATGACATCGTGTACATAGTCGGTGACAACGACATCAAAGAGGACGGTACTAACCCAGGTGCTGAGTTCTCCCGCCGTGTGTCACAAGAGGTAATGAACTCACGCATAGTATCATTGCCCGCATCAATGGACATCAATGATTACTACCTTGCGTACGGTAAAGAAGAATCGTTGAAATTATTTGGAGGTGTGTGATGTATGACGATGACCGAGAACGAGTGGGTCATAATGTTACAGACTTTGCAGCATATGGGCTTTCACATCTTGCACCAGGACAGGATGAGCCAGACAATACTGATACGCCCACAGCCAACCCGTTAGTAGATCACGCTGCTGTTACTGGGTATCGTGCGATGGGTGTATCAACTGAGGACTTAACATCCTTCATCGAATCCTTTGCATCTCTTCGTGCTATGCGAGTCAAAGGTGTGGGTCACGACCAATACTCACACGCTAAGGGTCAGAAGTTTGAGTCCTTTACTACCTCAGATACCATCAGAGAACTGATCGAAGAGTTAGCAGATGCCAGTAATTACATTGACTTCCTTGCTATCAAACTACTTAACATCCAACACACTATAGATTTGGTGCTACCTGACTGTGACTGAGCCACACCCAGCAATCAATGACATCGTACCCAGCGTGGTGACCTTAGTTCATCGTCGCTATCGTAAGTATGTAGATCGTGTTGACCTGACGCAAGAGGCATACGCTTGGGTAATGACACGCATCTCATACTTTAATGCTTTACTAACAGAAGATAACGAGGCTGTACGTCTGGCTAACCAAAGGCGTATCGGTTGGCAGATGAAGCGTGCTATCGAACGCTATGCCCGCAAGGAGAAGGCTGCTAAGTCAGGCTACCAACCCAATGATGAAACCTTTTATGATGTCATCACTATCGCACAACTCTTGCCGTATGTAATTGCAAGCGTGGTCAATGAGACTGCTATTGAACAGGCACAGAACCTTGTCAATGATGGCACACCACGTAAGCCTGCAGCACCAGCAGAAGGTGGCAACCTATTAGCCACACTCATCGATATCAAGAAGGCATACGAGTTACTAGATGAAGATGAGAAGACCATCCTACGCCTGCGCTATCACGAGAACTACACACTGCAACAGTTGAGTGAGACTATCGAATGTGCTATCTCTACTGCTGATCGTAGATGTGGCAATGCACTACGTAAACTACTTAACTTTATGGGAGGAGAGTCGCCTTACCAATGATGTATGACTATCGTTGTCCTGACTGCAATACCGAACTAACTATTGAACGTAGTATCCACGAGCAACCACGTGAGCCATCCTGTTTTGAGTGCCACATCCCAATGATACGCAAATGGGATTCTCCTTCTATTACCTTCAAAGGTAAAGGCTTCTACTCCACGGACAAATAAAGAACCCCACCGCAGGAAGGGTAGCGGTGAGGTTCTTTGTGCCCGAAAGGAGGATGCACTTAAAGTGTATCAGTACCAGCCTCGTCTGTCACTATGGCCGAGAGCGCGACACGCACTCCCTCCGTAGCGATGACTAAGGTATCGTAAGCCGTGAAGGATTTGTAATTCAGGCTGTCCACTACGTTCTCTAAGGAGTTGAGCAATTCCAAAAGCCGTGCTTCTTGGTTTGCCCGAAGCGTCTCTTGGGCGAGCCAAGTGGTCGAAGCGGGATTCACGGGACCATAAGGTGAGGAGACATTTGACTTGGTTGTCGTTGTAACCGAGTGCCTTTGAGTAACTAATGACAAGTGCCTTGTTCTCACGCTTCTCCTCCATCGTTGCCTTCGTTCGTTCCTTTATGTATGTCTTCTTTGAGGACAGGTGCACCTCTTCCTTCTGCTGTGCGTACACGAACGCCGACAACAGGGATAGTATTGCCATCAAGATCAAGCCACGTTTTGCCTTCTTGTTCATCTGTCTTCTTCTCCATTTCGAGCAGTTGCTTATAGGTATCAGGGTATAGATGAGCAAGGCGCACTAACGCACGATCTCTTGCCCTTCTGTAGTTGCGCTGGCGTACCGCTTGGTTAGCAGCACCTCGCAATCGTTTATTTTCAGTCTCCATTGTTGGTCTTATCCTCCCATACAATCAGGACATAAGCCACTAACATCACGAACATCAAGCCTAGAACATAGGTCATTGGACACCTGCCATCACAGCAAAGACAATCTTTGTGATGTCAATGGGTTCGATTATCAATCGCGCATCCTCTTCCCCTGCCTCCCAGCAGGACACCAATAGGCGTGAGTTGAGAGGTGATTGGCGTAGCCATTGCACTGCGCTATGCGGATCTTCCCCGCCCCATACTGCGTTGCCTTCTGCCGTTGCTATCTCGTAGAAGTTCACGAGTTTATTCTTGGGATGAAATCCCACTACGTTGTCCTCGCTCACTTGCTTTCCTCCTTCAGACTATCAATCAAGACTTTCATTTGGTTATAGGTAATGACACTATCTAACCTTGCTGCAAGGTACTCATCAGCGTTGTCTCCCCATACCTTGCGTGCTAACTGCACGAGGTTATAGACGGTGTACTCTAACTCAACCTCTTTAATTGTCATCACTTCCTCCTTCGTTAAATGTATCTACCATAGACAGAGCGTGCACCATACGCATCAAGTTCATACCTGCCTCCTTCTCTGTCTCTTCATCCTCAATCTGTATTAGTGCAAGGTCACGACATAACTGCGCCTTGGCTTTCCAGTAGTCTACCGTAGGTTCAGACATTAGTTATCTCCTCCACCTCAAAGTAATACTCCACCGCGTTGTCATCTAACAGTTCTTTGTACTTATCACGTTGAGCAGCAGCCCACATCCGAGCCTCTAACTCAGTATTGAACTCATCAGTTGTGCGGTACACAACCTTGGCAATACTAATCTCAAACTCCTTCATCTTCCACACCTTCCTTGATTACATCATTGATGGTCTTCTCCACCTTGTCCGTTGGTAGTTCGATCTTGGATAGCGCCTCACCTAGCGCCGTGCGCCAGTTGCTACCCTCACCTGCTGCGATTAGAGCAGGCTCATCACCTGCAAAATCCCACAGTTCTACTTCGTATCGCTTGTTGTCAGGCACAATCACCACGGTGAATACAAACTGCGCCGTCTTATCCTGCTCACTCATCTATTCTGCCTCCTTTGGGCAATCGTTGTACGGGTTCTCTTGTCCTTCATTGTCTTCACACATACACCAGTTGAACCGTTCAACCTGCGTTGCGTGTGTTAGTTGTGCCAACTCAGCCCAACTCATAGAGTCTTGGTCAGTTGTCATCTTCTCCTCCTCCTTTGGTTATCATTCTCTCCAGCCAATAGGCTATTGCACATATTGGGATACCGTATAGTAACAGTAAGCCCCATAGGACTATCGCATCATTCATTGTTGCCTCCCTCGTGCCAGTTGATAGCCTTTATTCTCTACTTCGTACTCTTCACACTCATCACAAGCACACCGCAAAACTACCCAGTCTCCACCGTCGTAGCCCTCTCCTATCGCTAGATATTCCTCTCGCGTGAGCCAGAAGAAGACACTATCGTCCACTTCATCTAACTGTTGGGCGTTTGGTTCTATCTGCCCTTCATCTAGCACACCAAAGCGGTGCACTTCTTCCTCTTTGCTATCCTTCCATTGAATCAAGAACTTCACGCCTTGACCTCCTTCTTCTCCGCAATTAATAGCCCTGTATGTATGCCCGCGATTAATTTGCGTAGGCTATGGGCTGCTTCTGCCTTGCTCCCGCCTAGATAATCGCTGAATCCGCGAGGCTCCCAATGTCCTGAGCCGTACTTACTGCCTCCTGTAAAGTGGATACGCCAAGCGCGTCCGTATGTCTTGCTCCCCTCCTGTAACACTAGGTGCGGGCGCTTCATAGACTCATAAGGCGCATCCTCCACCACTTCACCCTCGAATAAGGGTTGAATCAATTCCTCCAGCACTTTCACAAGGCTTCTGACTTCTTCCATTGTTGTTTGCATTACTTTGCCCCTCCTTCTAGGATTTCCTTTAGTCGTGCCCTTGCCTGTCGTAATCCATAGACATCTTCTATGTGTTGATCTCCTTCTTCTGTGCGCTCACCGATTGAGTAGCAAACCTTCGAGTGCCCTCCCTTGTACTCACCGAAGAGATAAAATCTCCCGTTGTGAGTCTCCCAGCGTTGGTCACCTGTTCGCGTTAGTAGCGCCATTAGTTGCCCCCTAGTTCCTTGATGTATTCTGCCCCGAAGTCTGCGTCTATAAAGCCCCATTCTATCAATACGCTTACCGCTTGGTCTAGGGCTTGGGGTGTGGTCACCGCGTCGGCTAGGTCGTGCATTAGCACGTGTTGATGTAAGTCCACGTCGTAATTCATTAGTTCACCCCGCAAGCATCTAGGAAGCGGGCGCGATCAAAGCGGGGATTGTCTCCCTCTAAGGCGCGGGCTAACTCTTCTGCAACTTCTGCAAGGCTTGGAGAGTGAGCAAATGCGCCCTTGTCTCTCTGCTCCCCGCGTAGGTTTGCGATTACTTCTGCTATGATTACATAGTCCTTGCGTGTCATTCTATCCTCCTTGTTTGGTGGCGGGGTAGTTCCCTCCACTCGTGCCCCGCTCCGAATCGAATCGGCACGCCCTAGGCGGGCGGGGCTGGCGTTCTTAGCCGTAGATCACTTTCCCGAACATAGCCACCTGAAGAACTGCGTCAGAGCAAATCGAGTCATACTGATCGAAGTTAAACAAATCCATATACACCTGCTGGTTGGCGATTGGCAAGGCGTTTGCCAAATCTTTGACTGTCAAAGTCTTGGTGACTTCCTTGTCATTTTCATCTAAACCTGTTACCTTAATTCGTCCGAGTGTTTCCCAGTTCGCTTTGCCGAGGTATTCAGCCTCTGTAAAATGATCTCCAAATGAGAAGGGACTTGACCCGAAAACAGTCTCCCAAAGTAGTTGATCTTCTACTTCAAACTTGATTGTTGCCATTTGTTGCTCCTCTTGGGTTAGTTCAAACCGTTTGGCTTGATGAGATAAATGTATGCGGTTGTCTACCGTATGTCAAGCCCAAACAAGGCTTATTTGATAACAGTTTGATAACGTTTACCTGAATGATTCCTGAGAATGTTAAGGGATAGCCGTGTCGATAAGTCGACAATTGTAAAGGCGTTTGGTTGAAGATTCAACTATCTATTGTTACTCGCGGGTAACTTAGCAGGATATAACAAGGTAGACAATTAAGGGTTGAATGTCTAAGGGTTGAGTAAAGGTTTATTAATGGACATATGATAGTGATATGTATACCCGCCGAAAGTAGAGCCCTCCCTCTTACTTTACATAATACTTATCCACAGGGTTATCCACAGGCTGTGCAGGGGGTGGGGGGTTATCCACAGGCGCAAAAAACCCTTCCCCCAGGTGTTAAGTTCAGCACCCAGTACATACATACTCCCCAGAGAAAAATTTGCGCTAAAGTGAGATCCCCGTAAATGTCCTAGTTTGTACACATATTAAAGTGACCTTGGTCACAAATAGAAAATAAAATCTACCGTAGACGGGAAATGGGCTATTTTTTCTGCCTTATATATAGTAGGGAGTAAAACGATCCACTACTAGTTTTACGACCGATACTCGCTACGTTGGCACTACGCGAGTCCCCCTAGGACGAGCACCAACTTACCCCTCGCTGCGCTGTGGCTTGCTCGGGCGTCAAGCCCGACTGTGCGGTGCGTGGCACCGCTTTTAGTGGGGATAGTTCTATCTCCAGTATAGAGATCTTCCCCTCCAGTATAAAATTTTTTTCGCGCCTACGGCGCTCTACTAGAGGAGACTACGTGGCTGAGAAGTCCAGTGACATCGCCAAGCGTCTGATCCTTTCAGGTGTAGCAGAAGGTCTAACTATCGAGGCAGCCACGGCTGCTGCTGGTAAATCCTATAAGACCTACGAGTACTACCGTCGCACAGACAAGATCTTTGCTGACAAGATGGACCGAACAAGACTAGGTTTGAAGGATAAGAACTTCGCCTCATCCGATGTCCACGACTTAACCTTTGCCGAGTTTCGCCAGCGCTACCTACACTCTCAGACCTTTGCTCACCAGCAGAACCTGATCGATGTGATTGAGGGGCGTGAACCTTCCTGGCTACATCCCAGTATGAAGTACGAACCAGGTCTGGCGTCAAACCGTATCCTTGTTAATATCCCGCCCAACCACGCCAAGTCGATGACGGTCACTATCGATTACGTCACCTGGCAGGTTTGTCAGAACCCTAACTTTCGTGTGCTGATTGTCTCTCAGACTCAGCAACTAGCAGCAGACTTTCTCTACGCCATCAAGCAACGCCTGACACATCCTAACTATGAAGCACTGCAACAGGCTTACGCTGCTGGCGTAGGGTTTAACTCTAAGACCGCCTCTTGGCAGGCTACCCGCGTTACCTTTGGTGATGAACTCAGAGAGTCATCTGAAAAGGACCCAAACATCGAAGCCGTCGGTATCGGCGGTCAGATCTACGGTAAGCGTGCAGATATGATTATCGTAGACGATGCGGTGACATTAAAGAACGCAAACGAGTTTGAGAAACAGATCCGTTGGTTAACCCAGGATGTGCGTTCTCGTCTTAACCCTACTGGTAAGTTAATCATTATCGGTACCCGCGTTACAGCAATTGATCTTTACAAAGAACTACGTTCCGAGGACCGCTACCCAGGTGGCCTTGTACCTTGGAAGTACCTGGCTATGCCAGCATTGCTTGAGACACACGAAGACCCCGACAAGTGGGTTACCCTGTGGCCCGCAAGTGATGCTCCCTTTGATGGGCAGATGGAATCTGATAAGAACGAAGATGGACTTTACCCCCGCTGGAATGGTCGTAACCTTTACAACGAACGTCAAGCAATGGATGCATCTACTTGGGCGCTGGTCTACCAGCAACAAGATATCTCCGATGATGCAATCTTTGACCCAGTATGTGTGAGAGGTTCTATCGATGGTATGCGTAAAGCAGGTCGCCTTGTTCCTGGTCACCCAGGTCATCCGCGTGACCTTAGCGGCTTTTCTATTATTTGTGGTCTTGATCCCGCTATGGTTGGTGATACAGCCGTCGTTTGCTACGCTATCGATAGGACTAGTCACAAACGTTATATCGTTGATGCTATTAAGATCACTAGGCCTACGCCTGCTGCAATCCGTCAAATAATCTTTGACTGGACTGCGCTATACCAGCCTACCGAGTGGATAGTGGAGAAGAATGCCTTCCAATCATTCCTTACTCAAGATGAGGGTATTCGACAGAATCTGGCCTCGCGGGGTGTGTTACTGCGAGAGCACCACACAGGTAGCAACAAATGGGACTCAGGCTTCGGTGTTGCATCAATGTCAACTTTGTTCGGCACCAAGCAACACGACGGTAAGCACCACAGAGACAACCTTATTCACTTACCTTCTGACCAAACTGAAAACATTAAGGCGCTCATCGAGCAACTAATTACCTGGTCGCCTACTACTAAAGGTAAGACCGATATGGTGATGGCGTTGTGGTTCTGTGAAATCAGAGCACGTGAGATGCTCAACCAAGGTATGCACAAGACACACCATATGAAGAATCCATTCCTGTCTCGTAGTGAGATAGGCAAACGAACAGTTATCAACATAGATGAACTGCTCGCAGAAAAAGATCGTACGTTCATCTAACAAGGAGATACTGATGCCAAAGATTGGTCCAAACAAAGTTTCTGTTGATCCAAAGGCTTACGCTGCAAGAATTACCAGGGCTAAGAAAGTTGTAGAAGCAATGGATCCTGCAACAAAAGCAAAGATTAAAGATATGTACCCATCTGTTAAGAAAGAGGCAATTGTGAATAAGGCATTAGACCCAAAGCGTGGCAAGAAGGCTGCAGCAAAACCAATGGCTAAGCCTACAACAAAGGCTCCTACTAAGACAACTACTAAGGCACCTGCTAAAACTCCTATGCCTAAGACTACAAAGAAGCCAGAGAAGATGACTCCTCAAGATGCAGCAATGAAGAAGATCCTTGAGAAGAAGTACGGCAAGATCTATGGCTAAGAAAAAAGATAGCAACGTTAAAAAGGTTGGTCGCTTTGTAGCCAACGAGATGCTAGGCATTGATGATGCTAAGCGTGCTCTTTCTAAAGCACGTAAAGGAGATATCAAAGGTGCTATCAAGTCTGCAGCAACTGCAGCATTTGAAGCAGGCACAACAGTATCTGGTGCAGGTCTTGCAGCAAAGGCTGGTGCCAAGATTGGTGCAACCGCTGGTAAAGCAGCAGCAAGAACAACCTCTAAGAAGGTTGGCAAAGAAGTTTTGAAAAGTTCTAATAAGGCAAGAGGTTCTGGCTCTATGGTTTATCCTAAGCCAGCAATGGGTAAGAAGACAGCAACTGCTCCTAAGCGTGATGTTGTTGTCAAGACAGACGACAGAGTAATTCCTATTAAGGATAAAGGTTACATCAGTAAGACTGGTGAAAAGTCAATTAAGACAAACACTAGAAAGCCTACTGTTCGACTTGTAGAAAAAGAAGTTACACGCGATATGGCAAATATGCGTACCGCTCAATCTAATAGATTACGTTATGGAAATGCAAAAGCAGATGCTGCTCGTGCACGCGATGCATCAGTAAAGGCTTCAAAGAAACCAACAGCGGGTAAAATCGTAGGTGGTGCTGCTGGCGCTGCAGCAGGTGCTCCAGCACGTGCAGCCGTAACTAATTCTAATAAGAAAAAGAAGAAGTAAGGAATCAAATTGTTATCAACTAAAGAGGTAGTAGCCAAGGTTAATCGCCTACAGACGCGCTACTCCGCACGTGACCAGAGAATGCGTGATGTGCTCTCTGTACGTCAGGGAGACATTAGCAAGGTTTACCCTGCAATGTTTTCAGAGGAGTACCCAAAGCCTCTAGTTGCTAACTTCATTGACGTAGCAGCACGTGACCTTGCAGAAGCAATGGCACCGCTACCATCATTTAACTGCGCTGCAACCAATATGGTTTCAGACTCAGCACGCAAGGCTGCAGATACTCGTACTCGTATTGTTAACCATTACATCAGTGCATCTGAACTACAAATTCAAATGTACACAGGTGCTGACTGGTTTAATACCTACGGTATGTTGCCAGGTATGGTGGAGATGGACTATGAAACCAATAATCCGAGAATACGTCTGCTTAATCCTTTTGGTACTTATCCTGAAATTGATAGATTCGGTCGCACAGTTTCGCTTACACAAGTTATGGCATCTGATGCTGAAACGTTAGCGATGCAGTACCCAGAGTTCTATGACCAGATTATGCCAAAGAATGTTTATTCTCCTGGCTCACCTTATGTGTCACTAGTTCGTTACCACGACAAAGACCAAGACTTAATCTTTATCCCAGAGCGTAAGAACCTAGTACTCTCAAATGTTCCAAACCCTATTGGAAAGTGTATGGCATACGTTGCTATGCGCTCATCTATTGACGGTGAAGCACGTGGACAGTTTGATGATGTTCTGTCAGTTCAACTTGCTCGTGCTCGCTTTGCAGTATTGCAGATCCAAGCAGCAGAGAAATCTATCCAAGCACCTATTGCTATCCCACAGGATGTGCAAGAGTTGGCACTGGGACCAGATGCAATTATGCGTTCTGCAAACCCACAGGGTATTCGACGTGTTCCACTAGAACTACCACCTGGAGTCTTTACAGAGTCAGGTGTACTAGAGCGTGAACTACGCCTAGGTTCTCGTTACCCAGAGGTTCGCTCAGGTAACATCGATGCATCTATCGTTACAGGCCGTGGTGTACAAGCACTACAGGCAGGCTTTGACACACAGATCAAGTCAGCACAAGCACAATTTGCCCGTATGTTTACAGACCTTGCTTCTCTTTGCTTTGAAGTAGATGAGAAGATCTTTGGTAATATGCCAAAGGAAATCAGAGGCGTAGATGATGGTACTCCGTTTAATATGAAGTACATCCCATCAAAGCAAATCGATGGTAACTACGGTGTAGATGTTCGTTATGGAATTATGTCTGGTATGGATCCTAACCGTGCAATCATTGCATTGTTACAGATGCGTTCAGACAAGTTAGTTTCTCGTGACTATGTACGTCGTGAGATTCCTATGGAACTCAACGTTACCCAGGAGGAACAACGTGTCGACATTGAAGAAATGCGCGACTCTTTGCGTGTTGCTGTTGCTCAGTACGCACAGGCGATACCTGCTCTTGCAGCGCAAGGTCAAGATCCATCTCAAATCATTACTCGTATTGCAGAAGTTATCCAAGGCCGTCAAAAGGGTCTTCAGTTAGAAACTATTATTGGTAAGGCATTTGCGCCAGAACCAGCGCCAGAGATGCCAATAGCACCAGAACTAATGCAGGGTGCACCACAAGTTCCAGCAGCGGGAGCACTCCCTGCCCCTGCCTCGCAGCCAACTCCAGAACAACCAGGAGGCGCACCCGCTGCTGCTCAACGTCCAGATATAGGCCAACTACTAGCCGCCATTGGCGGGGCAGCATAAAGAGGGGGTGTAAATATGAACAAAGGATCACGTGCAGCAGCACCAATGTCAAAGCCAGTCGAAGGCAAGAAGGATACTTCTAAGCCAGCAGGTGGCAAGGTAGTACCATCAATGATGCCAGCAGGTCGTCGCGGCAACGCAGCAAAAAAGGGATAATCTTATTCTAATTAACGGAGGTATTGGGCGTGGAAAATAATAACGACGTTCCGCGTCCAATACACTTCGCTGATTTTTTAGTTACCTTTGCAGGACTTGTGCATAACCTTGCAAGTTCTGTACAAACTTTTACAGAAGAAATTATGGAAATAGCAATCTACAACGCTAATAGAAACTCCAAAGTCAACAAGGCTTGGGAGCAATTTGCAAACGATTTAGAAAAGATACAGGAGGAAACCGATGGCAGATAACCCAATTAGAGGCGTATCAGGACCTGGTAAATTCTCCGTTCGTACAGATCTACCAGCATCACAAAACTATGGTGACCGTAAGGCTATGGCAGAACAAATAGCAGGAGCACCTACCGCTAGAACACCAGATGTTCGCGGGTTACCTACAGGTCAAGTTCAGGCTGCAGCACAGGCTGCGCCACAAGCACCTATCACAGAATTATATGCACCAACTACACGTCCAGATGAACCAGTAACTTCAGGTATTGCAGTGGGCCCAGGTCCAGGACCAGAGGTAATGGGCTACAACGGACAGTCAGAAAAACTATCTGACATTCTTTCTCAAATGCTTCCATACGATACAGATGGTGAAATAGCAATCCTTTATCAGCAAGCCGTATCTAGAGGTCTGTAATGGCAGAAACGCCAAAGAACTCCAACCTTGCACAAGCAGCATTTCGTGCAGGATTAAATCCGTCTCAGACACGTCAGATTGATGGCCTTGCTTCAGCACTGTCTACACATCAACGTCTATCTGATTTGCCTAAGCAGTATGCCTACGATGAGTTTAACAAACTTCCTAATAACAAGAAGCAGTCTCTCGTAGCATTAACTGGTACCAACAAGCCAGATGATGATGAGCCTAATCGCTCTTGGCTAGAAACTGGTGCTCACTACGCCTTTACACCTTTCAAGGTAGCAGCAAAGACTTTGTTCGATGCACTCGATTACGCATCCGATACGATGACACGTGTCTACCGTACTGGAGCAATTGCTGCAAACGAGAACATTAACTTTGGTGATGCTTGGGGCAAAGCAGGCCGTGATGGTGAGAACGTCTTTATCCAAGACCGTATCAACACAGCAGTATCTCGTTACGGATCTGCACGTGTAAACGTTGCAAAGCGTATTGCTGCAGGTGTTGCTCCAGAGATTATCTTTGCAGAAGCGCAGAACGAAGAAGAAAAGCGCATTGCAGCAGAAGCACAGCAAAGCGAAACTGGCGAGATTATTGATCCGCTATTGCGTGATGCAGTCGCAGAAGTAAACGCTGCTAAGTATTCTCCAGGTCGTCAACTAGCAAACCTATTCTTACCTCGTGACCTTGAAGGTGACGGGATGCTTTACTCCTGGATCTCAGGTGCAACAGATGCTACCTATCGTTTGTTTATGGATCCAACTCTTGCACTTGGCAAGGCACGTAAGATTTATCTTGGTGGGTCACAGGCTTTGAAAGTTACTGGCAAGTATGCAGCAACTGCAAAACTTGGCAGTGCTGAAAAGGTTTCTAAGTACTTTGATACTACAGATATCTTTGGTACTAAGAATGTACAGAACCTATGGACAGATTACACAGATCGTTTTACTAAGTATGTTGCAGCAAAAGAATCACGTAATGTTGATGAGATTGCACAAACACGTACAGCACTTAACGATTTGGCACCAGAACTAGGCGATGACTTCATCGTATCTTTCAAGTCATTTGGCGAGAAAGAGTTTGGTGGCAAGTGGGATCTAGATACTGCTAAGGCTTTCCTATCAGATGCATCTAAGATTGAACCAATGCTCTACGGTCAAGCAGGTGCTCGTATCAAGTTAGCACCACGTATGTCTCCTGCACGCAAGGCAAGAGTTCTTGCTTTGACAACAGGACGACGTGTATTTGATTTAGATAAAGACTCACGTGCACTAATCCGCACGATGGAACTAACAGATGAGGATGCACTACTATCTGCTGTAGTAGGTAGCGAGACGCTATCTCCAGTAGAGGCTGGTACAGAACTTGCTGGCAAGATTCTTGCTGGCCGTCAAGAGATTAAGCGATTTACTCCAGAGTACTTTGCTAACCGTATTGATCGTATCAAGGCTAAGTTCACACCTATTGCTTCCCTGATAGATGATGAAGCATTTGACCATACATCAAAGACAGCATCAGAAGACTTCTTCCGTTATGCACGTATGGCGCTAGGTTCATACCACGCACGTGCATTCTCAGAGATCTACTCAGCATCTGATGTCGGTCAGCGCAAGGCAATGATGAAGGGTGTACAGGCAACTGTAGGAAACCTTATTGGTCTAGACAAGACCGAAGGTGGACGTAAGTTACTGCGTGCTATCTCAGATGATGTCTTCTCTGGTGCTACATACTCAGCACGTGGAGTAGATGGTTCAATCCCATCTGCAGTAGATGGACAAGATAGCGCACTTTACTTTGCACAGACATCTAATGTTTCTCGTGTTATTGGTCTACGTGATATGCAGCGCTTTGCAGGACGTGAGTCTTTTCTTAGCCGTGTATTAGGTATGCAGTACAAAGAGGGCGCAGAGCGCACAGTAGATGCGTGGACATTTGGAACTATTGCAGGACCTCGTTTCCCAGTACGTAATGCTATTGAAGATTACACAATGGGTATCTTGAATGGTCAGTCAGTTCTCAAGACTGCACGTTCACGTCGTACCGCAACTAAGATTCGTCTAGGTTCTGGACAAGACCTAGGTATGATTAACCGCGTCGTTAAGCGTAAAGATCAAGAGTACTTCAAGACTCGCCTTGCTGCAGTCGACGGTGAAGTTGGAGCAATCCAGCAATTGATTAAGCAGGGAATCCTCAAGAACGAGGATGTTGCTTCATATCGTGGATTAACACCACAGCAAAGATTACAACAGCGCCGTATTATTATGGCAGAGGCTTTGCTTAGTTCTAAGATTGATGATGCTGCTAACGCAGATATCTTGGAGAAACTACCAAGCCACATCAAGGACTTTGTTAAGTTTGGTAACCTAGATGCACTACTGCGTGGAGCAGGAGAAGGTGCTTCTAATGCTATTAGTGGACTTAATGCTTCATCACGTGCGATAGCAACTGCAGATCGTAACGGAAAGACTGTTGCACTTACATTCAATGACAAGGCAATGCGTCCAATTGGTGGAAGTGGTTTCACACAGAAGTCTCTTATTGATGACCAAGGCAAACTTGCCTGGGGCTGGAACATTATTATTCGTTCAACCGATAATATCGGTGAGCGTGCTATCCAATTGTTTGATGACAAGATTACACAAGATGATTTCATCAAGGAGTTAGCACCACACATCGCATCATTTGGTGATGAACTTACAACCTTTATGCGTTATACCAAAGAAGGTTACACTCCTGAGCAGCACGCAGGTGCGATCTATGATGATCTAAAGAATCTCTTCAGTCGTCAAGATGGTCAGTCTATTAATATGGATTTGGTTGGTAAGATCCGTAAGGTAGATGCAGATGGCAAAGCATATATTGATTTAGATGATTTTAACCTAGAAGATCTGCCTACAAACCCAGTAGACCTACCTGCATCTGTAGCAGGACCTGCATTTATGCCAGTAATGGAAAGCAAGAACATCCTTACTGACTTATCTAAGCGTGGATGGACCTGGTTAGGTGAGTCAAACGCACGTTTCTCACGTGAACCATTGGTAGTTAACGCAGCAGTTCGCTACTATGATGACTTAAATGCACCAGGTGGCTACGCAGAAGACTTGATTAGGCAGTACACCAAGGGAATTACAGACCCTGTAGCACGTGAAGCAGCAACAGATGCTGCAAAGTCACAGGTTGTACGCATATCTGAGGAACTTGCACTGGAATCTACCCTTGCATTTGTGGATAACCCTGCACTTCGTACGCAATTAGCGTGGTCTGCACGTAACTTTGCTCGTTTCTACCGTGCAACTGAGGACTTCTATCGTCGTTTGTACCGTACTGCTAAGTATAACCCAGAGGCTATACAGAAAGCAGCACTAACTTACGAAGGTGTAAGCCATTCTGGATTCGTACAGAAGGATGACCAAGGTGAGGCGTACTTTGTCTACCCAGGTTTGGCTCCTGTCTACGGTGCAATGAAGAAGACACTAGATGTATTCGGTCTTGGAGATCAATTCGTTGCTCCATTGCCACTAGAGTTCAGCGCTAAGTTAAAGATGCTTACACCATCCTTTGATCCTGAGTCTTGGGCACCAACATTCTCTGGTCCATTAGCAGCAGTACCAATGAAGACTATCTATTCTCTAGTGCCATCACTTGCTAAGTCAGAGAACGCAATCGTTTCTCGTATTGGTAAGGAACTAGGTACTGTAGAACGTGCAACACTGGGTCCTATTGGACAAGATCAACCACTCGTCAATGCTTTCCTACCAGCACACGTCAATAGATTCCTTGCAGTTCTTAATAAGGATGAGCGTGAGTCACAATACGCATCAGCATTCCGTAAGGCTGTAACATATCTTGAAGCAGCAGGTGTAACACCAGGTGCAGATGCATCTCCAGGTGAGATAAAGGATTATCAAGAAGCACTAGAGGCAACAGTCCAGAGTGTTCTTGGTGTTCGTTTTGTTGCAGGATTCTTTGCTCCAGCAAGCCCATCTGTATCTCTAAAATCAGATATGGCTGAGTGGGCACGAGATAACGGTAACGTTAACTTCAAGCAGACCTGGAACAAACTGATTAACAAGTATGCAGAGCAGGGATCTGAGGATCCTTATGGCGAAGCAATGGCTGACTGGGTGAAGTACTTCCCTAAGCAGGTTCCATTTACTGTTAATGAGTCAGATCCACAGGTATTGCCATACTTCCAGTCCAGTAATGCAGCATCTAAGTGGGTAGAAGATAACCGTGCTTTGGTTAAGAAGTACCCGCAGGGTTCAGCATTCTTGATTCCAAATACTGGTGAGTTTACCTACGATGCATACCAGACATTGATGAACAATGGCTATCGCCAGAAGAAGTTAATTGGTGACTACCTCAAGGAAGTATCAGTAGCCAAGGATGAGCAGATCTATTACTCACAAAAGGCTATCCGTGATGAAGCCTTGACTGGAGTAGTCAGTGATCGTCAACGTCAAATCATTAACGATAACTGGCAGGTATGGTCAAAGGAATTTCTAGCAGCACGTCCATTACTTCGTATGGAGTTTGCCAGTGCAGCAGAAAACACCATCAAGCGTGACGCAGCATTTGCTGATTTACGTGAGATGATTGCTGAACCAAACCTTACTGGACCTACTATCAATCGTTTACGAGATATGGTAAGTGAGTACGATAACTACAATCTATTAGTTACTACTCAATATAACTCTAACTCAGATCGTGATATTAGAGTACGTAAGTCATACAAAGAATCGTTACGACTACGCTTACAGGAGATTGCAGCAGGAGATCCTAATGCAACATCTACATACAGCGTTCTATTTAGCAGACTGATTGGTGAGTAATGGCAGAGTCATATACACCCTTTGACCCTAAGAAGATAAAGGCAGATGTCTTTATTTCTGGTGGAACAGCATCAAAGGTAAAGAAGTATCAGGGTTCAAACCTTGTTGACATCTATTCGGATGACATTACAGGTGCCAATCAAAATCAACTGCTACAAGACTTTGAGGGATTTAGTGCTGACTACCGCAAGGCTCTTTCACAGAAGTTAAAGGCTGCAGGATATTACCGTGGTGATGTTACTGGAAAGCCAACTCTTAAACTACAAGAGGCATACTTTGATGCCTATACAGATCTTAGTGATGTTAACCGTGGCAAATTATCTGCATACACTAGTGACCCTACTCAGACTTACAATGTTCAGTTGGATAACCTTGATACATTCCTAGCCAAGCAAGATACAAGTGGCGAGGGTGGCGGTACTGAGAAGATTACCAAGATCCAGCAACAGAGGAAACTTAGCCCAGATAGTATCGAAGCAAGTATTGATAAGGTGTTCCGTGACTTAACAGGTTCTGGTGCAACTCAGGCACAGATTGCTAAGTATACAAAGAATATCCAGAAGCAGTTGGCTGACCCAAAAAACTTCTCACAAACTGAATACAAGAATATGGGCGGTGGCGTACAGCGCCAGATTGTAACTGAGGCTGCCTTTGATCCAGAGTCATTCCTTATTGAAGAAGTATCTAAGGGTGATCCTGCTAAGGCTAGTAGCGTTATGGGATTCTATGAAGTATTCAACAAGTTCATCGGGAGGGGATAATGGCTAAGTCAGTCCAGACTAGATTAACTAAACTCTCTAACGAGTACAGTGCGAACGTAAAGAAAGTTCGTGAACTTGAAGCAGCAAAGAAGAAGCCTTTTGTAACTGATGCTGAAGTAAAGAAGATCAACGAAGAGATCAATAAACTTAACGCAGAACGCACAACTATAGTTGACAAAAGCAATAGCATCTCTAAGATTGCAAAAAGTGCTGATGAGTACGTAGATCTCAATAAGAAACTTGCAGAGTATGAAACGCAAATTGCTAAAAGAATTGCACGCGGTGAGAGTACTGCAGATTTAGACAAGGCTAAGCAAGATACACTGGGCAAGTTGTCAAAGATTGCACCAACGGTTGAAAAGAACTTTCCCGAACTGAAGAAGGCTGAGCCAAAGTCTACAAAGACTGGACCTGCAGGCAACCTTCAGTTATCAACTGGTACTGTTTTAGACACGACTGCATCTAAAGCAGCAGCAGCAAAAGACAAAGTTAAGTCAAATGTTGTTGTAGAAAACATTCCCAGTCCAGCAACACAAACTGCACTAGCCAAGAAAGAAGCAGCAAGAACCAAAAAACTTGGCGCTGTTTCTAAAGAAGGTGTTGTTACATCAGACTATGCTCAGCGTAATGCTGGTATGGCTGCTGCTCCTAAAACACCTACTGGTACAAAAACTGCTACTGGTGCCGAAGATATCAATGCTATCTACACACTTGCTAGGTCTAAGTATGGCAATGTAGATTCTATTTTCTTGTATGACCCAGAACTCAAGCAACTTCTTATTGATGCTGTTGGAGATCCAGCAACTGCTAAAGATGATATGGATGCTGATGAGTTTGCTCGTCGTCTTGGTGCATCTGATTGGGCTATTCGTAACGCTAGTACCTATGCAAAGCGTGATGCAGAACGTAGGCAGTACACAGAGACTCTTGATAAGTATAACCAACAATTAGAACTTGCTGACACACAGGAAAAGAAAGACGCAATTCTTTCTAAGATTGGTCAGTTAAATACCACATCTTCTTATGCTCGTGGACTTGCATCTGCTAAGGCTTACATCGAAGCAACTGCTTCTGGTCTTACTGGAACTATGTCTCCAGAACGCCTTGATGCTTTCGTTAAGAAGATGTATGACTCTGCTAATGACAAAGATCCGAACATTATTAATCGTGAACTATCTGCACTTATCTCTTACAAGCCTGGTAGTCAACTAGGTGGAGCGATAGGTGGAGACTTAGTTACATTGAGAGCAACTGCTAAGGCTAATGGCTTTGATCTTGATAAAACATTTGGCGATCAAATCAATGGATGGCTACAGCGTCTTGCTAAGGGTGAGTCAGTTGAAACGTTTAAGAATGTTATTCGCTCTCAAGCAAAACTTGGTTTGCCAGACAAGGTATCTAATCTATTAGATCAGGGTCTTGACTTAGCAAATATCTACGAACCATATAAGAGACTGATGGCTAACGTTCTAGAACTAGCACCAGATGCTATTGATCTTAATGATGCAACATTGCGTTCTGCAATTGGTGCAGATAAAGAAATGTCACTATATGATTTCCAGCGCACGCTTCGCAAAGATCCACGTTGGCAATATACAGACAATGCTCGTGCCGATGTCTCAAGTTCAGTACTGCAAGTCCTTCGTGACTTCGGATTCCAGGGGTAAACAATGGCTATCAATCGAAATATATTATCGCTAGGCAAAGAGTTTGGCCCAGATGGATTACCTATCGATGGTCCAGCAGAAGTTGATGTAGCAGAAGTTGATGTAGCAGAAGGTGATGTAGGAAAATACACTGGAACGGGTACAAAAGAAAAGCCATTACTATTTGACGGAAAACCATTTACTGGTTCGTTTGAGGGTAGAAGTTATACTAATGGTATAGAAACTGTCGTTGGTAAAAAGGTAGTAGGTTCATTTACTGATCCTAAAACTGGAGATGTCTATAAACTCTTTGATGATGGAACCCGTGAACTTGAATTTGAAGGAACACTAGAAGCAGATGCTGAGGCTGCTGCTGCAGAAGAGGCAGAAGCAAAACGTCTTGCTGCTATTACAAAATCAGATGAGAAGCGAGCACAAGGACAGTCTGCCTTTGATCTACTATCATCAGAGTTTGGTGCCTTTGGTATGGGTGGGTTAGTAGAACCACTACGTCAGTTTATTGAAGATGGCATCTCAAAAGATGAGTTCGTACTACGTCTTCGTGGTACCGATGCCTACAAGAAGCGCTTTGCTGCTAACGCACAACGCACAGCAAAGGGACTTCGTGCTTTGTCTGAGGCTGAATACATCCAGAATGAAGATGCCTACCAAGATGTAATGCGTCGCTATGGACTACCAGAGTCTTACTACGCACGTGGAGATATGGGCCGTCAAGAAGGATTTGAAAAGTTCTTGGCTGGAGATGTATCTGCAATAGAACTAGAGGATCGTATCCAGACAGCACAAAATCGTGTGGTTAATTCTAATCCAGAAGTATCTAAGGCACTCAAAGAATTTTACCCAGGCATCTCTAATGGAGATATCTTGGCTTATGTGCTTGATCCAACCAATGCTATTGAGAATATCAAGCGCAAGGTTACTGCTGCTGAAATCGGTGGTGCTGCAATCCAGACAGGATTAAAGACTGGCGTATCACGTGCAGAAGAACTTGCTGCTGCTGGTATAACAAAGCAGACTGCTCAACAAGGTTACGGAACTATTGGTGGTGGGCTACAGCGTGGTTCACAACTTGCATCTATCTATGGAGAAGATCCATACACACAAACAACTGCTGAGCAAGAAGTATTCAACCTACAAGGTGCTCAAGAGTCACGTGCTAAGCGTCAAAAGATTACTGGACTAGAGAAGGCTACCTTTGGTGGTCAATCTGGTATTTCATCAGGTGCGTTATCGAGAGATCGTGCTGGCGCTTACTAAATAAAAGCCTGCTAACGGGACGACTGGTCCGTTAGAGTGAGATTAAAACCAGTAGCAAGAGCCATACCACCTCCCCCAAGGTGAATGTGAGGCTTGCGTCAATCTAACAAGAATGGGAGAAGGACCTATGTCCAACTATGACTACGAGGATGATGACTTCGATACGGACTCATCAGGCAATGACCTTGTAAAACAACTGCGTAAGGCTACTAAGCAAAAAGACAAGGAACTGTCCGAACTAAAGGCACAGTTTGAAAGTCTTAACAAAGCGCAACGTGACCGAGCAATCAAAGATGCCCTCGCAAGTCGCGGGGTAAACAGCAAAATTGCTGCATTTATCCCACAGGATATAGACCCAACTGAAGAGTCTGTATCTAAATGGTTAGAAGATTACTCCGATGTGTTCGGAATTGAAACTAACCAAACCCAGGCAACACCTAATGTTAATCCAGCCGATGCTGCTGCATATAAGCGTATGACTAATACTGTCGAAACAGGAGTCTCTCCTGAACACAACGACAACATTATGCAGAAACTTATGAATGCAAATAGCAGAGAAGAACTGGATGAAGTCATTAGATTGTCTGGACTCTAATCCGATCCTAACGAAAGGCTAGACCAGAAATGGCAACCCCACAAGGTACCCCTACCACCACGTCTAGCATCAGCAACCTCGTACAAGCAGCATACGATCAGTATGTAAGAATGGCACTACGTTCCATTCCTGTTATGCGTTCACTTGCAGATGTTAAGCCAGTGCAACAGG